>OATZ01000004.1_pt1 | contig 314509 bp, 258 predicted proteins | sample 1476111 | NCBI WGS metagenome assembly OATZ01 (sample SAMEA2579995, study PRJEB22360) | human gut metagenome | reverse complement strand
CCTTGACGCCTTCCGAGATACCCTTGACCTGCGCACCTACGCCGGTCTTTAGGTTTGCACTTACGCTGTCGAAATAGCCTGTGTCCGCCATAACTGTCAGTTTTTATCGTTATTTAACTCGAAAATACAAATAGGCAGATGCAACAATGGCAATCACAATAATTACACCGAGCCAAAATCGGAATCCGGTTGGACCCAATAAGTCAAGAAAGAAATTTCCTCCCCAACTTCCGGGTCTGGCGTATGTCCATTTCCAGTCGAATATCAGTCCGACAAGCCAAACCAATAGCAAAAAGATTACTACTAAGTACCCCACTTTAGGGTTCGCATAGGCATATTCGGTTGCATTAGTGAACAGCCTTTCAAGATTTCGCAATATGTTGTTCAGCCATTCCATTGTATTTTCCTAAATTTCTTTTATACTCATACAAATAATTCTCCCAGTTATCTCCTAACACTTTGGTCAGAACTTCATTTATTTCATCGTCACTGACCAGCTTGGAGCGTGCCGAACTGTTTAACAGGCTTAATAACAGGAGAGGATAAGAGGAGTTCTTTATCAGGTCTATGGAAAGTTTGTCTGAAAGTCTGAAACCTTCCACATAACATTCCGCAGCTAACGATTTCTCATAATTATTTTCCCGGCACCAACCACACAGCCTCAATGCTTCACTTTGCATTAGGTAATCGTTGCATCTGGAGTATGCTTCAGCACCGCGATAGTACGTCTCTGCCGCTTCTTTCCAAAGCGACTCCCGTACATAGATGGAGGCTTTCCCCAATAAGGTGTTTCCGAGCAATCGGCAAGCTAAAGAGGGATCTAATTTTTCTTCCCCGATTTCAGCGGCTTCTACGGCTTTGTCGGCAAAGTACATGGCCGTCTTGTAGTCCTTACGGGAAATCTGGTCTGTATATAGAATTGTATATACGGTTACAAATTGACTGATCCAGTTAATGTCTTTCTTCACATTTTCGAGAGCGATATCGAGGCATTTCTTCGCAAATTCCTCTGTTTGCGCTGCATTCCCTTTTTTCACACTGTTCATCAGTTTGATTAATGCCAGCCTGAAATTCGAGGCTGCCGGGTCGCTTTTATCTTCATTCGCCGCTTGTTCCGCGAGTTGCTCCATTGCACCGTCTAAATCTATTGGTGGATAAATAGACACCGCGTCATTGGAGTGTTTGGCCATTAGTTTGCCAAACTGTTTATAGTCTTTTATGTCGGATATCCCCCATACCATTTGCTTGTGGAATGGCAGAGCAAGAGCTTTTTCAAACCATTCACGACATCCGTCATAGTCGTATGTGTTCTTTAGGTTAAAGACAAAACTGCATTTCATATCAGTCCCTTTTACAAGGGATTCTGTCAGCTTGTTGAAGTTGGCAACTGCGACGGAGGCATCGTTTTCCGCTTCTTCCGACTTATAATCAGCTATCCAATCAACACGTTCAAAGACAATATCTTCGGGTTTCTTTGAGTTATTCCAGTATTCTACTTGTTGTGCAATATACCCTACAACATCTTTTGAGAAATCGGTTCTGGAACTGAACGGAAGTTCTATGAGGAACACCATATCTTCCTCTTCGCTATCAAGGGCAAGCATATAGTCATAGAAAGCATCAAGCATACTTTCGTCTCCCGGATTGATGACGATACAGATCAACTTGACCGGTTTCCTGACTGCATCTTCCCATTGGTAGAGCATCTTGTCTGCTATTTGTTGTATGGCGTTGCTCATATGCTGTTAATTCAATTTGACAATAGTTCCGGCTACGGCTGTGGTTCCGGAAGAATCTATCGTAGCTTTTGTTGTACCGCTGACCGTGGCACTGCTGCTGCCGGTTGCTGTAAAATCAGTACTGGAGATATTATAATTGCTGCCTGCTGTACAATCAATATTTTCTGCCGATTGCGCAATATTGGCACCCGCGGACTCTGTTATGTCCTTTTCCGCATTAGATGATATATTGCCTTCGCTATCAATCATTATTTTGTTTTCTCCAACACATAAGGTGATGCTTTTAGAGGCAGATATTGTGATATTTCCTTCTCCGTCTGCCGTATAGCTGTTGCCTTCCTTATCTTTCATCATAACGCTTCCTTTTTCATCATCAAGCGTTATGGTACAACCGCTGCGGGTAGTCAGGCTTTTTGTTTTGTTTGAACTGCCGCCACCGGTGCCTGACTTTCCATGGAATAAGCTGCCAAGTACAAACGGACGGTTCGGGTCATCATATCTGAATGCCACCATGACTTGGTCTCCCTTTTCGGGTATGAATACAAATCCTCTGTTTGTGGCCACTTTGTCGCTTGTACCTGCGTCGGGAGTGAGCACCCGTATCCACGAGGTTTGCATCGGGCCGGTCTGCCAGTTCATCTTGACTTGGACGCGGCCTAACTTTTTCGGGTCCTCGTTGCTGACAACCACGGCCTGCTGTGTATGAGCGACAGGCAGAGGTACATCCGGGCATGGAAGGGTGGGAATAGAGGACGGAAGTGCGGTGAAATAGTTCTGGTAACTGTCACCCATACCGGCTACGTGGGTTATTTCCGTAATGATATAGGTGCCGATGCTATTTTTTACGTGGATACCTATTCCTGTATGGATAGCGGTATGAACATCTATGATACTGCCCACCGTGAGGATGCGGCAATCGCTTTCCCCGGTGATGAAACTGGATGCGGCGCTGTCGCTTTGCTGCCTGCGTTGGAAATAGGCGTCAAGTTCACCCTTATTGGTTATGCGCGGCTCCGCCCGTTGGACAGCGGGAGCGGTAAACAAAGCCAATGACGAGTCAAAGGCCGCTTGTCCCAATGTGTTTTGTCCGGCTGCGGTATCGGGGGATTGGCCGTTATAGGTCTGGTCGTTCACCGAATGGTAAGAACTTCCCTTTATTGGTCGGGCAAGTGTCTGCGAGCAGACATCGAGCACGGATAGTTCCTCGCCGTATGTCAGCTTGGTCGTCGAGCCGGCCTGTGGCTTCCCGAATACAAGGTTCTGTCCGTCGTAGTAGAGCCATTCCTGATATTGGCGGGCAAGCCGTTGTATGAATCTGAAGTTGGTTTCCTCATACTGGCATTCGTATTCCAGCTTCGATTTCGTTTCCGGATTGACAAGAGCTTGCACTCCTGCCTTGTCTGTAAGTTCCTTAACGATGTCAGACAAGGATTTGTTGCACCATGAGGCACAAGTGTGGTCTGACTCCAGTAGGAATGTTGACGAATATCCCGTCACTTTTATATTTCCGTGTGTTCCACCGGAACGATGAAGTCCCACCATGGTGGCCACGCCGACAAAAACAGTGCCGCCGAAGTCCATGATTACTTTTTTCCCAACCCAGTCTTTTGATGCCTCCGGGATTTCCACACCATAGGCTTCTATGGCTTGGATATCCAGTGTTATCTCAAAGTAGTGATGCTCATTGATGCTCTGTTTGAGCATCAACTGCACAAACGACGGCATGGGTATGCCGGCTATTTCCAATGTGACTTTTTTTTGTTCCAGCATGGCGGCATTATATTTGACGGTTTATATCCAAATTGCCAAAGCCGCCCGGCGGAAGTCCGTCGGACGGCCTGACAAATGTTTTGATTTAGGATTTACCTATGTACGCCGATTTATTTCTTCGGCCAACGGTTGTCAAGAGCTGCGCTGCCGACGATGATTTCTTCAGCGGAGAACGTAATGGTGATTGTCATAGGCACATCGTTGTTCGCGTCCAGAGTTTCCGAGTAGTGAACGATGTATGCGTTCTTGAACTGGATCTCCTTCATCTTGGCATCTTCCTCCGTTTTTTTGTAGATAATCTTTCCTTCTACAGGTTTGAAAGGACTGTTCAACATCGCTTCGATGACAGAAGTGTCTTCTGTTGATTCGATGGTTGCTTTTACTCTACCACCCAATACGCTTGAAGAGGGCATACCTTTAGGGTCCGTGTTACGACTAAACTCATAGTTTGAATAAAGGACGTCAAATTCCTTGTTGTTAAGTTCCAATGATGCTCTAAATGCCATAATACTTGGATTTAATGGGTTAAACTTAATTATTTTACTTCGGTTTCTCCGTCCTTGCGCCCTAACCGGTATAGATGCAAAAAAGAGAAAACCTCAAAAACGATTTTTTGAAATTTCCTCTCAGCCTCCGGATGACTCAGTTTTATTGTGGGAAAAAGAGAAGAAAATAAAACATCATCTTTGATGTGAGCAAATATAAGTGTTTATATTCATTTTTCCAAATTTTTTAGCGCGTTTTTTTTGCTGTTATTTTCATTTTAACACGTTTTAAACTAATGTTCGTGTATAAAGCCACTGTCCTATATGATTAGAAACACGCCCCGTTGATGATGTGTCGCTATTAAATTGATTCCTGGCATTGTACAATAACACTTGTAGAAGAAGTTTCATCAGGAACGGACGAAACCGCCGGAAAGTAAACTGCTGCCGGAATGCAGAAAAACGGTATCCACCGCATGAAAGTGGCAGATACCGTTAGCAGATTGACTATGCAGTCTGAATGTTTGCGTATATCCTAATTCTTACGCCCGTATCGGCAGATGAGCAATGAACTTAATACCAGGAGTGCAAGGGCAATCATCCATGTATAGATCTTCCGTTCCTTTTCCAAATGTTCGATGTCCGCCGCTTGTTGTTTGGAGCAAGTTGTCAGTATATTAATCTGGGATTGTTGTGCCTTGCAGATATCCATAAGTTCAGCATTAATCCGTTGCTGTGTATCCAGCGAAGTTTGGATGTTCTTGAAGTTGCGGTTGGTCGTATATGCGTCACGGATATATCCGGGCGTGCTTACCTGTAACGAGGGAACTTGTATGCTGTCCGGAAGGTATGTCAGTTCTGCATTATTGCGCCGTTCCGTTGCGAAGCTGTTGAACAGGAGTATGCCAACAAGTGTGCCGCTGATCAGAAAGGCTATTAATGCTATGATGGCAAACATTGTGTTTGATGATTTCGCGACAGGTTGTTGGTACTCTCGTTCAAGCCATGGATGATGGTTCATCGTGTGAGGCGGAATGGATGTTCCATACTCCACTGTCCGGACTTCGGCATTTTCTTCAGTCTCTTTTTTCTCAAGAGCCTTACGTCTTGATATATCCATAAATTCGCGCTTGGCAATCTGGTATTTATCCGCTTGATAAATTACAAGGTCGTTTTTTACCAGCCAGTCAAGAACGTCCTTGACACTCCGTTCTGATACCTTGAGGTTGCTGATGCTCCAAAATATTTCTGCACAAGATACCCATATTGGCTTCTGGAGGCACTTCTGATATAGGATTTCAAGAATCTCTGCCTGTAGTTGTTCTCTTGTTGGTTCCATTTTATTTACAGTATTAATTGTTTCGGAATAAAATAATATTTCTTGCCGGCGATGAATACAGGTCTGAAAAGGTTGCGTTGATACATGTCTTCCAATCTCTTCATCTTTGAAATCAGGGCTGTATAGCCACTATTAAAGTCCGTCAGTTCAACCTTTCTTTTCTTCAGTTTCTTCACCTTTGTTGAATTTAAAAGGCTGTCATTGGCCATGACTCCCGTCTTACAATAGAAGATTTGAGCCAAATATGGATTTCTGGGCAATACTTTTCGATAGAAACTTCTGTTTATGCTTTTCTTTTGCCGGTTAAATTGCTTGCGAAGCACTCTTAGCTCCTTTTTCCCTATGTTATCTGAGAACTCCGGGAGCAGTCCCCTGTAGCTTTGCAGCAGTTCCATCACTTCCTTGTCATCGAGTAGATATCCATATTCGTACCCCTCCATTATACTGTCCGCTACGGAGGTCTTTATATAGTAGGTGTCATTCACGCTGTTTCTATCTATATCGTCAAGGCTCATACTGTCAGGATTTTCCGTATGATGGAATATATGCGTCAGTTCGGATGTGGGACGGCTTCTTAGGACACCTATATTTCGCTCATAATCTTTAAGTGAGTGCAACAGTAGGCTGTCCGTCTCGAAAGATTGCCATAACACGGAATCCAAGGCTGTTTCCAAAGCGTTGCTTTCCAGCCTGTTTCTACCTTTAGGGAATAAGATTCCTCCTACCGTAAGGCTGTTGTATGGAGCATCGTACAGGTATAAGTTGGCATCCGTAGCTTCTATGTTCTTGAACAGCTCCGTCTTTACCAGTCTGCTGTCTGCGATATAATTGGATATATGGTCTATGTATTTCGTAGAATGGCTGTCCAGAATGGATTTGGCCTGCAATAGGAAGTCCTGATAAGAAGTGCCTGACGCTCTGTCTATCTGGGCAAACAGAAGCCTTGCCGGTTGGGTTGCCAGCCACGAGAGTTGTTGCTCGTGCAAGGATAAAGTTTGCTTTGACCCTAAAATGACAAATACATTGTTGCTGAAACGGCTTTCGTTATCATAACGGGAGATTTGTTTGATAGCCCCGCCAAAACCGTAAAACGATGATTGTTCCTCTTGCTCGTTTTTCCGCTTGGAAGAAATGGATTGTTTGATATAGTCGAGCCAGGCTGAAAAGTCCTTGGTTGGGGCCAAATGTCTGTTTTCTCCGTTGGAGGATATGCAAGTTGCCGAGAAAGTGTAGTCATATTCGGGCTTCATTTTCAGCTTTAGGTTCTGTAGCACATTGATATATGGGGATAGATAAGGCAGGTCGGCATCATTGAACAGTACATGTATGTTCACGTTTTTGTTTTCCGCTTCCATCTTTCGGACATCGGAAACCATGATGTCTCCGCCTTTGATATTGATGATCTTATTCCAGTTCTTGTCCCAGACGGACAGAGGATAGTTCAGCCGGATATTCCCATTCGTTATAGGCCCTGCCGGGTTTCCATCCAGGTTGAACAACATCGTACCCTGAATATTCGCATTATGTAATGCCAACGTATCGGGATACATTAGGTTGACAGCACACAACAAAGAATCACGGTATCGTGAATAATCAATATGATACACCTCATTTTGGCCGACTTCTGCAAGAAGGTCAGCGGGAACCCACCCTAAAAAGCGTTTGGTACTGTCTGATAATGCGGGAACATTGGAAATCAATGCGGATTTGCCGCTCTTGTCTAACTTGTATAGGTAAACAACCTCTCCGCTGACAACTACCGCATCCGTTGTTGTTTTCAAAAACGGCTCTCCGTATATTTTCAGGGTATCTCCATTGAAGAATTGATGGATATCGAACAGCTTGTTAATGCTGTTTATGCCTATACGGTACCTTATCGGCTGGTTGTTGCGGGGATTGATACGGGCATGGTCGTACATCAGTACATTTTCCGATGGTATCCATCCGGCATAATTGACTTTACGGGGTTCCTTAAAGTGTCTCTTGCTGTTATATAGGAAACCTATTATCGACTTGGGCTTGCCTGTAATGTCTGGGTCAGCCTGAACGAGCTTGTAGGTTCCGTTCTTTTCACCTACTATGTAATAGGGTGTGCCAATCCCGTGTGAAGACCGCTTACGCTGGAAATACGGGTCTTCATAACTTTGATTTCCAGTCCTGTCCGAATAGACAATTCTGTTTGTCTTGCTTTTCTTTGTTTTGACAGGAGTTTCTGTTAATTCCGGATAATTGAATATATCCCTATCCATTATTTGTATTCTGTCGCGGATGGACACTTGGGCAGATACGTTGCACGCAAGAGTAATCATCACGGCCACAGAAAACAGATTTCGTATGAGATTCAGTTGTTTCATTTTTCAATATAACTTTGTGTCACATGGATGGACTTGACGCAATTCAAATCGTCAATTTTCACATCATCAATACTCACACGCTTTTTCCTGTTGCTTTCAAGAAAATGCAGTCCTTGGCAATAGCCGTTGAAGTCATTGTATTTTTCATCATTGATGACGACCACTACCTGGTCTGCATCAATGCAAAAATATTTGTTACGGATATAATTCGTATGTTCGTAATAGACCGACTTTTGTGAGACTTTGGCGTCAGCTATGGCTTGCAAGTGTTTTTTTATATCATTCTGTACCAGTACCAACGAATCCACCGTGACCAGTTCCTCTGCTTTTTCAAAGCGTGGGAGAATGGTTATACGGTGCTTCACCGGATATTTCGTCGTATTGGTTTGTAATGAGATGGTGTATTCTCCCGGAATATCATACGAATACACGACTTGCTGCTCGTATGCGTCCACAGTACCGCTTTCTCCAAATTCCCATAGCCATGTGTCCATACCATAGCCTTCTGCCGAAAAGACCAGCTCTTCACCTTGATAACCCTCTGACACTCCATTTATACGGGGTATGGAATCAATGGCCTCATGCTCCAGCCCTGAGATAACTTTGATATACTTGTTTACGGAGTGTTTTCCGTCTATTTTCAAAGTAATAAGATATTTGCCGGCCTTACGGTAAGTGTATGACACATCCGTATTTCTCATCAGTGTATCACCGTTTCCCATTTCCCATATGAGCCGCTTGCCTTTAATCGCTGCCGTATCGTTGACTAATAGCTCCAACCGCTCATTGACCTCATAATGAAAATTATCATTGGTGTCATACACATAAAAGTCAATATTGGCAAGGTGCGACTTCGAAGGCAGGAACAAAAACAAAAGGATACCTGCCATGGCAACCAGTCCCAATATGATGATTGTTATAGTTTTCTTATTATCCATCGCGAATGTTTTATAAATTGGCTTTACATTCTTCCAAATCCCGTTCAATCAGTGCATTGTTATGTACCAGACTGTTCAATTCCTCTTTTATGTCGAATTGGCATTTAAGCATTCTGGAGGACAACACGCCGAAAAGGAATTTCGTATTCATATTGTTTTCCTTGTATATATGCTGCAATTGGTAAATCCCATCCTTCACCTCGTCCATCTTTTGTACTTGATGAATGTTGAAGTCCAGAGAGTCAATCTCATTCCAGATGTTCTGCGCTTGCTGCATATGTGTATGCTGGATTTCAAAAATGCGTTCGGAATGGTTGATTTCGTTTATCAACTCCGAACTGTCCTCTGTCGGTACGTTGAGTATATACCGGCAAAGTATGATATAAATTGCGGCTACTGAGAAAATCAGCAGCAGGAGGAAACGGATGTTTCCCCATAGCATTTCGTCTTTTGTCATGGCTTCGTCAGTTTATTCTTGGTTAATTCCTGATATTTGATTCTACACTTTTCAAGTTGCTCCATGTTGCTTTCACGCTTTTTGCTTTCGCGGTCAAGGTCATCCATTGATGATTGGATGACACGGATCTGTTCAAGCATAGCTTTATACACTTCGTACTTGCTTTTATCGGCCTGCATCGCAATGTCATTTTCCATTAATAACCGTTTTTTGGTTATCAATTTTTGCATGTGCTTGTGTTCACTCGAATTTCGCCGCTTGGTCTTCAGATTGTTCAAGTCCCGGAACAATTCTTCTATCTGGAAGTTAAGTTCTGCCTGTTTCTTGAACACATTGTCATATTCGGCCTTCTTGCTTTCAAGAAGGGATATTCCCTTTTGTGCAGTTACAATCGTTACGATACCTCCGGTTGTGGTAACAATCAGTGCGATAGCGAATACCAAAGTAAATCGGAGTTTCGCTTTCAAACGAGCTATTTTGTTTTCTGCTTCCATACTTGCTATGATTTAATCGCTCAACCTATAAACGACCATGATCGTTTCTTTTGAGCCTCTATTGTTTCGTGACTTTCGTCTCCTACTATAATATTCTCACGAACCATTCCGATGTATTCCAGTTCACTCATTTTGTGGAACATATTGCTGAGCAGTGTCACAAATGCCCCTGCCGTCTGCAATGACTGGTTTATATTGGTATGGTCATACATAAGCTTGGTTAGGCTCTCTATCTTCGTGATAAATTCAGAGGGTGTGACATTGGTCCACTCATAGAAATATTGGAGCAATTGTTCTCTTTCCGTTTCGGAAAGACTTTGAAGAGCGGAGTTCAGGCCGTTTGCAAGCTCATTCACGGCCTGCACAAGATATATCGGCGGTTGCTCTAAGGCGATTTGTTCGATAAAGAAGATTCTTGAGTTGTAAAAGGCCGAGAAAGCCTTACACAGCTCAAATGTATTATTGGCAAGCGTATCTCTACGCTTGTCAGCAACATTCCTGCTGTAAATGAGTTTCACGTCTTCTTTTATCGACTGTAGGGTACGTGCCAATTGGGAAATGAATGTTTTAATCCCATCGTGGCAAGCGGAATGTTGTACCGGTGGAATATATTGATGATTGATTTTATAGGTATTCCCTTGTCTGCATACCTCTGCCACCAGCAAAAAATTCTGGCTGTAGAAAGATTTGTTGACTTGGTTTTTGGGAACGATATGGAGTTTTATGCTCGGCAAGACATACGGGTGATGCAAAGGCACCTCTTCCGGGTCCGGTTCACCGACAGGTATCAAGTGATACGGATCTACGGATATTAGTACCATATACTCGCTGTCCTCGGCTTGCAGACCGGATTCTGAAATGGTTGCACAGGGTTTCTCATCCCCGTATAAACCGTCGTAATAAACGATGGGCAGACCGCCTTTGGTGATAGCGTTGCAGCTTTTCAGGCGGACACAGAGAGTGGACATGGTATCACCTGAAATCTCTATTTCAAGATTGTCACCTATCCCTTCAAGGACCTCTCCAAGACCATAGTTATAACTGGTCAGACTCCTTCCTGCTTCGCGGTTGAGAGCTTCCGTTTGGCAATATTGGTTTGCAAAGAAATGCTGGCTGGTCAGCTTCAGACCATTGACCCAGTTTACAGGCAAATATGTTAGTGTTTTCATATATTATGATGTTTTTGTTTCTACTTGTACACGTCGGATATATATCGTTTGATTATTCTTAATCTTATTGCCCTCACTCGTCAGAGTGGGGTCAAGTATTCTTATGAACAACGGGAAGTTAAACCATTTTGAGGTATAGAACATCCATCCGATTTGCATATCTTCCTTCTCTGTTTCAATCTTGTTTTGGGGGAAACGCCTGTTTTGGTCTTCGATAACCCAATTGAACCAATTCCCAAGAGATATTTCATTGGGCAGGCGGACAACCAACGAAGCGTATGTCGGGTCTTTTATATTCCGTTTGATTTTGACTTTGACCGTTCGGAAGCCGAAGTTGTCTATGTTGTCCCAATATTTCCGGTCAAAGGTACCATAGCTCAATTCCCATGGGGTATATATCGGGTGCGGGATGTCCAGGAACAGGGTTCTGCTGTACATAATCAGATATGGGATTGCAAACCACAGGATATTTGTTGTGTTCCATAGCGAATAAGGTAGCTTGCTTATCAGTTCAAACAGTAGATAGTAGCACCATCCGCCTAAAGCGCATATTGTGGTTAGAGTGAGAATGACCGCTGTTCGGGAACTGCCAATACCGATTGCTCCGAACAAATCGGAGGTTGACAGTTTGCAGAACAATGCTCCAAGGAGGATATAGGACAATATCGTGAATGTCAAGCCTCCCCAGACGTATTCGTTTTTTAGGAAACCGAACAGGCTGGGTAAAGCAACGGCAATGGAAGCCAGAAGAATGAATATGATTAATTTCTTCAGGCTAAGTTTGCTCTTGATCGTTTTTATTCCGGTCAAGACAAATATCATCACGGCTACAAATAATGGAGCCAATAAATAACGTGCAAAGAAATATAGCAATATCTTCATATTATTAGATTTTTCATAAGTTCATATTATATCCTAATCGGTTTTCTCCGAGTATAAAATCCGTTTCTCCACGTACCAGATAATCAACTTCGATATTTCTTGTTGAAAGGATGAAAAATTCAAGTATCCGGCGGACATTGGATAGATGCGTTTTTACCTCCTCATAGTCATCTGTCGGAGTATCAAGGATGATTGTCGCCGTCAAATCATCGGTTTCGCTTATCATTAGACCATTAAGGCCTAATGTCTGTCCGACACATCCGGAACCGACGGAAAGGTAAACCGTTTCATCAATCTCATGGACTTCCAGTCGCAGTTTCACCTTCAATCCCAAAACGATAAGAAGCAGTTGCTCGATAGCAGGCAGGTTCTCTTTATACCGTTCTGCATTGCAGAGGAATAGGAACAGCTTATATTTCTGATGGGAAGTAATGGATAGTTCGACATTTTCCATTACTTCAATCATCTTGATGAAGTTCTTCTTGGAGTCCGGGTCTGAAAAGAAATTCAGATGGCGGTTATTGATACGGACCTTTTCTTTGAAAAACTCTGTATCAAAGGGTGCAAAGAATTGTATAAGCTCTTTATCCTGTTTTTCATTGGCTCGGATGGCTTCAACTATCTCCTTGTTGCTCATGCCCGGTGTGCTAAGCACCAATGGATGAAATAGTAATTCCGGCAATTGATGATAGATGCTGTTTCTTGCCAGATTCAGCAATATATATTCTTTGTCGGCATTTGTCGCCGCGATATGCTGTACCGAAACACTTAATACATCTCTGGATTTCACACGACTGTTCATACCATGGCAATTAACCATAGTATGGTCCAACAGCCGCCGGTCAAGAATAAATTGAAGTTCATCATAAAAGATTTCTGCGACAAAATTTATTGCCTGACTTCGTTGGATGCTTTCCAAGGGTTTCTTTTGCGCTAACATTGTTCCCATATCAGTTCACCGTTTCGATAGTTTATGACGATGTTGTCACCCGACTTGATTTGCTCAGAGACAATCAGACGAGATACGGACTTCTTGATATAAGTTCTTATGACTCCTGCTATCGGACGTGCGCCGTATTTGGGAGAATACCCTTTGTTTGCCAGATGTTGCAATGCTTCATCCGACAAATTCAACTGGATGTTTTTCTGTTTCATCAGTTGTTCTTGCAATCTTCCAAAATGGAGGTTGAATATCTGTTTGGCGACATTTTCATCTATTGGCGCAAACGGAACCACCTCGGTGAGACGTCCCAAAAATTCAGGTCGGAAATACTGTGCCATAACCTCGATGAGCTTTCCGGAATCAGGAGTATGTCCGGATTGTATTTGTTCCACAATCCACTGGCTTCCGATATTGGATGTGAAAATGATTATGGAATTTGAAAAATCTCCTTCCCGGCCCAGTTTATCATGTATTTTGCCTTCATCCATCATTTGCAGGAAAACATCATAAACGCTGCTATGGGCTTTCTCAATCTCATCGAATAACACTACCGAATAAGGTTTCTGTCTGATTTGAGTGACCAGTAAACCACCTTCCTCATATCCTACATATCCCGGAGGTGCACCATACAGCAATGCAGCCGAATGTTCTTCCTTGAACTCGGACATGTCAAATCTGATCATGGCTGATTCGTCATCAAACAGTAACTCGGCCAGTGATTTTGTGAGTTCTGTTTTTCCCGTTCCGGTAGGGCCAAGGAAGAAGAATGAACCTATAGGCTTCTTGGGGTCACTCAGTCCGCTGCGTGATTCTATAATGGCATCTGATAAAGTCGTAATAGCCCGGTTCTGTCCTTTGACCCGTTCTTGCAATTTGCTCTCGATGCTCAAAAGTCGGTCCTTCTCGCGGGCTTGTATTTTTCCGATAGGTATATTGGTGCACTCCGCTACAATCGCCTCTATTTCCGAAGAGCGTATCTCTTCAATAGACTGGTCGGATAGTGCCTTTAATTCTTTGATGATGCCCGACAAACGTCCTGCTTTTATCGCGATGTCATCTTCTTTATCCCATACATAGTTGTCTGACAGTTTGGTGGTCAATACGACACTGATTTTGCTGAATACAGAACGGTATAGTAAGTAAAGCGGCCCTTCAGATATTTTTTCGTCGAGACTCTTTATTTCCTCAAAATCCGCTTCCAAATCAGAAACACTGGCTCGTGCATTCTTATTGCATAGCCGGACGGCAGCAGCGGTTCTGTCAAGCAGGTCGATGGCGGCAGATGGCAGGCTGCGTTCCTTAAAATATCGTTTGGAGAGTGCGATTGAATCTTTAATACACGCATCTGAAATTCTCAGCTCGTAATAGTTTTCAATCCTTTTTTTATGTAATTGTATGGCACTTTCAAGTGTAGCCGTATCCAGTTCTTCAATCTTTATGATATCAAGACGCCCTTCTATCGGATGCTTTTCGATGTTCTTCCGGTAAGAATCGTTCGTGAGTGTGAGAACAAGATTTGCGGCTCCCTCGCTGATTTGTGCACTTAATATGTTGATGAGTGTGGATGCTTTGCCTGATACGCTGTTCTCCAAAAGGACCTGTAAATCATCAATCACCAGCACAGCTTGTTCCAATTGGTTGAGCTTGTGCATCAGATTGACAACTTTTTGTGCTATCTCCGTTTCAGACGAGGTTGATGCGAGCAGTTTTGCCGTATTGAGTCCGACAATAGATATTTGCTTTAACATCTCGTCTTCATTCTCACAGATATCTTTGACAAAGGCGTTGATGATGGAACTCTTCCCGATACCGGATTCACCGACAATCAGTATGCCCTTGTTCTCTGAGCGTTCGAGGCATTCTAAAATAGTACGGACCTCTTTTTCCCTACCGACGACAAAGCCACCGGCATTGATGGTTTCTTGCTTTTTTAGGTTGTCGGCATAAGGAACGCTTGCTGTTATCTGCATTTCCTCTCCTTGATAAGAATGCAACGGGGTAAGGGCATTGTAGTGGGACAATATGTCATCTTCCGAAACATCCAGTATCTCTATCTGCTGATGCGAATATACGACACCTTCACGCAATATGGCGGTAAACACACAGATGGAGTCTATGGAATCCGCTCCTAATTTAATTTTAGACCGTTCGGACTCATCCAAGACTTTTGACACTTCTTCGTCAGGCTCCACTTCTTCTGTGGAAGTGCCACTGGACCTATACATTTCGCGGTGGGTGTCAAACCATTCCATTATGTAGCCGACATCCTTCTGCATCGAGGATAAAATTTCTTTTAGACCCGTGTTTTCTGCAAACATGGCCATGACAAGATGTGACACGCCGAACGTGTTATGCTTGTCTTGAAGTGCCATTCCTCTTGCTATCTTAAGGGCAGACACCAAACTTGGACTATAATTGCTATCATTCATACGAATTTGATTTTATAGTTTGAATTACATACAGAGCGTTCAGTCAAATCTTTTTCAAGATAATGGGCCAATTCTTCCAGATTGGGAATTTCATCTTTATCAAATTGTCCAAGTTTTATCTTGACCTCTGTCACTCTGATTAATCCTTTTTTGCTGTCAGGAGATATAGCTACGCCATTACCGACTTCGACTGATTCAACATGTTTTCCCAGCTTGTGAAACAAGTAGCTTTTGATGTCTTCTTTAGATATAATCCGTTCCCGGGACAACAGACCATACCTTAAACTATTAATAAGTTCCTGTTCGCTATCATGCGTTGTTCCTCCTTGCATACAAGTGCGCAACATGATGCCTGAAGCGTCATATTTTTCTATGTTGAATTGCTGTATCAGTGTGCGTTCATTGAAACCGTTCGCCAGAGATCCGGAAGTCACCCAATATTTTATCTCGGCATTGGTCGCATCCTTTTGTGGGACACTTAAAACAAAGGCCTTTATTTTGTTATCTCCTTTTAGCGTGGCCTCCAATCCTTTCTCTATATCATTTATCTTGTTGAACAACTCTTTGAGCTGCGTCGAAAGTGCATCCGGATTCATTGAAGCAAAAGCACTCCCGTCTTCTTTCATTAATTGTAACACTTTTGAAATTAATGAGCGGGCACTGTCCGAATCAAATCGTTCAAGGTCGCCAAAATACAGGCTGAATATACCTGTCGGATTTTCCTCATACTGGTTCAGTCGGTTTACATATTCCCGGCCTTTGTTGTCTTGAAACGAGCGTATGTTCAAGAATTGTGTACGGCCCGGACATTTCAGGGGTATAATTCGTCCGGTGGAACGGAAATTATGCTGTTTGTAAACGATTTGTCTGTTTACAACCGGAAATGTGTTCAAATATACTTCCAGATTTTCAAGACTTTCTTTCGTGAATATTTCAGGAAAGACTATCTTGACCCAAAAGAGATTCTCAGAGTCATCCGGGACCTCGCAGTCGGCCACATAACCGGGAAACATTTCTCGGTAGGTATGTTTCTCTTTGGAAGCATCTTTTATACCCACATTAAAATATAGGTCACTATAAAAATCGCGGATTTCATCAAAGTAGTGCGCATTACTATATGGATCTTCAACATGAAGGCCTGTTTTTGCATTCAATCGGTTTCCTGTGCAGTCATAGAAGAAAGCCATATTCATAAACGGAAGCAACCCCATATCGGAAGGCTTGATACAAAACATTACAGAGTCCATTTTTTGCAGGACTTCTTTAGACACATCCAGCCCGACCCAGACGCAATAATCCGCTATCCGGTTTTTAGGGCCAAGGAAGCGTGTTGGAGTGCTAAAGCTATCGGTTGAATGCCTTATACTATCGTTGTATGCGATTGCTTTGACTTTTGCATCAACCAGTTTATAGGAAAACAAAGGGGTTATAAAGACTTGAATATCCCCTTTGCCAAATATGTTTTTCTCTGCATAAAAGTGATCTTCGGCATCAAGTTCGCAACATTCCCCATGATTGGGGGTAATAGTCATAAGCGCATGGGCCGGCTTTGGCAGCGACCATTTGTTTCCTATGAGTATTCTGGACAGGCGGTGAAGTATCCGTGAATCGGACTGATCTATTTCTTGATGCAGCTTGTTGGACTCATGGGCAAAAACTTCAAGCAGCAAATCTATCACGGGGTCCATATCGCGTATATCGGATACACCCCAAAACTCCATAGCCTGCTTTAATATTCGTTCCTTTATTGCGATTTGTTTCTTGTCTGACATAGTTCGATTATTGTGATAAAGGGCTTATATATAATGAGGTGTTAAAACTGAATTTCTCGTTGGTTCTATCCATTATTCCGGTCACCGTTATTTGTGCCTTTCTTCGGATATGAGATACTTTATCTATATTTTCTTCTTCTATTTCCAAAAGGGTGACGTTCACATCTACATTCCGTAGTCTCTTTTCATATTTCTCTATCGTTTTTATTAAGGAGTTTTTTACTCCTTCCTCCCAATCGCTGATTTTCACAAGTTGGTTGAACTCAAGGTCCCATATCATGGAACCAAAGTCTTCTCGGCCGATAACTTCCCCATGGTGAGAAAGAATCAGTAGCATGATGTGTTGGGCTATCGATTCCTGATAGGAACACCTTTGCAATTTCTTGGCAACAGCCGATTGCAATTGTAATGGCATTTTCAGGTAAGTCATACTATTCTTTTATTTTATTCTATTTCGCAAATATACTCTTTTCCTTGTTAGATGCCAATAAAATGCTCCTAAAAATTTGACGGTTTCAGAAATAATTCATATATTGCGCACGGTCACAAAACCAAAAGAGAGCTATAAAAAAAGTATGATATTAAAAAGTAAATTCTATGGCAATCTACAATTATGGAATTGGAGGCAACGAAGTAAAAGTCGATGCGAACGAATCCATCGCGGAAATCCCCTCCAACCGAACTTTGATAGTTCAAAAACTGACAGATGAAGCTCCTGCGGCTCCGGAAAGCGTGTATGGTTTGGAAACCATTGAAGATGTGTTCCAACGTTTTGAACCAACAGTTGACTTATGCCACGTGGATGCGGAAGGTAATGAAATCAAGGAAATCATGACATTCACCGGACTTGGAGACTTCGGAGCCAAGAAGATTAAAGAGAAGAGTGATTTCTTGAGTAAACTTGACATTGAGAAAGAGCAGGGTGTCAGAATAACTCGCCAGCTTACTTCCAACCGCGCTTTACAGAAAGCACTTGAAAATCCGGAAGTCAAAAATGCCATTATGGACGTGATTGAATCATCAATCGAGGAGATTCTGGCAAATCAAAAGAAAGTAGAACTTTAATCTTTTACTAAGATGAAGCAGGAAACTCAACAACAGACAGCCAGTACGACAACCTCACAGAAAGTCGTATCACAACAGGCGCAAAAGTCATCTGCATCGGCAATAGACAAACTCAAAGAATTTGGTGGCTTCGCTTTTCTTGAAAATATCATAGATGGGTATTCCAATCTTAATCCGGCACGAAAGGCCCGTCGCAACATCTTCCTCACGGATGAACAGTGGGAAAATGAACGTAAGGCCTTGGTTAATCGCTTAAGCGTATGGCTCAAACTCTTACGTGAGAATGACACTGCCGAACAAATGCGGGACAAGGCCAAAGAAACCGCAGAAAACGCCGAGAACCTTCTTAATCATAACTTGAAGAATGCTCTTGCCAGGACACGGGAACTTGAAAGCGCATATCGCACTATTGCGTTCTTTTACAAGAACACGGAAAGTGATAAGGTGAAGAATGTCACCATTGTCAATGCGACCATGGAGCAGCTTCAGGATTTGGACAATACCATTTTCGCTGACCACATTAGCAACGAACTCAAACAGAATTTTGACCGTCTTGACCTGCGTCGCAACTACTCCTTGCTTGTCGTTCCTGGGTATATAGGCTCAAATGCCATTTTGGATAAGTGGTCTAAAATGGCATACGAGAACAAGGTTTTTCTTGTTACAGACTTCCAAGACCTTGAAACTCCGGACGATGTAGTAGATATATTCTTCAATGCCAATCATACGAGTGGAGATGTGTTCAAATCGAATACTATTATGACCTGTAACTGGTTGCTTGGTCGTCAAAGAGAGGAAAGCGTTGGAGAAGAAGAAAATCTTTATATTCCGCCATCTTCTTCACTTGCCGGAAAAATATACAACACCTTAATGTCTCAGGTAGTAGCCGGAAAGAAATTTGGTGGACTTAATGAAGTAGAAAGTGTACGCTTCGACCTTCGCAAGAGCGAGATTTCAGAGCTTGAACGTATGGGGCTTGTGCCGATGGTGAACGAGTACAGCAAGGTTATGGCTTTCTCCGCCAAGACATTATTTAATGGAGATAATCTTGGCTTGCAGACCTACTCCGTAGTTCGTGTATTCGACTATATAACGAAGGTACTGATTGACTTCCTGAACCGTCGGGCATTTGAAAATTGGACTACTCGCACGGAAGCAGATTTGCGTGGTCAGGTTGTGAAATTCCTCGATAGTGTAATGGGACCGAACAAACTCATCGAACGCTTCAAGGTTATGAAGATTGAACAAGACCCGAATCAGAAAGACCGTGTGCTTCTTGACATCCACATCACACCGTATTTCCCGGCAAAAAGCTTCGTGATACAGCTTGCCGGTCATAAAGGCGATAATCCGGAGGATGCTATTTGGGAAAGCGAATATCATCAAGAATAGTATTGAATAATTTTAAATTTACAGATGGGCATAACTATGCCCATCTGTAAATCATTTATCAGGGTCATGTGTTGCTGAAATTATATGTCTTATTATTGAAATCTTTACTTATATGAAACTCCGAGATGTGGATATTATTATTTCTGGTACAAAAACTGGGGATACCTATTATGCAAAATCTTATCCATGCAGTGATATGGATAAGAATAGCAAAATAGAGCTCTATGGAGTCCCTGTATATTATGTCTATATCAAAGGTACTGATGATAAAGGTCAAAGTGTAAAATATACATGGAAAGCATTACGCTTCATGCCGTATTATAACCCACCAAATTTTAGTTCTTATAAAACAATTGGATGGGTTAATAGTGGCTTGCATAAGCTCAATAGGCAGCCTGCGCCAGAATATAAAAAAGCCTATGAAGTACATAATACATATTCTCAACATAATGGTGCAATAGTTCTAAAAGGAACTTTTTACATTCACGCTGGTCCTGAAGATCTTACTCATATTGGATGGGGAGCAGCAGGGTGCGTTGAAATAATAGGAAGTTTTAGTGAGTTTAAAGATCAAGTAAAAGAATTATCGGGGTCAACTCAAGTTGATGCGGATAGTGCAATTTCTGAATTAGTTTTTTATAAAAAACTTTATATAGAAATTGAATATGCTACTCCACCCAATATTAAAGCAAATTTTTATAAAGAAGTTAGTATAAAAAGGAGATAAGATTTATGTGTAACATAAAATATATACTATGTACTATATTTTGTATGTGTGCATATCTTCATGCTGCTGCAATCTGTAGCGATAGTATATCTGATAAGTTTTCATATAAGGTACTTGAAAATCTCAATTATTGTTGGGATAATAATAATATTGTCTATGAGGATACTAATTCCAAAGATACTGCTTTATTTGTCTCGTCTCATAAATACATAATCTCTCCTATTTTAAACGCTTTTTGTAATAATGTGAACGAACAGACAGAGTTGGCTAAGATCGGATATTGTTGTAAGCATTATCTCATTAAAGTCCCAAATAAATCAAAGAAAAATATACAATATTACTCTATAGAAATCAATATTCTATCTAATATAAAGAGCCATGCCCCCATAACCTCAAAAATAGAAGAATTAAAAAAACAGGACTATGCGATTATTGATATTATATCAGAGGCTCCTGTTATGTGTCTTGTTTTTGTGGAAGCAGATTATTTAGTAGCCGTAACTTATAATATGTTCTACGATTTTGATGATGTATTATCCTTTTCGAAATTCTTTGTAAAAGAACACTTCTCAACAAAATAATTAGATGTCATTACACAGTGAATATAAAACGTAATACATCCTCTTTCAAAGAAAAAATAGAGTTTCATTTTTCGATATATAATGCTTCTTCATTCTTATAATTCTCACATGAATAATCCAACATGAAGTTTTCTTTATATGAAATCATTAGGGTCTCATTTAAATTGACTTCTCTTATCGCAACCGGAAACTATCAGGGATTTAATGTAGATGTGCAGCAAGTTTTCTTCGTGTAGTGAGTGCTCTTTTTTCAAATTGGAGATTTTCCTATAATATAGCAATAAATAAGTAAATTAATACGTCTATTATTGAAATGCAAATTTATTGGTAAACGTAGTTTTTATATTCTGTCTATTGTTTGTAAAGCATAAAAATGTATATTTGCAACAGACCCAATTGCTCTATATCAAAACAAATGAAAAGAGAATGGAATAGCTGTATAAATACTTACAGTCTACCTTGGGATATTATCGTCAATTCAGAAAAGAAGAAGTTTATCGAAAGCTAAAATAAAAATATTTCCTTTTACTGATTTTTGCAGATTTATTTTTATAACATACTATATAATAGTGAAACAGAAAGAAAAGAAAGCTCGAAATAGGAGGACAAATGAACAAATAGACAAGGAGGTAATATCCGAACTTGAAAAGCTTGTAGCTGAATACGGTTTTGGTAATGTCAATTTGAGTGCATTGATGAAAGCTGCAAACATAGAAGCTAATGTGTTTTATAGAAGATACGGCTCGATGGACAATCTTTACGACAGGCTTGCCAAGCAGTATGATTTCTGGATCAATGATGCTATTGACGTTTCCAGCCTGAACATATTGGGACCTAAAAAGTTTTTTGCGGAAACATTCAAGACCCTTTATAGGAACTTGTCTGATAACACTGTAATGCAAAAGTTGTTACTTTATGAAATGTCGGTTATCAATGAAACGACAAAGAGAACAGCAGAAACACGGGATATTATGAATCTAAATTTGATTGCGTTTTATGACAATCTGTTTAAACCGGCGAAAATCAATATTAAAGCTATTATGGCGAATCTGATTGGAGGAATTTATTATCTGATACTTCATAGGAGGTGTGCGAAAACCTGTACAATAGATTTTAGTACTCAAGAAGGGGAAAAGGTCTTTTTCGAATGGATAGATTTTCTAACAGATGCCATTTTTGACAAACTGGAAGCGTATGAAAGGAATAGAAAAGCAGCTCAAGAAATGTTATCAGACGGCATAAGTGAGTTTAAAATATGTAAATACATGGGCATCAATAAAAATGACTTAAAAATGTTACTTTCAAATAGCCATAGAAATTCACGAGAACTTTCAAAGGAAAGCTAAAAATTTTATTTATAGTACATATCATATTAATAAGTAGAATACCATAAAATATTCGCAAAACTCCATTGCTGCGTAAATCCCTATCCGGATACTTTGTATTAATAGCGGTCATTATCTGTATAGCCGTCGTGTGTATCCATGAACATATAAGTGATTATGGACTTAATAGTCTAATCAGGCCATTGGAGCAAGGGGTATTTGACGTTAGCTATTGTCGGTTACTTTTATAATTTTTTTCTATATCCCTCTGTATAAGGACTGATAGGCTGCTACAAGAAAAATCTGACACGCTTTGTGTAGCGCGTTACATAAAGTGCGTCAAGTTATTTTTCAAAGGGTACACGAACAGACTTGAAATTGCGGAATGATATAACTATATCACTATTCACAGTTTCAAGGTAGTCTTTGGAGCTTAGTCCTGCATGTCCGTTCTCCTGTTTTATTATTCCCTGCTTTAGCGTTTTCTATTCCTTTTTTATATACTTCTATTTATCGCTTTTCTGCTGCCGTGCAACCTGCCGTGGATTGAATTTTTCCGCAAAGGTAATCGCCAGTCCCAGTCGTGTCAATGCCGGCATTCAGCCGCAAGTGAAGCGCAAAAATCTTCCTCTCCGCTGGTGAGCGTATTTTTCCTCTTCAGCCTTGCCAAATTGTTCCTGCCGCCTTTGGATGCAGAAAAAATCATCCCGGAGGTCGCAAACAGGCCAAACAGAGGGAAATAAAGAATATTTATAAACTAAGGTAACGGTAGGATTAACCACCTGCCACAAAAAGAATTTATTATGTTATACGTTCACACAATTGGTCGCATTGGCAAGGATTGCCAGGTTATTACTGGAGCACACGGTTCATTCATTGCATTTGATATTGCGGTAGATGACTATTCACATGGAAACAGCATCACTACTTGGGTAAGGGTACGGAGTAAGAAAGAGAACCATATTCGACTATCCGAATATCTTACCAAAGGACGGTTATTGCTCATTGAAGGGACACTTTCGGCTTCACTGTGGAAGGATAAGGATGAAAACTGTCAGATTCAACTATCCATTACGGCAGACGCATTGGAGTTCATCAATACCGGAAAGCGTGAGGGTACAACTTCAGAAGCAGAGAGTCCGACAGATGCCGCAAGCAATGTACCTGTACCACCGGTAGCTATGCCGCAAGAGGACAAGGAAGACTTGCCGTTCTGATGATGTGCATATAGAGTATTGAACAACAATAAATACTAAATGTAGTATTTACTAATTATAGTAAAGTAGGAAGTTAGTGAGTTACCTATTGCTGAAAGTAGTATTTACTACATTTAGTCTATTAGTATTTTAGTATAGTAGTAAATACTAAAATACTCTTTTTAGTAAAATAGTATATACTAATTATAGTATTTACTAAGAATAGTATTATCTTTGTATCGCATATAAAGACATCAAATTATGACAAAAATTATAGCTGTTTTGAATCATAAGGGTGGGGTTGGCAAGACAACTACCACCATCAATCTTGCCGCTGCTTTGCGACAGAAGAAAAAGCGTGTACTGGCTATCGACATGGACGGGCAAGCAAATCTTACAGAATCGTGTGGTCTCTCCATTGAGGAAGAACAAACGGTGTATGGGGCAATGAGAGGTGAATATCCCTTACCGGTTATCGAACTGGAGAACGGACTTGCTGTTGTGCCGTCCTGTCTCGACCTGTCGGCGGCAGAATCCGAACTGATAAACGAGCCGGGACGTGAGTTGATACTGAAAGGTCTGATTACGAAGTTGCTTGACAGTCGGAAGTTTGACTACATCCTGATTGATTGTCCACCTTCACTGGGCTTGCTGACACTCAATGCCCTTACCACAGCGGACTTTCTGATTATTCCGGTGCAGGCACAATTCCTCGCCATGCGCGGAATGGCGAAGATTACAAGCGTAATTGAGATTGTCAAGGAACGCCTGAACCCGAACCTGAGTATTGGTGGCATTGTTATTACCCAGTTTGACAAGCGCAAGACACTCAACAAGAGCGTAGCTGAAATTATCAATGACTCTTTCTGTGACAAAGTGTTCAAAACGCTTGTACGGGACAATGTGGCACTGGCCGAAGCTCCTATAAAGGGAAAGAACGTCTTTGAGTACAATAAGAACTGCAATGGAGCCAAAGATTATATGGCTTTAGCACAAGAGGTTTTGAAATTAAAATAAGACAATATGGGCAAGAGTGATTTATTGAAAGACAGTATGAAAAGCGGACTGGACGGATTGCTGTCATCCACGAAGAAATCTCCGCAAAAGAAGGAAGCCACACCACTTAAAACTGAAAAAGAGCCTGCGGTACATTGCAATTTCGTTATCGACAAGAGTGTTCATACGCGTATGAAATTCCTTGCTATTGAGAAGAATATGTCATTGAGAGACATTGTAAATGAGGCGATGAAGGAGTATTTGGAAAAAAACGGTAAGTGAGGGTATGTTCCTCGCTTACCGTTCTTTTAAATCTGTGACTTCTGTTAGTACGTTATGCCGATATGTATTGCTACATATCAGTCATTGACAACCCTTTGTATGACAGGGAATAACCTTTGAACTCTCCCGTTGCACGCATGAAAGCGGCTGCTTTCGCTTCCAGTTTTTCCATGTCGATATTTTCGGCCTTGCGTTTGACTTCGAAAAATGTCGCCGTATCGTCCAGTTCGTTTTCAGCTACTATGTCTATTTCGTTCTCACCCTTGCGGTCCCACCAGCCTCCGATACGCGTATAGACTTGCCGTTCTATCAGTACACGCTTAAAGTAACGTTCAAGCATCAGACCGCTGAAAGTTTCATAATCCCGACCTATAATCATCTTCACACTTCCATAGTTCTCTATCTCCAGCATATAGCTGTACTTGTAGATGAAGCGGAACCAGAACGTGAAAAAATTATCCTCGATGACATACCGGACATTCTTGGCGGAACTCTTCTCGAACAGCGGTTGCTTCTTCGATATGATTTCGTATTCTTTTTCCAGCTTGGTAAGATAACCGCCGATTTCCTTGCCTACCACGTTTTCAATTTCCGAACGGGATGTTTTTCCTCGTGCAATGGCCGATAGTATGGAGAAATAGATTCCGTAATCCTTGCCGAACTCTTCGATAAGAATCGCTTTACCCTCGCCCAAAAATATGGAGTCGGCCTTTATAATCTGGTCGAGCATAGTCGTTTTGGTTGTTGCTCCTGCATCCACGAGTAGTTGTACATACTTCGCCACACCGCCCGTGAAAGCGTACAATGCCAGCAGATCTTCCGCCGTGTAGCCGGGGTTGTATTCCGAAAGAATATCTTTCAGAACAGTTGGGGTAAACGGACGCACAGTCATAAAGCGCGACTGCCGGTTATACAACGGCTCTTTCTTATCCTTGAATATCTTTGTCATCATGGAATAAATCGAACCACAGACAATCAGGTTAATACGGGACTTCGGGCTGTATAGATCCCAGATGCGCTGCATATCGCTGAACACCGATTTGTTCACACGGAAAAACTCCTGGAACTCGTCGATAAAGAGTGTGATGGGACGTTCTGCCGAAAGTTTCATCAGGTACTCGAACACATCGGTAAAGTGTTCGGCCCGCCCCATGGTTGGGACTCCCAACTTGTTCTCTATTTCAAGCCGGTAGTCCTCACACAAATCGCCTTCGGCTTTCCGGGCAACAAAGAAATAGAGAATCGGTTCGTCCTCGTATGCCTTCCACACGAGTGATGTCTTACCGATACGGCGACGTCCCGTTACCACTGTAAACTGAGCATTGTTTTTGGCCATTTCGCGAATCTTGCGAAGAGAGGCTATTTCTTCTGTCCTGTCAAAAAATCTCATATCCTTATCCTTTTTTATTGCTGTTTCCGAAACGGCTGTTTCCGAAACGGCTGTTTCCGAAACGGCTGTTTCGTTACTGCAAAAATAATGCAAATTTCTGGTAAAACAGGCAATTGATACAGATTTATTTAGCGAAATGGCTCAAAGGATTTTTATCTGGTAAGTTCCATTCCTGTTTTACACCGTCTGGTCTTACGTCCTTCCGCTTGTCCCGTTGTATCGTTAATCATCCCTTTATAGTTCCATCCGTTTTACCATCCGCCTTTCAGCGTATTCTTCCTTTTCTATATTCTTTTAATGCCACTCATCCGGTCCATTCCTGCCATCACCGGTTGGTTTTCCAGACGCAAAGGTGGACTGCCGCGCTTGATTCCGTCGCTTTGAAGTGCATTTCCTATAAAATTCTTCCTTTCTGCGAAAGAGTAATTTTCCGGAAAAAGCGTCGGAAATCGCTTATTCGTCAGTCCTTGTAAAGCATCTGTAAATCCCAAGCGGTTCAGGCAGAAAAGAGAACCGAACAAAGGGAAAATAAAAAATTAAATATTAAAACCAATTAAATTTTTATGATTATGGAAGCAACAGCAATTCAATCAGTAGAGAAAAACATCACAATGGTAGCATTGGCAAACGTGCAGCCGAGCAATTACAACCCACGTAAGAATTTTGACGAAGCGAGCCTTGCAGAACTTTCCGAGAGTATTCGTCAGCAGGGTGTGTTACAGCCTATTGGAGTACGCCCAATAGAAGACAACCGCTTTGAGATTGTTTTTGGAGAACGCCGATATCGTGCCTCCCTCATGGCAGGATTGGAAGACATTCCGGCTGTCGTTATGGAAATTTCAGACGAAGTTGCCGAAGAAATGGCGGTAACTGAAAACCTCCAGCGCAAGGATGTTACCCCGATAGAGGAAGCAAATGCCTACCAAAAGCTCATTGATAGTGGTCGCCACGATGTGCAGTCTTTGGCGGTGCAGTTCGGTAAAAACGAAAGCTATATCCGCACACGCCTTAAATTCGTTTCCTTAATGCCCGAAATCGCACAGCTTTTGGAACAGGACGAAATCACAATCAGCGTAGCGAGCGAAATTTGCCGTTATGGGGAAGATATTCAGAAAGAGGTGTACAACAAGCATCTTAAAGAGGGGGTGCAGTACAATAGTTGGCGAGGAATGAAAGCCTCTGATGTTGCACGGAACATCGAACGGCAATATACCACCGACTTGGAGCGATACGCATTTGACAAGACCCTCTGTCTGTCGTGTCCTCACAATACAAATAATATGATGTTATTTTGCGAGGGTGGTTGCGGAAATTGCGCCAATCGTACTTGCCTTGCTGAAATGAATGCAGCATATCTCACGGAGAAAGCCGTGCGCCTTATGGAAGAACGCCCTGAGGTATCCCTCTGCTATGAAAGTTTCAACAGCAATGAAGCCGTAGTAGAACGTCTTACCGCCATGGGTTACGAAGTGGAAAGCCTTAACTATTATGCAAAGGCATATCCCGAACAGCCCGAAGCACCCCGAAAAGATGAGTACGACACCACCGAAGAATACGAACAGGCACAGAGCGAGTTCGAACAGGATTTGAACGATTACACGGAAGAATGCGAAGAAATCCGTACCCGAAGTGAAGCAGGTGAAATCATCCTTTATTTCCGTATTGAGAGCAAGGACATCGTACTCTGTTATGTTCCGAAAGTTACCTGTACTACCAATGACACAAAACAGGAGCAGACGCTTTCACCGGTAGAGAAGTTGGAAAAGCAAGACAAACGCAACAAGGAAATTGCCCTTGAAAAGACTGTAGAGGACACAAAAAAACAGATTTTGGAGGTTGATATGTCCGATTGCAAGTTTGGGCAAGACGAGGACAAGATGATTTATTTCTTCTTGCTATCATCCCTCCGCAAAGAGCATTTCGAAGCGGTAGGTATCGAGGAAAAAAAGCCTTATTCCTACCTTACAGATGAAGAAAAGATAAACATCATTGCCAACCTCACGAGCAAGCAGAAAGCGATTATTCGCAGGGATTTTCTAATTGCTAATTTCAAGAACGCATACGGCAACAATGCCATTGCATCCCTCTTGCTTGACTTCGCACAAAAACATATGCCCGACCTGTTGGCAGACATCAAGAACGGACATAATGAAGTGTATGAGAAGCGTCACCAACGTATCGAAGAGAAAAAAGCCGTTCTTTTGGTGCAGGAACAAGCAAAGCAGGAAGCGGAGCAATCTGACAAACAGCAATCCGAAGTAGGGATGCAGACCGAAGAACAGCCACAAGAGGAAGATATTGCAGCTTAACCATAATCAGTAACCAACGAATAGAGGGTGGAGTAATCTGTCCTCTATTCGTTCCTAATTTGTAATTAGATTAAGGTGAAGATGTTCACGGACAACTGCTCCAAACCGTTGTCGGGCGGCGCGTCTGCCGGGCAAACCCGCCATCCGCGCGATTATGCCTTTTCTATCCCATTTATAGCTACCTCCCGATACCCCGCCGCCACCCGTCTTCATTTATACCTATCAGTTTCCTCCTTTTTATCTTTTCCATCTTATTCCTTCTCCAGTTCCTTCCTGTCCTCGCCGGTTGGTTTTCCAGACGCGAAGGTGGACTGCCGCGCTTGATTCCATCGCTTTGAAGTGCATTTTTATAAAATTCTTCCTTTCTGTGAAAGAGTAATTTTCCAAAAAAAGCGTTGGAAGTAGCTTGTTCGTCAGTCCTGTAAAGCATCTGTAAATCCCAAGCGGTTCAGACAGAATATAGAACCGAACAGAGGGAAGAAAAATAAATCATTAAAATTTCATGACAATGGACAACATCAAAGAAAGCAAAGAGTACAAACTTGCCAAAGAATGGGAAATGGCAGTGAATAGTTTTAGTTTCAATCCCAAGCGTTTTGCAGCCGCTATACCTGATATGCACCCCACACTGCAACAGAGCCTCTATAGATTGTTTAAGGAGTGCATCATTGTGATGGCGGATGAGACACGTCGCTATGATGACCGCAATCGTGCGTCACATGAAGAAGCAAAGTGTCTTATGGAATACCTCAAGACAAATGGAAAGCATATCCCATTAAAATAACAAGCGTATGAAAACACAAGAAGTACAATTTGGCGGCAATAACTATCCTTGCCGTGTGGTGGAATCCAACGAGGGTGAAGAACTCCTTATCGGCTCGATTACCTTGCTTGATGCCCTTCAGCCCGGTAGTTTCAACGATGAAAACGAAGGCTTCGCAAGCAAGGAAGCCGAAAGAATCTATGACGAGGTTTTCTTCTTTACCGACATGGCAAACCTGCGACTGACAGACGTAGAATTGGTTGCCGAACTGAAAAAGGACAACCCGGAATGGTTCGAATAAAAAAACAATAATCATCTTAAAAATAGCATAGTTATGGAAAAAGAGTATGTAATACAAATAGCACAGACCATTCAAGAGCAGTTGATAGGACTTACCCCTATGCCCGTCCTCATGTCATGGGGTATCGCAGAGTTTGCAGCCACCATCTTCAAAGACCTGCCTGCACTTCGTATCAAAGTAAACGGACTGTTACACACCGGATACGTCATTATTGCACTTAATGGGTCGGACTATTATGAGGTATATCTGTTGAAAGGCAAAGATGCAGAGTGTGTCAATGAAGAAGTTTGTTACAACGAGTTAGGGGATGTCATTGACAGGGCAATTGAATGCGGTACTGACAAAGAGGAATACGAAAAAATTGCCATCAGCAACTCACCCAATTATTAAGCAGGTAGCTCACCTGATAAACCAGAAGAAGAGATTAGTTAGTAGTAAACCGCCAGTACGATTGTACTGACGGTTTTTGTTGTTTTTATTTACATTATATGTCAGACAGCCGGATTTTTATTTCGCGTTGCGCTTATTTTGAACGTCTTTTATCATCTCTTTCACATCTTGCCCCACTTGTACGAAGTTTTTATATAGGATGCGCTCCCGTTCCTCTCTCGACTTGAAAGTGTAGAACTTCGGCAGCGGCACATACGCCGCTTCTTCTTTCTTGATTTCTGCCATATCAAAATCTGTTTTGCAGAAGAACTTTGTAGTCTTGAACTCTTCCGATTCTTGAATATTCATTGAACCGCCCATACCTGTTTTCGTCTTCACAAAGTCCCGTGCCGTCTGACCGCATATCCATCCGGTTGCCATATCCGAGATTTTCGAGGCAGGCACAAGGTTATCCATATTCTCATTGAGATTGATACTTGTTTTGTCCCGGTCAATAGTCACGCCTTTTTTGACCTGGACCACCTTGCCGAAGATGTCATTGGACAACCATTCCAGCGTTTCTTTGGCACGTGCCGAGCCGCTTACCACATTACCTACCGTCGTAATGATCTTTTGCATACCTACCTTACCATAATCGGCTTCCAGTTGCGGTAGTTCCTGAAAGCCGAGCGTTACACTCACCTTATTGCTTCGCGCTGTACCTATCAGACGGTCTATTTTGTGAAAGTAGAGTGTCGGTAACTCGTCCACTATAATACTCACAGGAATATTTTTCCCCTGCCCGGTATTCACACGGGTAACGAGACGGTTTAGGATAAGAGCGTTCAATGCACCGATGATGGATTCCATTTCCGGGTCATTTGCAATCAGCAGGTAACTCGGATTCTTCGGGTCACTCACCTTCAGGTCGAAGTCATCGCCATCCCGGTGGAATATCCAGTAGCTCTCTTTGGTTGCCAGACGCGAGGTATAAACACGTAACGTGCCAATCATACCCTCCAATTGTTCCATTGCCTTATTTTTGAAAGCTGTCTGGAATGGACCAAGCAGCGGAGCAACCTCATTGTCAGTTTCCAGTACCTCGAAAATCGTCTGATAACTTTCATTCAAGAATGACAGAATATGTGGCATGTCCGAATACTTTCCCAGCCAGTAGGCAGGTTCCACGATATTGCCGCCTTCACGGTCGCGCACGATACCTGTCGGTTTCCAGAATTTGGTCTGCGGATCTTGCTGTCTTTCCGCATATAGAGGCTTGCCGTTGGCATCGTAGGGTTCACGTTCATAATTCACGAAGAAGTAGATACAAGCGGCAAGGAAGTTTACCGCCGAGGTTTGGAAGAACTGGTCGCTTCCGCCGCCTCCCTCTTTCTTACCCTTTTGTAGGCTTTCCAATAATGTTTCCGCCGTTTCGCTGGCCGCCGCAAGATTGTTGATGTACTTTGCCTGAATTGGATTCACCCGACGGCTGTACTCCACATCCACAAAATTAATCATGTTGAACTTGCACCCTTGGGGTACTCTGCCCAGTTTCTCGTTCTTCTTGTAATGGTAGTAGAGCTTGGTCGCCAATGTAGGAAACTTGTAGTCATACACCACCATGGCGAAACCTTTGGCCGAATGCTGTCGGATAAACGGCTCTATGATACTGAAAGTCTTACCCGATCCCGGTGTTCCAACTACCCATGTTCCTCGAAAGCAGTTGCTTACAGAAATCCACCCCTTACGGAATTTACCCTTATAGTAGTATCGCATGGGGATATTTACGCTGTATTCATTCTCGACTTTTTCTTCACATTGTTCAAAACTTTCATTCTCGAAGTTGAAACGGTCTTTCATCAATCCCTCCTTGATGAACTTTGAAATGTTGTCTAATGCGATATGTACCAGTACTACGCCAGCAATGGAGGCAATCATATAGAGAATGATATTCAGAGGTAAGGTATAAAGCCTTGTTTCCATCGTATGGCCGAACAGCCATACGGAGAGTACGAGCAGCAATAACCCACTCGTCAATGGATACACCACCTGCCGGCGTGCGTTGAACTCCAGATGCTTCTTGTTCCGCGTTCCGACACAAGTGATGCAGATAAGCAGTACCGTTGCGATTTTGCTGTACACAAGATTGCCGTCGTGGTAAATCATCCATTGTTTGATGCGTCCGTGAATGTCGGTCAGTATGCCGCCCCAGTGGTCGAGCATTGCAGGGTCAATGGCATATTCAAAGAACTCCAGCAGCACGGACACATATACCACTGTGCGGAATATTTTATAGAACCCTTGCAATTCCTTACTTTCTTCCATAAGTCAGTCTGTTATTAGTCCTTGTTTTCTACGATACCAATGATTACCTACTCTGATTACATCCATACCGAACCATGCACCATTCTCGTTCAGTTTTGTTTTTATCTTATCAAGTGTTACCGGACCGATACCCCAGATTTCCATGAGATATTGCTCGTTAAGATGAATCAGGTCTCCGATATATAATATTCCATGAGATTCAAGATGGCTTTTGATGGATGGGGTAATACCCAAACTGAATACCGGTTCCGAGAGATAGTGTACTTCTTCTGCCTGAATGTTATTCAGGGCTATTTCAAGCCCCACTTTGATTCTTTTGAGAGAATCAAGGCGTTCTTGCATCTTTTGGATGACAAGCTCGTCTTGCTGTATCTCATTGCGTAATTGGGTTGCTCTCTTTACAAGTTCGGCATTACTTCTTTTCAACTCTCCGTTAATATCCGCCATTGACAGATTACTTGTTTCAAGCTCGTTTCGTGTGCGGTCTAATTGCGTGACAAGTTCCTCCAGTCTGTCGGCATGACGCTTCAAGATTGAATTTTTTTCATTATCGGCAGTCATTTCGTCCAAAAGGTAGCCGAACCTTTTAATTTGAAAATTAATATCTTCTTTATCCGATGCTATGGAATCTGCGAGTTTTGCCAGTATTTGTCGGCATGAATTACCTTTCATGGACTTATACATGAGGACAATTCCCAATATCATCAATGCTATGCTGAAAAATATATCCGTATCTTTCATATCTTTCTATCTTTTATTCGTTTATGGTAATTATAGGGCGTACTTTGTGCGCCTGTACTTTAGGTGTTTCCTGCATTGCGCCGCTCCCCATGGAATAGAGCCATGCCTTGGCTGTCTGTTGCTTTTCGACTTCTGTGGATGTCCAGTACCAACAGTCGTTTTCATCCAGTGGTAACGGCTCACCGCCACATTGTTCGATGACAGGGTTGATTATCTTTCGCATGGTGTAGAGCAGCCGCATCTCTGCCACGGACGGTACATAGGCACTCTGCCCGTACCGCCATAGGTCGAAAACCGCTTCTGCCATTGGCGAAGCGGTTTCTTGTGTATCATACAGTGCGAATGTATTCTCATTGCCATCATAAGCCATGATGTCAGCCGATGTGCCTTGTGCGATGCCGAGGCTGTCGGCGAATGCCTGTGGAGCAATGTCCCACAGGTAAACTGCATAACCGTCCCCCTCCGTATCTCCGCGTTTTTCGGTATCGAAGACAACCGCTATCGCTTTTTTCCCCGATTGTTCATATTGTGCGTAAGGCAAGGCTGTTCCATCCTCGCAGAGGATATGTCCTGGACGAACTGCTGTATCGGGTACGTCTATATGCGTGTCACAGGCAGCGCAAAGCACGGCAGCCGTTGCCGCTGCCACCAAATGTATCTTTCGTATCATATTGCTTTCTTTTTTGTTTCCCTATTTTATAGGTAGTTTCACACCCAGCACGACACCTGCTCGCAGCACGTCCGCACCTTTTATCATCACATCGCTTTTCACTTGCCAATACAGTGTCCATCCGGCCCGTAGCACATAGTTGTGTTCGTAACCGAAGTGCAGGCCACCGAGGAACTTATTCATGTCGCTTCCGGCTGAAGCTCCGATACGCAGACTGCCATAGTGGTTGCGTCCCCGCGTCATGCACGGCTTGTAGGCCACGCCAAAACCGTAGCTGCGGTAGTTTCGCCAAAATGATTCCGGGCAGATATGCCCGCACGAAGCGCACTCTGCCCATTGTAGATAGCCGTTGACGAAGAACTCCCACGTATGGCGATAGTTCATTTCGTGTTCGTAGGCGAGCGTTATATCCATGCCGTTCTTGTAGAGTAGCCCTGTGCCAAGCGAGAGGCGTCCGCTACCTTGTTGTGCATTTGCACTTGCAGCGATACACACGCAGGTAATTATCACGATGATTGTCTTTTTCATAGTCATTCCTCCTCCAATAAATCTGCATGGAACGAATCTGCCGCCAGTATATCCTCATAGTCGATGTTCAGACTGATGTTACGGCCACTAATCTGTTTCTCCGTCATTTCGATGGTCAGTAGCTTGTCATTGGGAAAGGTCATCTTTTTCACGACAATCACATTCCGATAGCCGTGTCTGAATGTCTTGCCCGATTCCAGAACCAGGGCAGGTGTCAGTTCGATAGTCTGTGCGTTGGTTGCCTTGGCGAGTTTCTTGTCTGTCAGCTTTATCCGTATCTCATCAATGTCAAAACGGATGTTCGTCTTGTTCTCGATGGAAAAGTCTATGAAGAAGTAGTCACCCACCGAGTAGATATTGTTCAGACGCATCACCATGCGGTGTGCTTTGGTAGCTACGTTGCGGATTTTTGCAGGTGAGTTCCAGATGCGCCGTGCATGATGTGTCATGTCGGCAGCGGACATTGAGACTGCCGGATTGTTGTACGCATTACGCTCTTGCAGCAATATCTCCTTATCCGTTACTGCCTCTTTCATCCTTGTGGTATAAATCAGTGCGTATTGTGTGCGGTATCGTTCCGTCACAATGGTGACGATGGCGAGTATTTCACCATCCTCGTGTCCGCTTTCCTTGGGCTTTAGGCGAATGATGTTGTCAATGGGCTGATCGCCCGCCACCTTGTCAGTGGAAATATCCACGAAACGCACCGGTTCCGATGCCGTGATGACAGTTGTTATCTGTTCGTTCACCGTCAGTTGTTCCATTTCTTCGTAGGTAGTTTGTGCGTTAGCTTTCGGTAAAATGGAAATACCTGATAGAAGCATAATGCCAAATAAATTCCTTTTCATTGAAATACAGAGTTATAATTGAAAATTCATGATTGCTTTATTCTCTTGCGGATTGATATTTGCCTTATCTGGGATGTCATCCTGCATACAACTTGGAGATTTGTCCGTAACATCTATCTGTTCGAATATGATTTGTTTCGGAAGTATTTTATGGCAGAAATAGCTGCTGTTGAACGGTACGTTTTTCCCTTTTCCGAACTGAATACGTTTATCGAACATGAGTAATTCCAGATCAGTATTCTGGAAAAGTCGGCAGGGTGTTACGTTGTTCAGCCAATAGTTGGACATCAGCAAGGCGAATGGTTTTCCGAGTTTCAGACAGCGTTCGAAGACTTCCACTTTCCGGCTGAAAGGAGGATTGGATACGAGTATATCCCATTGGGACGGTTCATAGTTGAAAAAATCCTGTCCGTTATAGATATGGGAATACACGACATGGAAACCGGCATCCTTGAATTTCTGCACAAACTCACTGTGCTTCGTATCGAAAGGACACCAGACTATCTTGCCTTCAGGTATATATTTGATAATGGGTAATACACCATATCCCGGTGTATATTTTTCATCTGTCGGATTCCCGTATATTTTTTTTAAGTAGTTTGAAGATTTCATAGGCACATGATTAAAAATATTTATATTGATTTCTTTTCCCTATTTCGCTTCATTTCTTTATCTGCCTGGCACGCGCCCAAGTACAACGTCTCGTCCGGGTCATTTGGATTTCACATTGCCAAAGAGTGCCCTTCTCCACTGTTTTGAAATTAACATTCCCGTATCTTGGTCCGTAAAAACCGGTATGTTTTTGAAAAGCGAATAAGGCAATCCTCCGTCTGTCTTCTGTTCGGAAGTTGCATATTAGGGCAAACTGCCCTCTGTGATGCCACCATTCGGTACTCACAAGTTTTCCGATAAATGTTTCGGCTTTATTTGGGGCTATATAGTCCGCATAATAAAGCCCATCCGTACCTTTGTGATATTCTGATAAATCTGTTTCCATGTCATCATCGTTTTAATTCCTTTTTTCCTGTCCGTTCACTAAATACACGAAAGTTCCGTATTTCAACTTGACTTTGTTTTTCTTGATAGCTTTGCTAATGGCATTGCTTGTTTTCTGGTAGGCATTGTTCACCGCCTGCATCCCCCATTGTGCAAGGCTGTTTCCTGTTGTACTTCCCATACTCATGTTCATATTGCCCGACATTGCCCCGCTTGCTACATCCTTGCTCGTTTCCCGGAATTGGCTGTTGGGCACATACAGCCCCTCCATGCCATCTGTATCATAGAGTGAGAGACTCACTTTCACCAATTCGTCATTCACGAGGATGCTGCTGATATTACCTTTCACGCGCCCGGATGAGAATCCGCTTACCGTAGCGTACAGGTATGTTCCCCTTGCTATCACACACTCGCCAATCTCCACATCGTCAAGCAGGCGCAACCTCACGCGCGAGCCGTCCACCGCTTTGATGTTCTCGTCAATGATGGCTTGGATGAGTTTCGGTTCACGGACATTCTTCGACAGTGTGTTAAAGTAGTCCGAGGTTGTCTTCACCTTGCGTACCACCTCGCTGGGCGGTTCGTCCGCTGATGGCGTTTTCACAGCCCGGCTCTCTTCGTTGATGGTTCCGGAGGCTGCTGCTCCTTGTGGTGGAGCAATGTTGGCCGTGTCCGTTTCTGCCGGGGGTACAGTCGCGTTTTGCCCTCTCAGTCTCGCCTCTGCGAGTGCTTTCTCCAGTTCGGCAAGTGCTTCCTGTTCTCGTGTCTTGGCAGAGGCAATTTCCGCTGCCGCAGCTTTTTCCTGTTGTTCTTCCGTGAGCAGGTCGATGTCGTCCTGCGTGTATTTCGATTCATACTCTTCCTTGTTTTTATCGGGTTCTTCCCGGTCTATGTTATCTACAGCGGAGTAGTCTTGTATCTTACCCCATGATTTCGCCATATTCTCGTATTTGCTGCCTATGCCATCGTCCTTGATCTGTGCCCCCGGCAATTCGGGGTTTAGGAACTCCGTCGTCTGCAACGCCTTGTCTTGTATTTCTATCGTTTCTGTCTGAAACAGGTCGAAGATGAAATAAGACGTGCCGAGCAGGGGGAAATAAAGGATGGCGGGAAGCATATATTTCGGCTGGCGAAAATTGATTTTCTCCAATATCTTCATTATACATCTTTTAATTGAGTTGTACATATTTGCCTTCAATGGCACAATTTCTCAGTATCTCTGCGTTGTCTTCTCCGAAAGCTAATAGGATGCTACCGCGACTGGGAGAGTCACCTCGTGCTCCGCCTGGTCGGTAGAATCGGATGCGGTGGCGTAGGAATTTCATTCCCGTCGCTTTTGGAAAGATGACGTCCTGAAACATTTTGGAATCGCAACGGTTGAATAATAATGCAATGCCGTTGCCATGTTCTGCCAATTTCCGGACGAATAGCTCGATAAGAGGACGCGAATAGGGAGGATTGAGCCACACACGCCCTTCCCATATCTGGGACAACCCATCTATGTTCTGGTCATACATGACCTCGGCAGTCGGCCACAACGGATGGATGGGAGCGCAAGGGTCAAGGTCGAATTTGCCCAATGCGTCCAGTATCTCCTTTGGCGTGTACCATTCGTCTGACGAACGGACTGATTTTTCAAGCCGTGTATTCATAAGTACTCTTTTTACTATGGTTTGTCCCCTCTGTTTTTATGTTCCCTTATTTCGACTTCCTGCAACAGCTTGTGCCGTTCCCGAAGCACTGAATCCTGCTTTTCCGTCGCCGTGCGACTTACCGGACTGTGTCTGTACACAGTTACCAAGCGGTAGGCGTTCCATACGAAAGCTCCGATGACGAATGTAAAGACGATGACCAGAAACAGCGTCCGGTGTGCGTTGGCAAAGCCCTGCACCTTGGCCGCCGCTTGGTCGATGCGTGTCGCCTTGGCGAATTTATGCCCGGCCTGCACCTCTCGCTCGTAGCGTTCCTTGTACTGCGGGTCATCTTTGTCCGGCATCTTCTCGCCGAACAACATCCGTTTGAATCCTTTGATATTCATATCTTTGGTGATTTAATAGTTACTCTTTGTTTTTTGCTCGATATCTTTGTTCAGCAATGTGCGCCAGTTTACTATGAGCAGTCCATGCGGATTATTGTCCGTTCTCGGCACACGTTTAAGTTGCCCTGCCGTAACCAGTTCGCGCATCAGGATATTACTCCGGCGCTCGATTCGCTGCCGACCATAGTAGGTGAACTCCATATTCTTTTTGTCAAAGGAGATACTGTCACAGAATATCGAGAACACCGCGCTCGTACCCAATATATTGGAGTAAAATCCCTTTTCCTTGAGGGTATTGTACTGTGCCAGTCCCGTCTCATCGACCAGGTACATCGCTTTTTCCATCGTATAGCGGATGTATTTGTCGTCCGGTGCGAGAGTAAAAAAGTAATGGTGGAACATTTCTACGTGGCTCTTGGCCTCCACGTCCAGTGTTTCGTCCATCGTCGTGCGGGTTACGAGTATAGGTACATTTCCGTCCAGCACATACACCTTTTTCTGCGCGTCCGTCACCATTGTCCGGGCAGTCCAGATACTTGATACGCTGATGATGATACACCCTGCAAGAAAAGCAGTGCAGATGATGCCCACCAGTCGGATTTTATTCTCCAAATGTTTGATGACCATATACCTTTATTTTTTCTTGTTAGACAATCGTGTGTATTCGTCATGTAACATTGTCATGACTGTATCATGCAACTCCGTCAGAAATTTTTCGAACTTCCCGTCAAAAAGCTGTGTGTAATCTTCCCGCATGATTACATGCACGAATATCCACCAGACACGGCGGTTTCGATTCTTGGCATTTTTCTGCAATTTGACCAGTTGCAGACGATAGGTAAGGTAAGTCATCATAGGGACAATATATCGGTTGTCCCATGTAATGGCTTCGTCCAGTTCTTCATATTCCGGATCAATTCGGTGGTTAGGTGCATAAACGAGTTCTTCGCTTATGCGTTCATTTGCATAGTGCACGAAACGCTCGTTCCTGCACCATTTCTCAATTTTCTGTTGTACATTCATCTTTTGGATATTTAATATTAGGTTTATCATTATCTCATCATCGAGCCGATACCGCCCGTAGCCGTCATTTTGGCCTGCTGCGCCACACCTTCTCCAAAGTTCCGTGTAGAGAAGGCCGTGTCGCCTTCAGGTATCATCCATGCTGCCAAGTCCGGCACGAGGTTTAGGCATTTCAGTGCCACGATACTTGCCGCCATCAAGTAGCCGGCGGAGAAGAAGCTGTTTTGCAAGTAGGCCGCCATTGTCTGTTCGCTTGCTGTGATTGCCGTCAGGTTTTCTACCTGTATGCACAGTACAATGTCGAATAACAGTAGCACATAGAAGCCGACGAAGTAGAGCATTGCACCATAGAAATGTACTGTCAGATACCTTATAAGCCACTTCGCCCATGCACCTTCCCATTTGGGCAACAGCGAGAACGCCCATTGTATAGGTCCGAATATTGTTAACATGCCCAGTAGGATTTGCTGGCAATAGATGGTTGCCCACCATCCGATACGATACACAATCAGAGCGATAAGCATGATGATTTTGTCGATACCTACGATGACTCCTGCCGTCAGTGAGGTAAACCACAGTTCGGCTGCGTCTTTCTCCATCTTCGTCACTTCGTCCACTCCGGTTTGTTCCATGGTCGCTTCTACCAGGTTCGGGTCGGAGGTACCCGTGTGAGCGACATCTGCCTGTGCTTGCAAGCTTTGGTACATCGTGTCACGTACATGGATAAGTTGCTGCACTTCCTCGAATTTGTCCGCTATTTGGGTGGCTTCTGCCTCGTACAGGTCATGCGTGTACGAGCCGATGCAGTTCGGGATGTAAGACAGGAAGTCAAGGAAACACCAACTGCTCCCACTGCCAGCCATACCCGTGTCTGCTGGTGGATACCACCAACAGAGGATGATTGAAACAGCCAAAGGACGGAACAGCTTCAGCACATCCAGTGGCTCATGTTTCACCATCATCTTGTACGCCATTCCCGCTGCCATCACAATAGCGAACAGGGCAGCCAGTGCCATGCACATTTGTAGTATCCACCAGAACGGTCCCTGCGAGCCGGTAAAAGTCGCATCAGTCAGGAACTCGTTCGTTTGAAAAATCACATCGTCAATTTCTTCTTCAAGGATATTAATACCGAAATCCGAGAGTATATTTCCGTCTGCCATACGTTTTTGTTTTTTCAGTTCCCTTTGTTTACTGTTTCATCTCCGTCGCCGTTGCCACCCGTGTTATTGCCTGATTGCGGGCCGCGCACGGCAAAGCGCGATTCGTGCCATCGGTTCACCGCATCGCGGACAATACTCTCCTTATCCAGAGTACGGTCAGCGGTAGCATTCAGTAGCGTACTTGTTATCGTAGTATTCTGCCGTTTGGCAAGGTAGCCGACAAGGATTTCGTTCTGTCGAGTTATATCCTCGTAGATGCGCAGATACTCTTTCTTCCGCTGTGCGTTGGGCATATAGGCATCTTTCGTTGCATCAATGGCGCACTGGTAGATATGGTAATATTCCGTCCATCTGTCTTTATCCTCCGGTGTCCCCCCGACAGGCAAGATGCGGTCTATGTTTCGTTTGAACCGTACCATCTGTCCGTTGACCTTATCGCCTTCAGCGACCCATGCGATGTCCGCTTGACGGTCAGCCACGTTCAAGGCTTCTATCTTTGCCCGGCTCACCAATGCCGAGTCGATGGCTTCAGCTTCGTCCGTTTGGTTGTATAGGTTGACGCCCGCCAGTGTGCGGAATGACAGTTTGTTCTTGACTGCTGCCGACTTCTTATACTTGTTGTGCAGTATGGAATAGTAGAGGTCGGGCGAGAGTGCTCCCGTACCGGTTTCCATTACTGTTACTTGGTTTTGTTTCGGCGAATCGTGGTTATAGGTCACGGATTGTGCCTTTGCCGCCGTGGTTGCAATTATTGTAACCGTCACGAGTAAGAGTATTTTGTCCATATTTACTTTCGGTTATTTGTTATTAATCTTTTAATACTCAATGTGTTTCAATCAGTTAATCACCAGGATTATTCCACATTTCTTTTTATATTATATTCATTTCTAATCCTTTCCTCTCCCCGCAAGAAGTGCATATCATCCTTTTCAATACAAATACATTTTCTATTCGTATGAATACAGGCGATTGCAGTGCTCATGCTTCCAGAGGCAAAATCAAGGACTGTGTCACCCTCTTTCGTGTATGTTTTTATCAGATATTTCAACAATGCGACTGGTTTTTGATTAACATGAATCGTTTTGCCCTCTGATTCCGCAGTTTTAAAATATTTCACACTTCGTGGGTATCTCGTTCCTTTGTTTTCATTTCTGAATGTAGGATTTGGTACCTTGTTTACTCCTGTCCAGTTACTTCCTCTCTTTGTACGATTCTCATAAGGCTCACCTTCCTCCATGATTGGATAATAAGGAGTTCTGCCGTTACAAAAGATACTGATTAGCTCATGCGCTTTTAGAGGTTGCTTTTTAGCAAGAAGGAAATTGCTTGCTTTTGACTTTTCCCATACCCAGTCATATTTAAATTCGGCTAAATTGCCACAGCGTAAAAGGCTGCTGAACGGTTCGCTGCCAAATAAAGCCGTAGGCGCATTATCCTTTCTCACTCTTCTAATCTCCTCCCACATTTTCGAGAATGGTATTATCTTATCCCATTGCGAGGCTGTAATTCCAAAAGGTGGGTCGCATAGAACTAAATCAATACTTGATTCTGGGAGAAGAGGCATTACTTCAAGGCAATCGGCTTTATATAGCGTAATGTCTTTTTCAAAAACGATCTTTTTCATTACATCTTTTATTAATGTCCATTTGCCTCTTGGTTATAGGCCAGATAGACTTGTTTGTACTTAAAGTTTCTTTCTCTGTTTGTACTTCTCCGAACATTCAGGACGAAACGCTTTTCCTGCGTTTTAAGATATTCCTTATCAATTTTGGTACATAGAAGTCATAATCTAACTTGTGGCATTATTTACCTCCTTCCTCTTTTACCGTCAATAATCCAGTCGCCCCGCATTGCGCCATCGTCCGAAAGCACCGTCAATAATTTCCCGTTTGGTACGTTCCCGGTAAATCTTCGATTTCCAGTAGCCGATACGTACCTGTATGTATCTCCATGTCTCGATGTATGCCCGGTTCAAGTGTTGCTCAATGCTGTCCAGCGACTTGTTCACGGACTCCAGTACCATAAGCAGGTCGCTGGTCGAGCAGGCCGCTGCGCCCGTGGCATACAGTACGAGGTCGCTCACCGACTTATAGAGGTGTTCGCCCTCGTTGGCGATGTCCCGTATTGCTTTTTCATTGATAGTCAGTATCAGTGCGTCTGACGGCTCGATGTTCCCATGTTTCAGGATTTTCTCATGGAAAGCCTCCAGCATGGTCTTATAGTCACCGATACGGTCACTTACCGAGCTGTAGGTATCCTTCACGTTCAGCACCGTCCGCAGGGATTGGTACATCACGTCGATGACATCAAAGGCACGGGTATAGCGGTCAAGGTCGATATTTACTTCCTTGTATTTGCCCGTCTCCTCACGGCTGTACTCATGCAGCAGTTGGTTGCTGTATTCCAGCGTGCTTCGGGCCAGCAACAGGCTGCGTTGTTTTTTGTGGTCATTTATGTACGCTTCCACCGACACGATATCGAATGTCCATTGGCCCTTGGCGACATCGGGTAGTAGCGCAAGCAACGTAATGGCTATCAGTATAGTGCGTTTCATGGCCGTACCTCCTTTCTGCCACTTCGGGATGTCCGTGCGTTTTCTACCCAGCGGTCATGGCACTCTTCCACGAGTGTCAGCCTACGACCCTCGTCCGTATCGAGTCCCGGTAGCACATCCTTCAGTACGTCGATGATGTTCCGCTTGTAGTGCATCATCTTCTCCAAGGATACGAGGTCGGCGTATATTTTCGTGATACGTGAATCCACTTCTCGTGCGATTTCGAGGCGGTCACTTGACCAAAGCAGGTGGTACACGTCGCTGTTCGGTACTTCTTCCATAGGTTCTGTACGGGCATACTCGGTAGTGATTTTACAGTTGGGATATTCCCGTGCGATTTCCGATATGCGATTATTCACGATTTTAGTCTTTTCCTCGTTCGGCAGGTTCGGATCGAGTGTCAGTACATCGGCAACGTGCGTGTCTGTGTATGCCGAAGTCAATTCCCAACTGATTTGGATAATGGCACGGTGAATCTTGATACCCAGAAAGTATTTCGGCTTCCGTGCGATAGAAATAGTCGCACGGAACGTAATGATACCATTGATGTTCGGCATCGTCGCCTTACGGACGAACGTATAGCCGCTCCATGTACCTCCGTCCTGCCAAGTGAGGCTATAGGCTGTCTTGCAATCCTGCATGATAGCCGGTAGGCGGTAGTAATCATCTGTCGGCACATCGTTCTCTGCTTCCGCTTCCTGCTTCGCATCTGCGTACTCCTTCTGTTTTTGTTGCCACTCGGCAAGTTCGCTTTTCAGTTCCTCGATACGTGTCCGGTTGGAGTTATATTGTTGCCGATAAGCTGCTGCGTCTTCCACGCTCGCCTCGGCAATTTTTTTCAGAAGGTCGGCGTTTTCCTTTTCCAAGGCACTAATCTGAGATTGAAGAACGGCGACTTGATTGTCCGCTTCCCGTATCAGTGCGTCCAGTTCTGAAAGATCCAGTTCGTTCTCCGTTACCGAGGTCTGCATGACGCACTCTTTGGAATGGGCGTCCAGTGAGCCGCCACACTTGCGACACTTGTATTGTGTCGAGCCTTGTCCCAGCGTCGCCCCGTCTGAACAGGTTACACTGATGGTCACGCTTTCGCATCCCTGCAATTTTGCAGCGTCCGTCGCCTGATAATAGTTCCGTGCATCGGATGCTATGTAATAGACATAGCCTTCCTCGTTGTCATTGAACTCCGAGAGGCGGGCATTGAGTTGCGCTTTGAACGTATTCAAATCCATCGAATAGGAGTCGAAGACATCCTCATAGACCACCTCCGTCCGATTCCAACTCTGTGTCACGTGTATCTCGTAGGCGTATGCCTTCTTTGTCTGTTTGTTACCCTTACTGATGATATAGGCCTGTTGTCGGGTATTGATAGTATAGGTGTAGCCATCGTTGCTATTGTTGAGCTGTTGTACTCGACTTCTTGACCATCCGGCATACCGTTCTGAATTGGCGAGGGCCTGCTCCCGTTGCGAAGCGTTCGGATAAAATCCCGGATCACTCGTGTTAAAGCGTGTCCATGCACCCCCGTTCAATATGCTGTTGTCGTCTGTCGGTGGGTAGTAGTCGCATAGAGAAATGCTTCCTTGATCACGCCGTGCGATATACCACCGTTGCGTGTAATAGTTCCCGACAGCATTGTCCATATAGTCGGTCATCCACGATGTGAGGTCGTAATTGCTGAAATTGAACAATGCGGCCACGCTATCCTGACCGCCCACCATGTCGATTAGCAGACTGCCGATGTCATGTTCCGCCTGCTCGAAGAGAGTACTGTAGTGTTCATACAGGTTGCCGATTTCATTGACTTTGCCACCCAACAGGTCATGGAACGCACTACTTTGCAGTAGAGCGTCACCGAGGTTCTCCATACCTGATGTTGCCAGCCCTACGCCCATGTTATAAAGGTTGTCAATGTCGCCCTTTAAGTTCTCAATCGTGAAATTGCCCGGCACTTTGGTAAAGTTGTCCAACATCCGTTGCCAATCGGTACCGCCCAGTTCTGCGAGGTTCAGCAAGGTGGCAATGTCGCGGTCAATTTCCAGAAAAGCGATGTCCGAGAACGACAGCGTGCTGTTTGTCACCACACTTTCGAACTGCATACACAGGCTCTTCGTATCGTCGCACACTTTCATCAGGTAGCTGCCCCAGTGGATTGCTGTTTGTGGTGAGCGCAGCATCAGCTTCGCCACCACCCATATTTTCGGCATGATTTTTTCTGCCACCATGTGGTAAATTCGACGATAGTAGTAATTTTCCGTGCTGCTGCACCAGATGCCAAGGTCGGACAGAGCCTTGTGTTCCAAAAATTTGGAAGAAAATATCCCTGCTGCCGCCACTTCTGCCGCCGTATAGTGTTTCAGAATATCATCCACCTGCTCGCGGTAGTAGCTTTCGGCTACTGCCTCCGTGCCGAATGCTGCGGCCATGGCCGCCACGGTACGAGCGTCATAGTTCACGCTGTAATATTGTGCGTGAACATGCTGTGTCAGGGCAGGCAATAGGATAACCCAAAAGATAAACAGCCGTTTCATCGTTTCAGACCTCTTTTATGTATTCCGGTTCCTTGTGATTGAAATACCACCGTTCAGATTCGATACAATTCTCCGTGACAAGTCGGCAGAACATATCATGTATGATGGTAGTATCCTTGATGGCCCTTTTGATCCGGGCTTCTTGGGAGCCGAACCATCTCAAAAAGAAAGGCTGGTTTAGATAAGTTTCGCGCACGGTCTGATAACGTAGCCATCCCAAGTCACTTAGTCTTTTTTCACTCATCGGACTACTGTTCAGTTCCCTGAATAGTTCTTCTCGAAACCTGTTTTCATCGAAGACAGGTTTGCTGTTACATAGCCTGTCGCACATATCGTAAAACTCCTTTTCTTTGGGGTTTTCTTCATAATACCGGTTCAAATACGCTTCCAGTTCTACATCGGACATACCCAACCGAAGGGAATACTCTGCCAACAACCGTTCGATGGCGGCTACTTTGTCCGGTGTCATGTCATCCATGCGGAGCAGGTTCTCCTTGGACAGCATACAAAACTCCCGGAGGGACAAAACAGTGAGTTCCGGATTGCTGACAGAGATTTGTTCGCGCGTCAAGCTGCTTTCAAACCCCATCATATTTATCCCGTAGCCCAGTGACAGGGTGATTAAAATCCTTTTCGTTTTCATTATGATGTTATTTTAGTGGTTAAGTTCAGTACACATCCCGCTTCATTAACTTTCTGCGCAAACGGCAATGCCTTGCCGATACCGCTGGTATTCCAGTCGCGGCAATATGCCTCGATAGCCTCTTGGTGGCTGCATTGTAACTCGCGCTTGTAAAGCTTCAGAGCCTCTTTCTCCGCTCGTTCGGTCGTGTAAGTCATGTAGCACTCGCGCGGTTCTTCCACGCCATAAACACCGCTGGTCGTGCCCCGACGGATAAACACCTCGCGGAAGAAGCTGCGTCCTTCCTTGTTTTCAAGGCGGTTAATGGTGAAAATTTTCTTACAGTCCACGTCCGTTAGGCCAAGAATCGTCTTGATGGTGTCGAAACGTTCCTTGAATTTGCTCTGGTCAAGCAGCATCACCACATCCGAGTTATTGATGATGGCCTCTTTCACGATTTCGCTGCCGATGATGTCTTGTATTTCCTGTGTCACCACGCCCACACTGGCCCAGAATTTACGCGCTGTTTTGTACATAAATTTAATGTACTCCGCCATCAGCGGGCTGGCGATGGCTTTCCATGCTTCCTCGATGACAAGGACTTTGCGGTTCTTCTTGATGCGCATTTTTTGCAAGAAAACATCCATGATAATCAGCGTGACCAAAGGAAAAAGCAGCGGGTCATCTTTTATGCTGTCGATTTCGAAGACCACGAACGTCTCGTCGAACAGCGAGCTGTCCATGTTCTCGTTCAGCGTTTTTTCGTGGTTGCCGCCCAAATAGAAGTCCTTCATCATATAGCGGTATGTCGAGAGGTCGATGCCCGTGATACGGTTCTCCTCACAGATATCCGGGATGCGCTGCACGGAATATTCATAGAAAGAGTTGAATGACAGTTCCTCCACTTTCAGTTCCTTGCGTCGGCCCTCTATCTCGTCAATGATACCCTCGATGCGGACCGCGCGTTCCCGTTCGCTTTCGTGCCGCTTCTCACTGCTGTTGCGGTCATCAATAACGAGGCTCTTACGCAAGTCCTCACGCTGTTGGGGTGTGAAGCCCTCGAAACCATTGAAGTAGGCGTCGTAATATTCCGTGATGACGTGCTCTATCAGACGGTCTTCCGTCTTTGTGACCGTTCCCTGCGTACCTTTCCAGATAAGCAAGACGAGGTTTTTCAAGAATCCCGTTTTTTCTACGTTCATCTCTTCCCGATTGATGCGGAACGGATTCATCGTGATGGGCCGTTCCTCGGTATAGCTGATATACTTGCCGCCGAAATACTCGCATAGCCCCTCGTATGAGTTACCCGTATCGACCATTACCACGTCCGTCCCCTGTTCATGCAACTGGCGCACGACGGAGTTCATGTGGAAACTCTTTCCGCTGCCCGAAGGCCCCAGGCAGAAAAAATTCGAGTTGTCGGTCAGCTTGTTCTTTCCCTCTTTTCCCGTGATGTCGATAGCTACCGGAACACCTTGACGGTCAGTATAATAAATTTTTATCGGCGTTTCCTCACTATGCTGCACCCGTTCCTTGTACATCAGGCATACCGCAGCGTCGGAGAGGGTCAGAAAACGGTCATATTCCTCGTTCAGGCTGTAACAGTTGCCCGGAAATGAACTGACGAACAGTTCCAGTTGGTTGTATGCACGCTTACTGATATGTATGCCCATGCGCCCAAAAGCGTTTTCCAAGTGATTCGTGCATTTTTGAAGGTCGGTGTCGGCAGGCACGCCCACCACCATGTTGAAGTGCGTGTACACGAGCAGTTTGCTTTCACGGGCTATTACGTCCTGTACCTGCTTGATGTCCTCTACGGCCATTTGGTTACTCGGATTGGGGATGCTTGCGTGCCGGTTCTTCTTTTTGTCGAGTAATGCCAGTTCACGCTTCTGACTGGGCAGGAAAATAATTTGGTTGTACACCACCGTTTCTGCGTTCGGAATATTATCCACCACCGAGACAAGATCCACTGGCATCTCGGTATTATTCACCTCGATATTGGTATAGGGACGTATCAGCGAGGGGAGTGCGGCGCAGTCCACGTCCACGAGGCTGTACACCTTACAGCGTTTATCACCCATAGATACCGTTTCGTCGTCAGACTTGACATTCGTCATCGAGACCGTACGGTCTTTGAAGTTCATCGCAAAGTAACGGTCCACATATTCGCTTGCCTCGGCTTTGTTCAGGAATTTCACTTGTACACCGCTGTCGCGTAGTAGGTCTCGAACCTTATAAATCTTCACGAGGAAATCGCGCCATTTCTTGCTATCGTAAGAGAAAAGACGGCTCTTCTTGGCTTCCTGTGTGATAGTCAGATAGCAAAGGCTGTCCGTGTACGGACGCCCATTAAAATAACGGAAGTACGATGCCGAAAGAAATTCTTGATTATGCTCCGGCTCCTTCGCGAACTGTTTTCTCACGAAGATGTCCTGTTTGTGTAAGGCATATCCTTCGCCCAGTGTTTGCGCAAGGGCAGAGAATAGATGCGTGAAATCGTAATAGCTGTCAATGTCCGCCGAATACTTCTGTACAGGATTTTCGATTTTTAAGACGGCGGAATATTCACCCGTCTTGGTGTACAGCACACCCACACCATCTGTATCTTCCACAGAGAAATAAATATTCTGAAAGATGTGCTTGCGCTTGCCGCCCGTACCGAACGTATAGACTGACAAGGCCATACCCGTACATAGGGCGATGAAAAATAAAATGATATATAGGGTCATTCCGATATGCGTTCATTAAATAGGGGCAGGTCTGCCTCGGCTGGAGGCGAACCCGCCCGCGTTCAACAATCAATCAGCCACACACATTGCCGTGATGGTTTTTCTTATAGTCATACTTTGTGCGAATAGGCATACACATACACTCCACGTTTTACATTTTTGCTGTGCAGCCCTTTTCGCTGTTTGAGGATGATAAGCACGATTCCCGCAGATAAGACAGTTGCCAATACGACCAGTCCGGCCACAAAGCCCATAAGACAGTAGGCGGCGATAAAGCCCACAATGGCTCCACCAGCCACGCCTGCCGCCCAATAGATGTAGCGACCTTGTAATCCCATCAGCTCCAAAGGCCGTTGTAACCCCTTGAACAGCGGATAATCCGGATAACGTCCGTCATTAATCATTTCTTGACTGTTTATGCGTTAATTCCGAAGAACAGAGGTAATGCTTGGGCTGCCGCAATCAAGAAAAGGCACGCCCCAACTACCATCATAATCTTCTTCTTGACATCCTGTTCCTCGTTGTTCATGGCGATATACACCGAAATGGCTCCGATGATGGCCACGACACCAGCAATGGCATAGCAGAGTTTGACCATGACAGGAACGTATTTCACAATTTCCTCCGCTACGGTTGATAGAGCTGTCGTACCGGCCGAGTAATCGCCTGCCGTACTTTGAGCCATAGCAGGTATGCCTCCCAACAGGGCAATGATTAACATTCTTACTTTGGTGGAAACTTGCATGATAGTTTTCTTTGCCTTTCGGCACATTCTTTTAAATTTCTGAAACATATTTATTACATTTTTGTGGTACTCTTGTTTTTGAATTTATTTTACACTTCTATCAGCCACCTATATGCGGTAGCCGAAGAAAGCAGGGAACACGATTGAAGCTCCAATGATGAAGAGGCACGCACCGACAAGTGATACGATAGACTTCACCACGCCGTCCTCGCCTGTGTTCATTTTGATATAGATCTGGAGCGCGGCAACGACTACGAAAACCGAGGCGACAGCGTAGCAGATGTACAGCACGTACAGCATCATCGTCACCACGAAGTCGTGCATCGTTGCCAGTGCGTCTGCACCCCAACTGTAGTTTACGCTGCCACTTTTGGCGAATGCCGCATAAGGGACAAAGCACAATGCACATAATATTTTTTTTGCTTTCGACATTTTACAATCGGTCTTTGAGAGGTTTCCACACCAGTTCCGGACGGTTGCCCGTCTTTCCTTTGGCAAGCATCGCTTTGTACAGTTCGTCTGCCGTGTATGCGTCCGACAGGTAGGTCTCGGTTTCTTCCATCTGTTCCTCCGCTTGGGCTTTCAGGCGTTTTAGCTTCTCCGCCACGGCTATCTCGCCATTATTGTCTGCGGTTTCCGTCTCCTGTGGTGCAGGCGAAGCGGTAGGGGCAACATCTGTTTCATATTTCTCATTACCCACATTGAATCCCGTATCGCTCTCCGTCACGTACACACTCTGTTCATCTTCTGGCGCACCGAGGTCAAATACCTCTTCTTCCGGCTTGCCATTTCCTTTTTTTCCATAAAGGTCCTGCACGATGATAACTGCATAATAGACGAGATAGGCAACCGTCAGGACAATGGTGAAAATAAAATATGATTTCATATATTTTTGTATAATATGATTTTTATATTTGGTTGTGTGTGCAAAATAAGAATGGATAATTTGAAAGATAAAATTATTGATTATAAAACGTATCGTTTCAATATAATATTTTTTCAAAATCTAAAAATCATATTTCAAAATCATATTCAAATATGATTTTGGATAAGAAAACAGGAAAAGTCGGGATATAAAAAAAAGCCCTCCGTGATGAAGGAGGGCTTAGGGAGCGGTTTTTTCATTGTTTCTTCCCACGTAAGTAGTCGTTCAGGTCTTTGTAACCGGCATAACAGTTTGATTCGTTATAGACGCATCTGCCATACATCCCGGCTATGGTTTCCACTGTCTTTTGTCCGGCAAGGTCATTGTCAAGGTAACAGTGAATATACGTGTATTTTTGCAAATACGTCAATGTCCTTTTCAGATTACTGACCGAGTTCATAACAAGGTAGTCACAGGGGGCATTAATGCAAATGGCACTATCGTCCGTCTGTTTTAGGGTTAGATAGGACAGAAAGTCCATGAATCCTTCAAATAGGCAGACACGGCTCTGTGCCTCACCATGCGATTGGGGTATCAAGGAAATGTCCTTGTTCTTGATACATCCTTTGTAATAAGGGTTTCGTACCTCGTATCCACCGGATATATTGCCAAAGGCCAGTGCAAAGTAACGTCTCTGGCGCAGTTCGTAATGGACTTCCTTGCAGAACATTCGTCCGATATCCGAATCAATCATACGTGAATGGAGATATGAGAGCAGTGCGTGGTGTCGCAGCGGCACGATAATCAAATTCTTCATGTCGGCTTCCACTGGTCGAGAGGTTGCGGGCAACGCCCGGGTTTTCGGCAGCGACACACCATTGACATACCGTTTGATGTATGCTAATGCTTCACTCACACTTTTAGTTCCGCAAAGGTACTTACCCAGTTCCACAAGGTCGCCTCCGGTGGCCTCACCAAAATCATACCATTCATTCAGCCGGTCATTGACTTTGAACGATGGCGTCACCTCTTTCCTGAGAGGCGAAAGATACCAATATTGCTCTGATTTCATATACTGCGCACGGTGGCCGAGCTGGGCCAAAAAGTCCACGATACGCACTCGTTTTGCTTCGTCTATGGTCATATTAAATTTCTTTTCACTTGTTTGTACAAAAGCGGTTTAGTTTAGTTTGCGCCCCTATATATATAAATACTAAATTAAACTGAATTATATAGGCCCGCGCCCGCTCTCATTCTTCATCGAAAAGCATGGTTTCTGCCTGTGTCATGTCATAATAAAAAAGTTTATCTCGTTTGATAACCAGTTTTAAGGTGTCAGTCAGATATTGCAGCAGTTTGACCATTACGTTTCTCCCACGCTTAAATCCGATTGCCTCGTAAGCAGTCATCATGGCTTGCAGCATATTTTCAAACCCACGGATAGGTTTGTCTCCAAACGCAGCGGAAAGGGCTTCACGGTGCTGTTCGATGCTTAGTTCCATAAAACCCGTCCGTTGTTTCGGTTTCTGATGTGGGGCATTCTCAAACAAATGCCCTTCTGCGAGAACCGGGAGCCCACCCTCATTGACAGTGAAAGCAAAAGGTTTAAACTCTTTCTCACGGATATGTAACGCATGGACCTCGCTGATGTTGGGACAATCATTGTTTTTGCTGATGACCAGTACGGTTTCCGCTTTGTTGCTCATTTCCGTACCGATATGCCCGCGTACATTGTTATCTCCTTTATTCAAGTGTAGCACACAGTGGATATGCAGGTCATACTTTGATGACCATTCCATCATCTTGTTAATGACTTCCACAGACTCACCGGTACTGTTTATATCAAGCATCAGGTCACGGATACCATCGATAATTACAAGTCCGTATCCTTTTCTTTGGCGTAAGGCGTAGTCGATGACCCCAATGCGTATGGCCGGAGAGTATTCGCGCAAGCAAATAAAGTCGAGGTTTTCACTGTCGGTTGTAGTGGGCAGTCCGGCAAGCCGCAAGATGCGTTCCAGTACATTATGACAATGGAAGCGGCTCTGCTCCGTGTCCACGTACAGAATCTTGCGTTTACCTTCCGGGAGGTGCGCCCGGTAGTTCAGCACTTGTTTCCCTGCCAGCGATGCAGCGACAATGGCCGAAACGTTAAATGTTTTTTTTGATTTCGCCTTGCCGGTTGATGCGCTGAAGTTGCCGAGCGTAGCAATGGTCGAGTTGTCTATCCAGATAATCTGTGGCGGCGTTTCATAGGTATCCGTCGCCCGAATCTGCGAGGCGGAGAGGATATCCGATAAGAAATCCTCCTCCGGCCTCATATCCACATTATATTCAGTTCTTCTTTCGTTTTCCATGGCGTCTTTGATTAAAGAAAGGTTGTGTGGCAGCGGCCTCGTTTGCCATACGTGCTGCTTCATCTACGGTTGGTTCATAATTCTGCAAAAGCCATTCGTCCAGATCTTCTTTGGCGAAATATATCATTTTGCCACGTGGCTTGTAGTGCGGAATCTCCTTGCCTGATGTTAGCTTGTACAGCATACTCTCGGATATTCCGATATACATACAAGCCTCTTGGAAGGTAAACACCTGTTTGGTGGTATATATATTTTTTTCCAGCAATGCGATGCGTTCCAACAGACTTTCTATCGGATCTAATTTCTTTAGGATGGCTTCGACGCTTGTAAGCCGTTCACTCAGCCGTTCCATGAATGTCAATCTATTATTTTGCATAAATGAGTTATTATAAATTTAGACAATGAAGTATATCCTCCGTTATGTAGCGCGCTAACGGAGGTCAAAGATAGGGCAACCCAAAAGGTCAGCGTGAGTTTGTACCGTGATAGTAACCACGTATCACGGCAACTGTCACGCTTTTACCTTTCACATACTTCGCTTATTGGCACTTCTTACCACTCTCTCAGTTCATCAATGGCTCGTCTGATACCGTAACCTGTTGATGTCATGTTGTTACGCAAGGCAGACAGAGCGGATGAAAGGCTTGAAGCTGAAACGAATCCTTTTCCATCCTTGGTTTGCAAGAACCGCCCACTACTAAGAACGGACTGCCATTTGGCTTGGATAAACGAGTGCTCAAGGAGTGTATCAAACAGGATGGCCACATGGCGGATATTGTTTACACGAATACAGAATCCTTCTTTACAGGAAAGCAGGGCTTCCATATCTTCAACGTGTAGGGTAGAAACGCAAAACAGATGATAAGCATTGGCACAAGCTGTAATACCTATCATCTGTTTACGAGTGAGATTGCATCCAAAAGAAAGAGGATAAATTCTTGTCGGTCCATCTTTGCAGCACGTGACGGACTGTGATGGTGGCACAAACGTATCATACGTTCGTTTCAGTTCCATACACTTCTCGAACGAGAAGTCTGCTTCGGTAAAAAATGCTCGGATAAGATGGGAGCAATCGTTTAATAGCCCCTTGACGATATGAATGTTCATTTCATGGCAGTTCCGGCAGACCGCATGGTCACAGTCGATATACCGGTGGCTGTTTACGAAATCCTCCACGTAACGGTAGTACTGCTTATTGCCCGTCACGACATCACGGAGATACATTGTTTTTGCTTCAACGAGCAATGCGAATAATTCTTTCGCTACATCCTGTTCTGCAACAAAATGGTGCAGATGTTTTTTCCCTCCAAAAAGAGAGAGGGCCATTGTTAGGTCTTTTCATGATGAAATATTTTAAATTGGATTTATATGATATATTATAAGAGTGTTGCTCCCGAAAGAGAATCCTGTCGGAACAACACCCTTATAAGTGGTTACATATCTGATGTTCATTGCATTGTCAATCGAATAAACCGTTGGTCAGATTTACTGCATCGTCTTTTTTCTTATTGACGATTTTGGCATACACTTGGGTCATCTTTACAGATGTATGACCGAGCAATTTAGATACAGTGTACAAATCGGCCCCCAATGTCAGCATCATTGTGGCGAACGTGTGGCGGGCGGTATGAAAGGTGAATCGCTTGGAAATTCCGGCTGCTTTGGCCCATGGTTTGATAAGCTGGTTGATACCAGAAGGCAAATCGAACACATGGTCGTCTGCTGTCTTGTCCCCACGTTCCGGCATCCACTTCAACGCTTCATTGGAGAGCGGAAGGTAAATCGGTTCTTTCGTCTTCTGCATGGCTACTGCCAAGCGGTATTGGCCGTTGTCAATAAACACATCTTTCCATTGCAATCCGATAATGTCACTGATACGTAGTCCACAGAAGCAGGAGAACAAGTAGGCACTTTTTACCCCTTCGTTCTGCATTGGTGTAGCGATTAATGATCTCACTTCTTCAATAGTCATATACGAACGCACACTTTCCGGCATCTTGGGCTTCTCCGATTTTTCCATTTCGTTGAATGGATTCTTTAAGATCCGTTTCGCACGGACAGCGGCATTTAACGCACCGTTGAAAATCTGGTAATAGGTATTACGCGTAGAAGCCGAGATGGGTTTTCCTTTGGGACGGTAGTTTGTCAGCATATAGTCGATATAGCCGTGGCAAAAAGTGAGGTCAATCTGATTTAATGTGAATCTTTCTCCTGCATACTCTTTCAAGATACCGGTAACAGATTTTATCTGGCCTATGTTTTTCTTACCACGTTTCTTCTGTTCCTCTTTATAGAGTTGCATCCAGTCCAGCAGATAAACCTTATCCTTGTGATTCATGATACCGGCTTCACCACTTGTCAACTCTATGATACGCTTCGATTTGATTGCATTTGCGGCAGCCATTGTCGTTTCGTTCTGTTGGCGGGCATTACGATCCGTTTCCGGAATAAGATACATTTTCAGATACTCGTATGTCCGCTTACCATTTCGGTATATATCCAGATACAAACTCTTGCTGCCATTGGCCAACTCCTTCGTCCGAAGACGAATCGGCTCCTTTACTTTTATTGGCTTTCTGGTCCTTGGCATATTTGTGTCCTTTTATTCGTTATTTCCTATCACAAAGGTACAAATAAAAACGAAATGAAGAAACAAACAAGAAACAAAAATGTACCTAAAAAGAGCAAAGCAACTGAAAACGTAGAAAACAACTGAAAATAAAAACTCGTATATAAATTATTGATATATAGATGATTTATCTATATTTATTTGGAACTTGTTTTCATTTTATATATGTCTTTATGATTATTGGAAAGTATAATAATGTGGCAGAATGTACCGGAAAACTATTACCAGTATTGAGCAATCAACGCATGAACAGTTATTTGAAAGAGATTGCCGATGTGTGCGGAATTCAGAAAAATCTTAGTACACACACCGCCAGACATAGCTATGCCACCTCTATATGCTTAGCAAATGGGGTAAGTATGGAGAACGTAGCCAAGATGTTAGGTCATGCAGATACCAGCGTAACTAAACACTATGCACGGGTACTGGATCAGAATATTCTAAAGGATATGCAGAAAGTTAATAGCTGTTTGTCAGAGTTGGCTATATAATAAAGGCAGTAGCCAATATAGAAAAAGGATTGGGAAGAATGAATTTCATTTTCTCAATCCTTTTCTTTTGAAGTAAGTTTTCCAGAACTCAATATGAAGCATTGACAAAGGTAAGTTCCGCATTTAGCCTGTTCAAGTCCAAGCCTTCGGTTTAGATAAAAATCTTCCTCTCATTTCATTCGAGCGTATTTTCATCTAAAGACTTGCACAGACTAAATACTTCACAGGAAAAGTCAATGATTCAAATTAAATTCCGAAAAACAATGTTTTTGTGAGTGGCAGATTATTCCTTCCAGCTTTCAAAGTAGTGTTTTTGCAGGAGTTTGTCAATATCACGTTGACGATAGATGATTTTACCTTTTATCTGGATAAAGGGGATTAGCCCTGTATCTCGCCATTCTTGCAGAGTTCGTAAACTGACATTCAGTTTCTTGGAAACTTCATGGTTGGAAAGAAATCGTTCTCCGTTCAAGTGGGGCTTATAGTGCTTTACAATCGATTCAATACCATTCAGCATTGAATCAAGCGAAGAAATAAATTCTTTGACTTGCGGTGTATCTTTATTTATTAATTCCATGATTGAAAGATTGTTTTATTGAAATATTGATTTCAAGATGGCTATATGGCTGATTAGTTACGCAGATAGTCACCAAGTGATGAGATGCTAAGTACATCTTTTGCCGGATCATAATCTATATAAAGCCGTTTAAATGCAGTGGCAATAAAATACTGGATACCATCTTGCTGTATCTCATAAGTAGCGGGTGAAGCCTGTTTAGTCGTTTCCGATACATATATAATAGAAAGAAGATAGTCTTTATCGTTCCGGTAGATGATAACCGTAGGATTCAGATTAATGCTTTCCCATGTGCCGACAATGGAAAACAGGTTGAAGGACGGATAATCTTTTTTAGTTCTTTTCATAAGGCATGATTTGTTTGGGTGATTGATTCTGTGTTTCGCTTTCTGCAATAATTCTTTCAATATCGGAAGACTTATAATAAATCTTGCTCCCTATTTGAGAATAAGCCAGTCGCCCACTACTTCGTAATATTGCAGCGTTCGTTTACTAAAGCCTAACAACAGGCACACTTCCTGACTATCCAGCCAGTTTTCTACTTTTTGAGTATGAGTACTGCACAAACTCTCTATTTGTTTGGCAAACTCCATGAACCTCTCGCAGACATACGAGAATGTTCTTTTTTCGATGGTTACTACTTCCATACATTTAATTTTTAATGGTTTATAAAACGTATTGATTCTATTTCACCAGCAAATGAAAGAAGAATCAAGAGCCGTTTTCCAAACTGTCTGGAAGTGGTAGGATAAAGCTACTAATGTCTAACTACCTAAATATATATAAGAATCTGGGGTAGTTAAAATAGCAAACTCACTATCAGAATCACTTAATAAAACAGATAAAAGGACGCAGAAAACTAGTTATGAACTTACATCATAGTCTATAGCTTGTTTTTATTTGCTTAATTATTGTAATGCGGAGATTAAGCATTATATTTACCGCAATATGTTCAGCAGACACATAGGTGTGAAATGAGAGAAAGTGAAATTCTATATCCGTCACTATCGCTTTCCCAATATATTAAATATTATTGGGTGCTAAAGACCGATGAAATAGAACCGGTAAGGATTCAAACTATTCCATCGGGCTGTGTACATCTTGTTTTTCATCGAGGTGATAATTTGAATATCCAATCAAAGGGCTTACAGCCAAAGAATTTTATTCGAGGGCAATTTTCTGTTTATGGGAGTTTAGCTTCTAAGGGTAATATTGATATGATTGCTATTATATTTCATCCCTTGGGCTTAACCCCTTTTATACAATGTCCCATGAGTGACTTATATAACCGTTACATAGACATTGAAGATTTAGAGGATATAGAATTAAACCATCTTAAAAATGCCATTTCCAGTGAAAGAAACGTTCAGACTTGTATTGAGTTTATCGAACTTTTTCTCATGAAGCGGCTGATTGATATAGATTACAATCACAAAAGGGTACAGAATGCTATCAGCCAAATAATCAATCAACCGCAAATAGAGGTGAATACTCTTGCTGAAAGTGCTTGTTTAGGATATAGGCAGTTTAAAAGAATATTTACCAACCATGTAGGGATGAGCCCTAAAGAATATTACAGAGTAGTCCGTTTTCAGCGAGTTCTGTATCTATTACAGAATAATCCGGAAATAGAGATTGCAGATCTGACTTATTCCTGTGGCTTTTATGATCCCTCGCACTTGGTAAAGGACTTTAAGGAGTTTTCAGGTTGTTCGCCAACTCAATATTTATCTTCCCATTCTCCTTATTCTACATTCTTCTCCGAAGACTGTAGGCTTAATGTTATCACATCCAATCGTTTTGCATAGCTTCGATTTGTATAAAGTCAGTTTTTTACAAGTGAACGATAGGCAAAAGCCTTATTTTTGCAAAAGAATTTAAAACTGAAACATGATGCAAAGAACTAATTTTAGCTATATAACCGATGGAATTGCAAAGGTTATTGAAACGGAAGAGAGGTTGTTAAACGACTTGTCTGTAGAAGTGATAACACAAAGAATAAACAGGCAGAATCGTACCATCAAGCAGATACTCGGTCATTTGATTGATTCGGCATCTAACAATCACCAACGAATGGTGCGCCTGCAATACAGTAAAGACCTGCTTTTTTTCCCTGATTATCGTCAGGATAATGACCTGTGGATAGCTCTGCAAGATTATCAAAATGCAGATTGGGCTAACTTAATCCAATTATGGAAGTTTTATAATTTACATATCATTCACGTTATTCATTCCGTAGATGTAACGAAATTAGATAATTACTGGTGTGATTTTGAAGGAACTAAGGTTACACTAAAAGAAATGATAGAGGGTTATTTAGATCATTTACACTTGCATATGAAAGAAATTCATGAATTAGCTGAAAGCACTATTCAATAAACTATGCAGTTATTTGCGACAAGTATAACATATTGGAGTATAATTCATAGAATATTTTATCGAACTCGTGAAAAAGAGTTGCCCATCAAATTTGTTTTCAGAAAAACATTAAAATATATCGCTATTTAAATAGAAATCGCTATTTTAGCACACTGAACCAATACACTCTATATGTAGATACGCGGATATTCTATCCATACAAACTTTTTGTTGTAGCAGAGAACCTTTCTGTTACTTGTTTGCGTATCATTTCCTAACATTTTAGCAATATTATTTTTGGCCCGAAAAAGGTGCGTAAATTTCTATGTTTGTAACGGATAGTTGTATTTCTTATCCTATTATGGGATTTTTATAATAACAAATATTCAAAATACAAATGAGAATCATCAACAAAAAACCAGTTCTATTTGAAAAGTCCAATCATAATATTTGGACTGATCCTTATATTCAGCAGCAAATATTAAAAAAACATCTCGATTTTCAGTCTGATGAAGCTAGCCGAAGGCAAGAATCTGTTTTAAAGATAGTGAATTTTGTTCTTAAACATTCAAAACCTAAAAGTCGTTTACTTGATTTGGGATGTGGACCGGGATTATATACGTCACTTTTTGCAGATGCAAATTATATTGTAACAGGTATTGACTTTAATAAGTCTTCAATAGAGTATGCTAAAAGAAAGCGGAATGGAATAAATTACATTCTGAATGACTACATTAATGATTACCCCAATGGCAAGTACGATACTATAACCATGATCTATTGTGATATGGGGACTCATTCTGATAGTGACCGTGATCGATTACTGGATAATATATATCACTCTCTTACTAATGGCGGCACTTTTATTTTTGATGTTTTCTCGGAAAGGATAATTAGTGACAGACGGGAAAGTAAAAATTGGGAATATGCACCTCACGGTGGTTTCTGGGATGAAAATGAATATCTGCTTTTGAGTCAAACATTCCATTATCCTAAGAACAAAGTATTTGCATATCAACATAACTTGGTACTCGAAGGAACAATCAAACATTTTATTATTTGGGAAAGATATTATTCAGAGAAAGAAATAACAGACCTATTAGAAAAGGTCGGATTCCGCAAAATAACAATTTATAGAGATTTACTCGGTAAGAACAATTTCACATCGAGCAGTGAAATTTTCATAGTTGCAGAAAAGTGAAATGTTTGATTATATGTAACCTAGCCATTTAAAGTATAAGTGAAACGTTTCTTAGAAACAAAGTTATTCAAACTACTCTCTTGCTCTGTTAATGGCAATGAGATTGACCGTATAGAATTATCAATGGCTTATGATGATTTTGTACGGCAACTCCTTTTGTTTTGTCAGGAAGAACAGAATATTATATTATTATGCTTTGCTATAAATTACACTGTAGCAGAGGTAAAAGAATTGAATATGCGTCTAGAGGTTGAGGATGATAAATCTTCACTTGAAATCCGGTTGTTAATAATTAAGGTATTAAGCATATTGGATTCTACTTTTAAGGTGATACAATTTCGCTTGGATAACCCTGATTTATTTCCGATAAACACAGAAAATAGTTTTGATCCTGATGTGTATTTAGCAAATGATGTTGATATGATTGACATAATGGAATTGATATGCGGTTTATTTTATTCACACTCCGTAAAAAACAAGATTGGAAATCCTGTAATTTTTTCAGAACTGGCACGGGTATTTGAGAAAGGAATGAACTTTAAATTTGCAGACATATATAAGAAAAGGGATGATGTTTTTAAGCGTAAAGCTACAAAACTGACAGAATTTCTAAATGAATTAATAATCGCTATCAAGATAGAAAGTAAAAACAGAGGGTATTTGTAAATCAGTAGCTTATCAATAATTTATAGGGGAATAGATGATCTACTCCCCTAATTTATTTGCGCCCGTTTGCTGAACTTTGCTTTATCAATCGATTGGAAATCTTAATGTTTAACTTAAAAATAAAGCAAAATGTATATAGACAACGAAGACTTTGAAAAATGGATGGAGAAGCTATCCAAGAAACTCACTGAAATAGGGCAAGACCTAAAATCTCTTATAAACACCGATAAGGTACTGGATGATAATGAAAAGATACTCGACAATCAGGATTTAGCCTTTCTATTGAAAGTATCTTTCCGAACGCTTCAACGTTATAGGGTAAGCGGACAACTACCCTACTTTACGATCGGAAAGAAAACCTACTATTGAGCGAATGATATTCGGGCTTTTGTTCGTGAACGTGCCGACTCTCAAACCTATAAACAGTTTGAAAAAGGCAATCAATTTGACAATCAGCCCTGAAAGCAAAAGGTAGCAGAGAGAAGAAGTCTGTGTTTAGGCTATTCCTCTATGCTACCACCCCAATTTAGCAGAAACAGCTACGCCTTCCGGCTTCGCTCGTTTCGCTAAATTGAGCAAGAGGGAACTGGACAAGTCCTGTTCTTCCCTCTTGCCCTGCGGGGCAAAGCCTTCGGCTTTAGCATGTTACAAGAACACGCTGTAATGACACCTGTAATAAGCATTTTCTTTGCAACGCTTATTATCAGGTATTTATCTATTCATATCTCTATAAAAAAGTAATTACCATGCCAAACAACAGTCGAAAAACGATATTCACTACCATTTCCATTGACAAGGAAACGGCAGCTTTGGTAGAGAAGATATGCAAACGCTATTCACTGAAAAAGAGTGAAGTTGTAAAGTTAGCGTTCGGGTATATTGATAAGGCACACATCAACCCATCCGAAGCACCAGAATCTGTAAAATCGGAACTGGCGAAAATAAATAAGAGGCAGGATGATATTATCCGCTTCATTCGTCACTACGAGGAAGAACAATTAAATCCTATGATTCGGGCAACAAATTCTATCGCTTTGCGTTTTGATGTTATTGGCAAAACTTTGGAAACTCTTATTCTATCTCAACTGGAAGCCAGTCAGGACAAACACACAGCAGTACTCAAAAAGTTAAGTGAACAGTTCTGCAATCATGCTGATGTTATAAACAGTCAGTCCAAACAGATTAACGCACTTTACCAAATACACCAGCGGGATTATAAAAAGTTGTTTCACCTGATACAACTCTATTCGGAACTTTCTGCTTGCGGCGTGATGGATAGCAAAAGGAAAGAGAACCTAAAGGCTGAAATTACCAATCTAATAAATACATAGCCATGCACATAGATTTCTCTCCACCATCTAATGGAACATATAATAATGCTGGTAGTAGCCGACAGCTAGCTAATTATTTGGAACGCATGGAAAAAGGTATCTATACCGAAGGTTTTTTCAATCTGAAAGACGATAATATCTATAAATCAAAGGTTACAAAAGATATTGATACTAATATCGGGCAACTTCTAAAAACGGATGCTAAATTTTATGCTATCCATATCAGCCCATCGGAAAGCGAACTTCGGGGGATGGGTAACACCGAACAGGAACAAGCCAAAGCAATGAAACGCTATATTCGGGAGATATTTATTCCTGAATATGCCAAGAACTTTAATAAAGAGCTATCTGCTTCGGATATAAAGTTCTATAGTAAGATTCATTTTGACCGTAATCGTTCCAACAACGTACTAAATATGCACTGTCATTTGATTATAAGTCGTAAAGACCAAACCAATAAAAAGAAACTTTCACCGCTTACCAACCATAAGAATACTAAGAAAGGAGCTGTAATAAAAGGCTTTGACCGTATAAATCTATTCAAACAAGCGGAACAAGGCTTTGATAAACTGTTTGGTTACGACCACCAACAATCGGAATCATTCGTTTACTATAGCATGATGAAAAACAATTCTCTAACTGAGCAACTTAAACTACAAGAGCAAGAAATTCAGTTTAATGGAAGGCAATATTGATCGCAAGAAGGTAAATAATCAAGTTCTTTATGCAGATATTAATAATACTATCATACAAGACAATTCATTCATTTCTTCCATTTCATTAAAAACAAGTTTTCCACATAGTTCTAAAGAAAAAAATCCAAAGCCTAGAAATAGAAAAATCATAAACTCATTATATAAATCTCCTTTTTCTCACCTAACTTATCCATAACAATCTTCTATATGTATATAACTAGTATAAAATTTCCTATTTAGTTTCTATTTTACATTTATTGTATTAATTTTGTAGATCACTATAACAAGAATACGATGAACTATTTATTTGAAAATCTAGGTGATGAGCGTTTTCAGGAGTTATGTCAATGCATAATCAACACACAATTCAGTAATACACAATGTTTTCCTGTCGGTCAGCCAGATGGGGGAAGAGATGGACTTGCTTACATTGGTAATAAAGGCGAATCTACAGTTTTTCAGGTTAAATTTAGTAGGGATGGAAATAATGTTTCCAATATCTATGAGTGGTTATCATCAACAATAAAAAAAGAACTACCTAAAATAAAATTCTTAGCAGAACGTAGAAATGCTAAAGCATATTACTTAATAACCAATGTAAAAGGAAGCTCACATTTAGATAATGGAACTATTGATAAAATAAAGCATTTTTTAGATGAAACAATACCTATACCTGCATTCTGTTGGTGGAGAGATGATTTATCTCGATTTTTGGATACCTATCCTTTGTTAAAATGGTCGTTTTGTGACATTTTGAATGGACAAGATATATTAAACTACAATGTCTTTCAGAATTTAGAGGAAAAAAAAGAAAAAAGGGAGTCTGTTTTAAGAGCTTATTTGCAAGATCAGTATGATCTTGATTGTGAAGTAAAATTTAAACAAATAGAGTTACAGAACAACATTTTTGATTTATTTGTTGATGTTCCTATTATACCCAAAGAAGAAATTAGAAATCTATCTAGAAATGAAGCGAAGTCAAATGTGTTCCAATGTATACGTGCTTGGCATATTCATTCTAAGTATGAACTAGATAAAGTTGATGAAGAATGCACTGGAGCTGTTGACTATCTTTTATCCTTAAATAAATATGTAAAAAGTTCAAAGCTAGTTGTAGAAGGAGGTCCTGGACAAGGTAAATCAACTATTACCCAATATATATGTCAAGTACATAGAGCAAGATTATTAAATAGAAAATGGGAAATTGAGAAAATTCCAATAAAAGTAAGAAATATGCCATTGCAAATACCTTTTAAAATAGATTTAAGAGACTTTGCATCTTGGTTAAATAGGCAAAATCCATATAGTAATATTGTTAATGATAATTATTTTGAAAGAAGGTGGCAAGAAAGCTTTGAGTCTTTCTTGATTGCTCATATTTTTTATCATTCAAAAATTGAAGACTTTGAGATGAGTGATTTTTTTGCCATAGGCAAGAGGGCTGCAGTTCTCATTGTTTTAGATGGATTTGATGAAATAGCAGATACTAAACTAAGGAATAAAGTAGTAGAAGCAATTCAAAAGGGTTATTCTAGATTAAGTAGCAATCTGCTATCTTTACAGTTTATAATAACTAGTAGGCCTGCTGCTTTTGCTAATTCAAATAGTTTCCCTATTATTGAATATCCTCATTTTGAACTAAGTGATATAAAAGATTCAACAACAAAAGAATATTTAGAAAAATGGATACATTCTAAAAGGATGACTGAAAGAGAGGCTCATTCAATAAGAAAACTTGTTGAAGAAAAACTAAAACTCCCCCATTTAAAAGAATTAGCAAAAAGCCCAATGCAATTAGCAATTTTGATCAGTCTATTAAACACAAGGGGTGAGTCATTGCCAAACAAACGAACATCTTTATATGATAGCTATATAGATCTTTTTTTTAATCGTGAATCTGAAAAAAATGCAGACATAAGAGACCAAAGAGATTTAATTATCAATATTCATCGATATTTAGCATGGGTTTTACATTCAGAAGCAGAAACTTTAAAGAATAACGGAAGAATAGAAATTCAGCGCTTAAAAAATAAATTAAATACCTATTTAAAGTCAGAGGGACATCCCATAGATCTTGCAGACAAATTATTTTCAGTTATGCATGAACGAGTTTGTGCATTAGTATCAAGAGTACAGGGCACATTTGAATTTGAAGTTCAACCGTTAAGAGAGTATTTTTGTGCGAAATATCTATATGATACCGCCCCTTATTGCCCTGCAGGCACAGAAAAAAATGGAACTAAGCCTGACAGATTTGAAGCCTTAGCTAAAAACTATTACTGGCACAATGTATTGCGTTTTTTTGCAGGATGCTTTGACAGAGGCGAATTGCCTATGTTGATTTTTAAATTGAAAGAAATACAATCAGATCCAATTTTGAAATATACAAGTTTTCCTCGATATATAACAGCACAGCTTTTATCTGATTGGGTTTTCTCTCAATATCCTAAATTATTTCAAAATGCAATTGAAATCATTTTAGATGGAATAAATATTGGTGCTGTATTATCTGAAGGATATAGAGCAAAAAAGAACACAATAGTGTTGCCTATTAATTGTGGAAAACAAGAACTTGTAAACCAATGTATGGCTTGCTTAAAAAAGTTTCCGACTGAAGATTATGCAAAGGAACTAATCAATATCATTGTAAATAACAATGAAAGCTGCGTTAAAGAGTGGAAAGAATATTGCTTAAATCTTAGCGGAGAGAAATTAACGCAATGGTTTAAATATGGGTATAATCTTGGAATATTATGCAAATTATCATATAATGAAATTGATGAAATTCTCGCAATTGACAGCAATAAAGATTGCAAGAAATTAATACTATTAATTAATAGCAATCAGTTTAATTACATTAATACAAGACCTCAATATAAACAATTATTATTAGAGAATATTTTAAATGGAAATGTGTTTTTTATTGATCGGAGAGGAAATAATTCACCTATTTATCAATTATATAAACTGCTATGCATTCAATATAACGGGAGACTCTATCAAGATACTTTATATGATGTAAATATGCCATATGAATCTTTCTTTTACGACCAAAGAATCATTATGAATTTAGACGAAGAGGAAAACCAAAATGATATTCCAATAGTAGACCCACTTGATGAAAAAATTATCAATATATTAGGAAATTGTAAATCGGTTTTCAGCATGCCAATAGAACAATGGAGAACTAGTATATTGCCATGGGATATAGTAGTAGAGGAAACTAGAAAGATATTTGGAGATTCAATCCTTTTATATGAATATGCAGTTTTATCTGCTGGCATTAAATCACAAACTCAAAAATTCTCCGAGTTTAATAATTTAGAAGATAATAAGCAATCTTTATGTAAAAGAATTCGGTATGCCCGGCTAAAATCAGGAAATGTCAGCTATTGGAAAAATATTTTAAGTCAATCTGACAATAAGTACTTAGCCCTTCTGGTATTATTGGTTTGGGGGACTGCAAAAACAATAATTGAATTACTTCCCACTATAGATCAGTTATACAATATTTTATCGGAAGCAAACCAAGACAAATTAATTGAATCTCTTGAAAAACTAGGATGGCTTTCTTCCATGTCAATGACAAAGGAACAGCATGCTTATTTGAGATCAGAACTAAATATATCCGATAAATGTAAACTCATTCTATTTTTAAGAATGAAATATGAAGATCGTATAGAATATATAGATGTTTTTTTCCAATTTTACAATGGAAATGATCTCAAGATATTGTCCTTGAAATTGAATTATCTTATTCAAAATATTCGTCAAGCTGCGAATATCTCTATTTTATTACCAGAAATAAAAAGGATATATTTAAAAATGAATTCACCTTTAAATTTCTATTTAAATAGAAGAAGACATAATATTACGTTAGATTATGAGTCTGCAAAAATAATAATGTCAGATTGTCATTCATATCCAAGAATTTTATGCTCTATTGCAGAAGAGATCTGTCATGATTATGCAATAAAGAACACTAAGGCTGTAGGAAAAATTGCGGCAGACGACGATTGGTTTGAATATTAGACGATTATTACTCATTACAAGATATTCAAAAATATTGATTTTGTAAATCAGAAGAAAAGTTTTACATTTGTTCCTAGTATTCTCCATGAGCAAACTACCGCAAAAGCACGTAGTAAATCAGTGGGTTAAATCATGGGATATGCTTGAAGCTAAAAATATAAAGTTTTAAATATCATTGTGGTAATTCTGCAAGGAGAATCCCAGGCGGATCACATAAGAATAAAGCCAAAAGGCGACAAAAAAGAGACAAGTCCTACAATATCAACGTATTGTAGGACTTTTTTTATGTTTTAGTCTTGCCTGAAAGACAAAAAAGGGGCACGAAAAGTCACACTTTAGTATCCAAATCGTACCCCCTTCCCCCAAAAACGATTAGGGGGTACGATTGTCGGAAAATGGCTTACTTTTAACGTGATTCTCCCATACTCTATTTAACTCATTTACAGTGATTAAAATTAGTTTTGCATCCCTTCAAAGTGAGATTATGAAAAACAAGGGCTCTTCTTCAATTTTTAGTTCTGCTTTCATTATTTCCTTTAGTTTATTTTTTTTGTTGTTACATCATAGATTGCAAATAATAACAGGTGAAATAAAAAAGGAATCATCCACAACAGCCACATGGGAATCGCATCCTTCCATATACTTTGTCGGTAGTGATGCTTGATGGCCATCACACTGTCTTTTTTGTATCTCAACAAGCACCACAAATTGGGCGGAAGTGCTATTGCAACAAATATTGGAAAAAGAAAAATTACGATCTCCACTATCGGATGAAGATTTTCTATTAAATTCATTTTTTCCAAGATATCCCCAAGATATCCGTATAGTGAGGAGTACAAAAAGGTAGGAACGGCAAGAAAACAAAACCTATCCAATACAATGTTATTAACTGATTTCCAGAACTTCTTATATATCTCTTATTATATCGCTCTCCCTGATAATAAAGGTAGTCGATAAAGTTGTACCTGTATTTTTGTGTTTGCTGGATTATCCGGTTACGTTCAAAATAATTATCTTTTTTTATGCCTTTCTTCATTTATACAAAACTCCTGATATTTTGATAAGGAACAACATTCACTACCAGCAGGCTACATTAGTTACCATTCGATTTTTGTCCACGGGCTTTTCTCACTTTTCAGTAAATCCTCTGCCATATACATCATGCCTGAATTGGATGCGCTTTTACCTCCCCATAGGGCACGCCCGATGACGTAGCTCATAGCAAAGTCATGCCATGAGGAAAAACGGCTGTGCACCATTTCGTAAGCGTGATTTATGTAATGCCACGCTTCGTCTTCAGAGATATACTTCATGTCATAGCAAGCACGTGCCATGAAGTTAAGACGTCCGGCATCCCAACCCGTTACACCGTAGCGCAGTAGGTCTTCCCGACAAGTGATAGTACCACACTCCAGCAATTCATCGTAGCAATCTTCGAGATTGTGCAATTGTTCCACGGCTTTGTCATAATCCTCCTGACTATCCATGTGTTGCTGGAAAATCCGGTCTTTCGCCTCCTCGTCATCCAACAGAAAAGCTTGATAAACATGGGGGAAGTAATAAGCGAATCCCTTTTTTCCGAGGTATTCCAAAGTCTGCTTGGCATCTTGTGCATTACAGATGCCCCACCAATCGGCAAGAATGGTGGGAAGCTTATCCTTGATGTCCAGTGTCAGGGAGTTAAGATAGGCTCCCTGCTGCAAGGCATAAAGTGAACCTACGGACAGTTTCTTGTACTCCGCTTCCGTCAAGTGAGAACGGGGATTGATGCGTATGCCTTGAAAAAGGCGAATAAACTTGCGTACGGCAGGCCATACGTGACGATAAAGATAGTAAACGATGATGATTGGAGTTACTATCCAAAGCATCCAATTAAAGTCAGTCATAAATATTTTTATTGGTGGTTTGTTATTACCGTAAGAAATTTTTGCGGATGTTATTTAATACACATGCCTATTAACTTTTAGGGCTGTTTTTCACTCCTCCTCTTCTTTCTTTTTCGACAGCCCCAAAAGATTGAATATAAAATCTTTCAGATAACTCACCACACCGATAACCACTAATGCGGCAATACCATAGAAAAGGATGCTACCACCCCATTGATCCCAAAATGTAGGCTTGGGGATAAGAGTGTCCAATTCTTCTACGTTCAAGTCCCTACAAATAACTTCTGCATATTCGTCCGAAATGTCGTAATAAGTATCAGGCTTGGACTCAGAGAATAGTACAAGGGTACGTTTGCCATCTTCTTCGATATAGCCTAAGTCTAAATGACTGCCCTCATCTGTTTTATAATAGGAACTGTCCGGAAGAGTGACTACTTTCGGGATGCTGTTGTCCACAGGGATTGTAAACCTCACACGTCGTGCTTCAACACTGCTTGCAAAAAAACAGGTAATTACCGTTAAAATAAACAAGAACTTTTTCATAATCATTCAAAATATAAAAAATTAGTAGTTGGCTTTTAGGTATTAGTCTGCCAAGACATTACATCATTAATTTGATGACGCTCCAAAGATATGAAACATTTTTTATAAAGTAAACGACCGTTTTCTTTTTAACTTTTTTTGCACTAGCTGTACGGATATAAAGAGGCCCGTGCAGCTACAAACAATAATCCCCCGTTAGACGTTATCCCACTTCATTATAAACTTATCTTATTCCTTTTAATTCTTCTTTCATTCTTCCTTTCAGATGAAAATAAGCCAGCACGCCAAGAGCGTTGAATAATGCAGTTTCATCTTGATTATGCCCTAACGCATTATAGAATTTTGCAACATTCCGATAAGCCAGAATTAGAAAGATTAAATAAACAACAGCCAAAATCCCTCCACTAAATACAAGCGTACAAATGCCTATCAATGAATTTCTATTGTATGCTTTATACTGTTTTTCAGCTTCATCATAATCATAGTTTGTTAAATAACCAAATTGTTGCAAATCTTCTCTGCTCCATCCTCTCTCTCCCAATAAGTTGATAGCATAATCACGAAGCTCATCATCATAACCATAGCGCTTATAATTTTTCACTACATCTATCAACTTGTCATTATCAAATTTATTAAGAATATCAATATCTCCCATACAACTTCGTTTTATTGTTTATAATGGTTAGAAAGGAGCATCGTCAGATGCTATCTTTCGTTGTTACTAACTTATTTATAAATCTCAATCCAGTGAATAAACACCCAATCCCAATAAGCGGATAGATCATACCGCATAAGACTGCAAGCATATTCAATCCTCGTTCATCTCCTGCGAAGCCGTCCAAACTGACTGCTTGCAATAACAGATTGGTTATTTGCCAATCCAATAGATGTTGGTCTAAACAGATAAAGACAAGCCACAAAAGAATAGAGCAACATTCCAAACCAAACAATAACATTATAGCTTTGGGCTGACGGAAATATAGCTTATAGACCTTGTAGATTACCAGCATATCTATAACCATAAGCATACCTAAAAAACTATCTTCCATAATACCATATATTCCGAATAGTCGCCCGAAACCTAAGCCACCAAAAAAGAATGTTATCACTATCAGTAAAAGGCTGACAGCAGTCAATGATAGTATAGACTGGACTGTTTTATTCATCGCACGATTGTTAGTAATGGTTCAGCAGGGAACGGCTTGCCGTTATCTTGCGTTATTAGTGATATTGTTACCTATATTCAATTTCCATATTATTATCTTTGTTATGCTCGCTGTTAGCAAGCATTGTCCAAAAGTAAAAATTCCCACAAAATAGAAAGACATAATGAAAATGCTAAAAAGATAGCTTAATACTTCCCACAGAGTTATAGGTTCTGTACTTATCACATGAACCCCACAACAAGATAAAAAGATAATTGGAATACTGCAACCAATAGTTAAGCCTGCATGAAACAAAAATGCAGTAAGCAAGCCACACAATAAATACTTTACATAAGAAAAAGGGTGTACCCAATGCCATACAAACCAGCTTGCAAACAGCGCCGAACAGCTCACACATATATAAGAGCCTACAACTCCTAAAAGATGCTTACAAGTATCGATTGGAAATGCTATACTCATAAACACCCATGCAGTCAGCATTGTTAAACTTACATATATAATTTTTGCTATATCCATATATCATACAATTATCACTAATGGTTAGAAAGGATCATCGTTTAGGTGGTAACTCTCGTTGTTATTGATGAATTTTATTTCATTTTTATTTCTTTCAAGCTTATAAACGTCAATTTCTCCACCGATATATTTGATATCGTCTTTATCTCTCACAGTAACAGGCTTTAATATTTCCTCTTGTGTTTCAACATATACAATACGGGGGAACGTTAAATTGCCACTAATGAATAATCGTGTGTCTATGTTATCTTTTACATAGCGATAAGAGATAGACAAATAATCTGTTTGCTGATTACCGGAAACGAATATTATTTCTTTCTTCAACTCTCCGTTTGCACAACTAACAGCTTTCATTACCGCTAAAGGATATGCGGCCGCTATTTGGCTTGTTCCTGAAAGCAGGTAATATCTTTTATTCAATGCCTGAATGGAATAAATTGTATCATAACATATTCCCATATCATTATCCTCGTTTATATCGAAGAAATACAAGTGTTCTTTATCCTTATATTGAATATAAGAAGCAAACAATGGCATCGAACCACCGAAATAAGTGTTTCGGGAAAATACCCTCATATCCTCGTCTACTGATACTGCCATAGTAAATTGCCGTTCTTTTTTCCTCAATTCTATAAAATCGTATTTCATTTCTTTATCGACTGCACAAAGTTCTTCCAGCAGGATAGAGAATCTATGTTGTAAAGAATCGCAGTAATTATCATCTGTATAGGGATAATTTTGCCGTAGTATAGATAGTGTATCTTGAATAAAACAAAGCTGTTTTTCCAAAGCAAACAAGTTATTGTCGCTTTGTGCCATTGTCGTTTTCATTGCCCAAAAACAAAAGACGATACAAAATATATATTTAATCTCCATTATTTTCATTTGCTATTATCAGTAATGACTAAGCGGGGAACGCTGTTAAGCGTTATCATGCTTTGTTAGTCACATTATTATTCTTACTCATAAATTCATAACAGTCATCTAACGAATGCCGAGATAAAGCATTTTCTACCCATTTCTCATAGCTATCGGGCAGTTTTTCACATTCAGGATGTATAAGCCAATACGTTTCACCATATAGAGCAAGCATTGCCCAGTGATAAATGTTTTCGTGAGAAAAGAAAACAATATCATCAGTAGTGCTTATTGGCTGTTGGAGAAGATGAAAGTTTTTAACCAGTTGTTGTGCATTCTCTATGGTAGTATTTCCATATATAGACATGCACTCTTTCAAGAGTTCGCAAAACACTTTGAAATGAAAGATGATTTTAACATCTTCATCCTCTGCTACTATAATGTCTTTATCCATGCTGTTATCATTTATAAGTTATTCCAAGTTGTGACTAATGTATTCAATAACCATACCTTATGGTGTTGTTCCTAATCTCTAATATCCACACCTCACGAATCATCCAATGTATCAAGTGGATTGGGTATGCTTGATTTATGGGCACTCGTTACATGAAGATATATACTTGTTGTCTTAATGGCATTGTATCCCAACAACTCCTATATAGTTCTTAGATCAGTACCTTGTTCCAACAAATGGGTAGCGAAAGAGTGACGGAGCATGTGTACATGTACCCGATGTTTGATACCTGCACGTTCGACAGCTTCTTTTCAGTACTTTAACCAATGCGCTCGCCGAATATTGCTCACCGGGACTATCCCCCTCAAACAGCCATTTCTTCGGACGGTACTCTTTGTATATGTTCGTAGCTCATTCAATACTTTTTCTGATAACAACGAATAACGGCACTTTTTCCTTTTACCCATTATGCGTACTAACATCCGTTCGCTGATGATGTCTTTCGGGATAAGGCTCAGTAGTTCGCTTCTTCTTAGTCCGACAGAATATATCAGCGAAATCATGCAATGATGTTTCAAGTTAGGCAAGCAAGAGAGGATACGGCTTATCTCATTACGGCTAAGCACTTCGGGCAGTGTCTTATACTCTTTGGCACCTGTGATTCCGCCGTAATATTGGCACTTCCCACCTTCCACTTTCTCGTAGTAGAACTTGATAGCGTTAATGCGCATATTCTGTTGTGACACGGAGATTTTTTTCTCATTTACCAAATAAAGTATATAGTGATTGATGTCCGCCACTTTCAGACGGTCGATGTTACGTCCTTTGTGATACTCCATGAAATCACTGAAATAAATCCTGTAAGTCTTGATTGTCGAGGGACTGTAACGCTTCTGTTCCAGTAATTCCAAATAGCCTTTCGGCAGCACGTATTCACGTTGGGGTTTAGGATGACGAACATATACCCGGCTGTAATCAATATAAGCGTGGGGAGAGTAACGGGTGTAGAACTCCGGAAGCTGGAAAGTGGATGCTTGTATGTATGCACTTCCGTTCCCGATTGTTTTAATTCCTTTGTCTTGCGAAAGTAGCAAGGCAATAGTCTGATTATCGGTATATTCTATCCGTATATAATCCTGACCGTCTATATTTTGTTTTGTCAGTACGATACTTCCCCGTTGTTTGCTTGCATCCATGTAGAACTTGTTTTATAACATTACAACTCTCATTAATTAAATGATATTGCCAAAGTTATAAAACTATTCCAAACAAAGTAAACGAACGTTTCCTTTTTTATCTTTTTTTTGCACGGACAATCAGGTCAGCAAGCAATCAGCGTTAAATGGGGAACTGTTTAACGCTTTAATAAGGAGTAAACGGCATGTAGATGTTTGGCAAGCCGCTGGGTGTTCAATCCGCCCATAAATGCCATTTCAAACGAAAGTCCCATGTAAACCTGTCGGAACATGACTACCGCATCCTCTACATCCACATCCTCTCTTAGTTCTCCGGTAGCTATGGCACGTTGTATAGCAGCACGCCAGTAAGCATAATCAACCTCTACAAGATTACGGAGTTTTTCTTTTGCATCAGGATCGTATTGGAGCAGTTGAAACAGAAAATGAAAATATTGGGCGTGATATGTGAACTTTCCTTGTGCCACCTTTTCCCGCTCTGCACCTATCAGGTCGCCCAGCATATCCATTGTCCGTTGTACGCCACGCACATATTCGTCTATAAATTCGGCAAATGTACCGTTTGTTTCAGTGAATTTGTTTCGTGGGTTTTGCGTGCTGAACCAAAATTTATCCACTACGGCAATAAATAGTTCCTGTTTGTTCTTGTAGTATTTGAATATTCCGGCTTTCGACATTCCAAGCATCTTTCCAAGTTCCGCAAAACTGGCTTTTTCATAGTTCACGGACATAAACAGCTTGAACGCGGCTATCAGTAATTCATCACGGGTAATTTTCATTTTACAGCAGTCTTTTATATTTTCCAATCCCGAAAATACTATTTTATTCTCATACAAACCATATTAAAGGCAATAGATTAACAAAAATAAATTTGCGGACACCTTAGCAAATCGGAACAGTTCGTTTTAGGACAAGTCGTTGAAATAGTAATAATCAAACACTTGCATAATTCAAAACGAATGCGTACTTTTGAATCCAAGATAATGGAGACAGACATCTGCCAAAAGCAGACAGAAACGCATAAAAAAAAGTCAGTATCCAAATCGTCCCCCCCAAAAAAAGGGTAAGGATAGATAAAATATTGATATTTAGAACTGTGAACGGGATGGAGTAAAGCCCCAAGCGGATCACTTAAAACAAAAGAAAAATCAAGTAATCCACTGATAATCAATCATTGAATAGGATTTGTTTTTTTTGATAGGTAGCAGAAAATAGCCATTTCAAGGGCTCAACGTAAAAACGGATCAATCCGAAAAGAGGCCATATTCATTTTTAGTTGTTATACGAAACTTTCATACGTGGATATATGCGAATTAACCAGTAACGATATATACGTTTGGCATTTGATGGTAATCTGTGGATTATAAAGAAACCCACAAAACAAAGGTAACATCAAATATCCGGTTACTGGATATTCCGAAAGCTATCCTGAATTAGTATGAGGGAAAACTTAAAAACGGTCAGCTATTACCAGTTTTCAGCAATCAAAATATGAATGATTATTTGAAAGAAATTGCCACCGTATTAAGAGTGCTCCGATAGAATTTATTCATAATAATACTCTAACATTAAAAATTCAACTATCTTTACATAATAAATATCAATACTATATAAAGCTTTTCAAATATCAAATTAGTTGTTTCTCACTTCCTCCGACGGATTATTTTATACATATATTTTATCTGTCCGATTCCTCATTCCGCCAATGTTCCGGTCTGTTTAATTCATCACAGCATTTCACATTGCCTTTACCTACCTCATAACCTGTTGGACCGATGGGCTGAACCATCCAATACACTTCACTCTCTTTAGGCATTGGATAAGGAGGAAGATAGCCCAGATGAGCAGCATGAGTGGCAAATCCATATCTGGGATAATACTCCTTATGCCCTAAGACAAAGACCACTTCCGAACCCATCGCCTGCAATAAATGTAGCCCTTCTTTTATAAGCATCCCACCTATTCCCCAACGCTGATATATAGGTTTCACAGCCAATGGGGCCAAAATATGCATCATTGGCGAGACTTCTTTATCACTAAAATATACCCGGGTGAAAAGTATGTGCCCGATAGCCTCCTCCTTGTCGAAAGCCAGTAACGAAACAAAAGGTTTTGCCGTTTCGTCATTTAGCAACTGAGCTACTAATCGGGCTTCTTTATCATAGCCGAAGGCTTGTTTTTCAACTTCCATAATCATATCGAAATCGGCGGCGGTTGTTTCTCTAATGTTATACTCCATATTTTTTATTTTTATTAGTTTCTTTATTGCATTAGTATCTCAAAAAGCGAATCCCGATAGGCATTACTGATAGCTATCTCGTACTTATCAATAAAAATATCGTTATTACTGAAAGAATCGACATGGTCTTTATTGATAATATATGAACGATTCGACTTAAGGAATATCGTTTGAGGTAGCATTTCATGAATCGCCTTGAGGTTAAGATGTGTAATCAACCGTTGTTTCACGGTCTGAATGATGACATAGTCTTTCAAAGCTTCGATAAAAAGAATATCCTTAAAGTCCACTTTGAAATACCGGCGCTCCGACTTAATGAAAATGAAATTGCTTTCCACTTGTTCCACCTGATTCTTGTCTTTTTCAGAAACAAGGATTTCGTGATATGACAATGCTTTTGCCACCGCTTTTTTGAAGCGGTCGGGCCGGATAGGTTTGAGAAGGTAATCCACCGCATCTAGCTCATAACTATCAACTGCAAACTCAGCATAAGCGGTGGTAAAAATGATCAGAGTTGCCGATGACATTTGTCTGGCAAGGTCGATACCACTGATGCCCGGCAGCTGAATATCCAGAAATACCAGATCTACTTGATTGGCAATCATAAACACTCCCGCTGCTCCGGCATTTTCGAAACTGCCGACAAGCTTCAATGAGCCAATCTGGCCTGCCAATTTTTCTATTCCCCTGCGGGCGATAGGTTCGTCGTCTATTATTATGTATTTCATATTTTAAACTCCATTCTAACTGTATATTTTTCTTTTTCATCACATTGGATTAGGTTGTAGTCTACTCCGAACAACAAATTCAATCGCCTTTTTACATTAGACAAACCAATTCCTCCTGTCTTCTTGGGATGGAACAATTGAGGCTGTGGGTTTTCACATTCAAAGTGTAGCCTACTTTTTGCAATATGGAATGAAAGGTTCACATAAGACCCGCTTTCGGGATTGTGCTTGACAGCATTCTCCACAAAAGGGATAAACAGAAGCGGAGGAATCTGCACATCACAATCGCCCTCTTTTTTCACGGTATAGTTGAACTTTCCCCGCCTTGTCTTTTCGAGTTCCAAATAATCATTTAGAAAATCAATATCGTCTCTCAGCGAAACGCTTTTCTTGGAACTGTCGTTGATTTGATATTTCAACAAGCTGTTGAGTTTACCGAGAAGACGAGATGACTTATCTGTATCTTCTCCCGCCAATATGTTGGCATTATTAAGCATATTGAATAGAAAATGTGGATTAATCTGATTTTTCAGATTTGCCAATTCCACTTCCATAGTGGCATTTTGCAATTCCTCAATCCGCAGTTTGTTTTCCATACCATTCTTAAACAGGCACAGAGCTGTAATGCCTGCCACCATCAGGCAAATGTTTGAAAAAGAATAAATGACAGTGAAAATCAGTTCTGCGGTAAGAGCTGCCACGTTGCCAAAATAAAAATAAAAAAACACATTACATGATACCATAAGAAACAAGATGGCAGATATCGATATAAAATAGCGTTTTATATTACCTGTAAGCAACATCCGGGGAACAAGCAGACAAGCATTCACATAAACTATCGCATCGAGTATAGCCCAAGCTAACAGCCAGATCCACAAACGATCGCCTACGGATATATTTGAATCTTGAGATAGGTTGTTTATAGTAATAAGTGCTATTGTTATTTGCATGGACAGATGCCTGTAAAACCGGAATCGAGGTTTTAACAACAAGTCGGGGATGATATGATTTAATTTATTCAGCATTCTTTTAGCTTCAGTTTCATTGTTTCTGTTTTGGTCGAATTATATCCACTTATTTCACATCTGAGTTCTATCGCCACCGGGTCAATAATATAATGAATATCTAACCTTTCAGGCTGCTGTTTCAGTATTCCCCGAATAAATGAAAGGAATTGAAAAGGACACACCAATAGCTTTGTATTGCCTGTTACCGATACGGAATAAATAAACGATGCAGACACTTGCTGTAGCAACATCAGATAATTGCGGATAAATTCGATGTCTGAGTAAAATATTACCTGTGTTCTTTGGCACTCATACAGTTCATAACGAAGTAACTCACTCAATGATATAATCATACACGATGCTTTGTCGGGATCTGTCTTTACCTCTTCAGATGCGCGTCCGATAGTGTCGTATAGCAGCTCTGTATTGATGTGGTGCTTAAATTCGTCAATTGTGCTTTTCAATCGTCTGTTTTCCAGATTACCGATGTTTCGGGTGTCAATAAGCCACTGCTTTATCAGTGTTGGAATTAAACTGCTTGTCACACAAATCACAGTAATGATAAGACTAGAAAGCATGTCCGATAAACGAATAGCGGTGAATGAGCTTGTTACCCCATAAGGTATTATGACTAAATATCTTACAAACAAATTAACACACAAAATGATGACAATCGTTCCTATCAATAGAAGGATGAAATATTCAACATATTTGCTACGAAGCAAAAGGTGAGGCACTAAATAGGTAATATTAAAATAAAGAAGTAGAATATAAAGTGCCGTTATCGCAGCACCGACTATATATACAAAATATCCGAACGATTCAATCCATTTCTCAAGTATAAGAAATATATGTCCAAACGAACAGCCAATAAGCAAAGCAATAAAAAGCACACTTCGCCTTAGCCTGAACTTAGGCTCAGTCAGGAAATCATATATTATATTGTTGTTACTGTCAATAGCCATAATACTCGCCCCACCGAACCATACAGAATTAATTTAAATTTTCTTCTGAATCCACCTTTCTTTCTTCATATACTCATAACAGATGATTAAGATAAAAATGATATACACGACTCCCGTCATCCGTGCAAAAGCGATGTCCATTTTCAGCTACAGGATAAAGTAAATGGCGTAAGTTATGTATAATTCAGCTATTATTTTAGCCATACTATATTTGTGTATGTCTCACTCCACAGTTACCTTGAAACGGCATTTTTCTGCGCCGCCCAAAACGGTTTCGATTATTTCCACATTGATATTTTTATCGGGCAACAAATTCCCGATAATATACAATATGCTCTGGCGTGAACATTCGCAATGTGACACGTCTTTTACATTTCCGCTCGCCACGTCCGGACAGACACACGCAGGGTAACCAATTTCATAAACGTGTCCTTCTTCAATTGTCTTTGCGGATAGCCATTCTGTATTTCCGTATCGTTTATACTGTTCGTCCAAACAACGGCCACATTCTTCAAATTGCTTTTTTTGCATTGGCAATATCGTATCCTTGACACAATGTATCGCTTTATCTCTGTAATTCATATTATCTTCTTTTTTTTTAATTCGTTTTCTATTTCTTGATTCAAGCATTTCATTTTTCTTTCTTTATTATAGGAATGTAAATATCTGTTATCAGCTCCGAAGCCGGAGTTTTTTCAGGTGTATTGACATAAGTTTCAAAAGTGAATGGCTCCCGCAAAGTATAGTCACTGACCGGTAACCAGTCAAGGTAGATATGTCGATACGCCCTATTTAGTTCATGGTACAATCCATTGAAACGAAAGATTGCATATTCTCCCGCAGGAATTTCGTAAATGCCAAAACCTTTAGGAACCTTAAATGATGGTGGTAAAGTTATCCCAACCATAAAACGACTGTGCTCTTCAAGCGTAATAAAAGGATGATCAAGAGTCAGGCTAACGTATTTGCATCCTTTTGATGACAATTCATAATTCTCAGAGAATTGTAATAACTGCTTCCATAAGACAGAAAAACTATGATTGATGTCATTTGTCTTTTCTAACTTCAAATATGCAATGCGTATGTTGGGTACTTTCTCAAGACTCAACTTAACCTGTACAGGATTCTTTCCTTCAGGGCAAGCATAGAAATGTTTCTTGCGAAATTCAGGTATAGAACAATTAAAATACCTTTTGAATGCTCTTGAAAGCGTATGCTTATTTTGATAATGTATTTGACTGAGAAGCCCAGGAACACTTATGTCTGTTGATATTAACTTAAATGCAATGTACTCCAATCTTAGCCGTAGGACATACTTTCCAAGACTCTCTCCGCAGACAGCTTTGAAAAGTCTGCAAAAATGAAATTTAGACATACCTGCAACTTGGGATAGTTCCTCAGAATTAAGTTCGTCAAACAAATGGCAGTTTATGTATTCCTGAACTTTCATAATTAATTCGTACTGCACATGGGCTGTATTGATTTTTTGCTTCCATCTTTTAATTTTCGGCAATCGTTTGGACATAATTTCCCTCAATTCCGATGAAGTATAGCTTATCCCGACCTCTCTATAATATTCTTCAGGGAAAAGTCCCCAAAGGTAGATGAGATAGTCCATTGAGAAGTCATATAACTTAACCCCATTTTTCAGACAGTAGTCGCAATATTCTTCATTCCGGCCTCCCGTAAGACTGGCATAATCTATATCCAAGGGTATTCCACAAGTTTGACAATATTTTATTTCAGTATTATTTTTCATAAACTTCCCGTTATTTAAGTGCAAAAATACTCAATAGATAATGAAAGAGGTTACCATAAACAGCTATCTTTTATCTGAGTTGCAAATTCTCTCATCGCATCATATCTCAGTCTCGAAAGATAGGAATTTGTCCTCACTAGCTTCTTGAATAAAGACCTTTCAATAAAATTCATTTTTTCAATTTCAAACCTCGTCTGCAACAAGATATCAGTTAACTGATATCTTGTTGCAGTAACACACAATCTACTGCGAGAGTCATTATAATATGAATTGTGCACCCACCTGATAACTGATATATACTTGTTGAAACTTCTTAGAGTTATCTCCTTTCCATAGCGAATGATCCGGAAATACGTTTTCGGCATTCCTGCTTTTCGTCTCCATATAGTTGATACTTACCCCACCGAATAATTCAAAATGTCGTCCGATTCTAAAAGCAGGCAGAAGTAAATATCCGGCATTATAAACAGGATCGTTCGAATCACATCCGGTACTGGACACTTTAAGTTCATTATTGATTCTAAACCACTTCATAACAGGTATGTGTGCCCCCAATCCGGCTTCGGCAACCAATCCGTTTTTCTTCATATTGTGGTTATATCCTATACCCAAGATACCGTAGGTATATTTTCCTCCTGAACGGAATGATGCCACAGTGTTTCCTATACCGTCATAAGTAACAGCGATCCCCATCTCTCCATTTTTAATGATGTTGATTAGTCCAATGGGGACATCGCTGTTTTTAGCAATATTGACAAGTCCGGCAAATTGAACTCCTTTTACATCATTGGCTACGTTAACTAATCCGCCAATTTGGACACCCCGTACATTTGTGGCTGTATTAACTAATCCGGCTACCTGAAGACCATTGAACCGCTCTTTATTTATGTTCGCCAAACCTGCCCATTGCATCCCCTCTCCACTGTTGCCGACATAGTTGGATAACCCTGCAACTTGAACACCTTTTGCATCACTAAGAATAATATTCGAAAGACCTCCAAGCGTAAATCGCCTTTCATCTTTGGATATACCTACCAACAAATTGAGTGAATAGTCATTCGTATATTCTGTCGAATATCTTCCGTTAGTGCCGATTGGCGAAATAAAACTTACCTGAAAGGATGATTTTTTGTTTTCACCAGTTTGAGCAAATGCAATGTTACAAACAAATACGAATAGCAAAATAGCTGAAATTCTTTTCATTTTTAGTTTTTAATTTAATTAGTATTTAAATCCTACCTAATTCTTAACGGGAAGCAAAGATATTCTCTTTCTATATTCACTTTTGGGAATGTAGATGAATGATACTTTTTCGAAGGTCGAAATAACCTTTCTTATATACGAGTGAAATCTGGAGAGAAATCCCCAGTTACACGGAGATAGAGATCGTTCTCCTTGATTCTGCCTTGAATTAAGTTTATTTATTGATACTATCAGCAAATTCTCTTATCGCATTATACTAATTTTTCACGATTAAAATAGTCTAATTCGGCCATAATGTAACGTTAAACCACAAGATTACTTTTTATTATGATTATATTACTTTATCATACCGACTATGGCAGCCACCATTGCAGCGATAGAGGCAATAGAAGTATTCATTCCTGCAACGTCCCTCGGCACAGTCTTTTTCCTATTTTCTTTGCTTGGTACTATTATTTCACATCCTGGTTCAATTGCACAAACCGCACTCTTTCTCAGACGAGACACCATTCCGTTCATATATACGACATAAATATGTCGCTTCAGTGCCCGGTTTCCGAAGCCGCCGGCCTGTTCAATGTAATAGTCAAGATTACTCCCCTTTTGATGAAGTATTGTATTAGGATACATCACGGCCCCACTGATTGTTACCGTACTGACATATTTGGGAATAAATAGTACATCTCCTTCACGCAAGACCATATCTTCGTCAGAACCCGGATTTATTAACGCTTTCTCGAGTTCTATGCCTACCGGATAAGTAGAACCGGTTTCCAAAGCGACCGGAGATATAGAATTTTCTTCACTCCCCTTGACCAACAAACGTACTACATCCTGTTTCCGCCTTATCTCATCCGCTGTCATTCTACGTATCAGACGTGCTCCTCTCACATAAGCTTCTTTCGATAATCCTCCGGCTCTTGCTATCAGACTACTCAGCCTTTCATTGCTTTTGGTTAATGCGTAATTACCGGTGAAAACCACTTCTCCTTCAACTGTTACATTGGCCTGTTTGCGATACCCCGGACTTCGACGAACGAAAACGATATCATAAGGTTCCAGTTCAAATCCTTTATCCTCCCCTATCAACAATCCGTTTGCAAGCTCAACCGTAAAACTCTTTCCAATAACATTGGAGGATAGTATACTTCCAGGATCTTTGATTCGACGCGACACATCGATCCGGACCATAGAAGCAGATTCCGGCAATCCTCCCGCTTTTACAATCAAATCCTGTATAGTCGTATTTTTAACATAAGGAAACTCACCCGGTACCCTTACATCACCATAAATGGACAAAGTTCCTTCTTTCTCAATATCTTTCACACTGGGAATGTAGAGGACATCATTCTTCTGCAAACATAGGTCGGCAGATGTGTCATCCATCATTTTTTTCAAATCGACAGGAATCATTTCATGTGTCAGATCTTCCTGTTGGCGTCTCAACAAAGCCCTGTTAAGAAAAGCATCTCCCCGAAGTCCTTCCGCTTTGCTAATCAACTGCCTGACAGTTCCTGTTACACTATCATCCAATTGATATATGCCCGCACGATATACAGCGCCACGAATTTCGACCTTGTTTGAGAAACGTTCCAATACCGCTTCAACGGATAATTTATCACCATCGGCCAGAAGATAAGACTGATAATCGTCCTGCGCCACATTGTATACCTGTTTTGCTTTTCCGCCCATACGAAACAAACGTATGGCACTCCGATAAGCATCTCCCGTAAAACCTCCCGCATAACTCAACAAAGTAGCTACGGTTTCCCCACTTTTCATTTCATACTTCATCGGACGTTTTACCTTTCCAGAAATACTTACCAGATTCTGATAAGGAGGAACTAAAATGACATCGCCTTCCGATAAACGGATATTATCCGTCAATTTACCTTTCATAATATAATCATATACATCGACACGGACGATCTCCTTTCCATCTCTCACAACACGAATATCACGCAGGCTTCCGATATCACTGATTCCACCGGCACGATACAAAGCATGAAATACCGATGCAAATGCCGACAACCGATAAATACCGGGTACTTTTACTTCACCCATGACATTGATCATGATGGTACGGATTCTCCCCAACGATAACTCTATATGGACCGTTTTTTGAGGAATAGCAGCATAAATCTTACTAAACTCACGTCTCAAACTTCGTTCGGCATCCTGTATATTCATTCCACTCAGGAAAATGGGACCTATACCTGCCACATGAATAGTACCTTCAGGAGAAATTATTTCCCTGACTGTATTTTCAGAAGCACCCCATACGTCTATTATCAATTCATCTCCAGAACCTAATACATAATTTTCAGGAGTAGGAATATCCAGGCTAGGCTCAAAAGATAAATTTCTGGCAGTAAATATATTACGCCCAAAAACAGCAACCTGCTTACCACGAATGACATGATCATCTTTCCTATGTTGTCTTGCTCTGCTGCCTCCTGCCAATAAAATAAACAGAGCAAATAACAATGCTCCCTTATCGTTTGTTTTTTTTAATATCATATCCTTCAGACAGCTTACTTTTTTTGCGACACAAGACACAAATCGCACAAATATTTCACTTTTCATAAGGGAGCAAAAATTTGAAACCTCTTCCCCGTAACATGACTTCCGACTCACGCACTTCTTCTACATACAGCCTATGTATACCTTCTGTTATCTGCGGTTTCAAGGATCCATGGCGAAGTATATTTAAATCGATAGAGTCACCCTGTACGGGATTCATGATAGGAGCTATTTTTATATAAGAACTATTATACATCACTCCCCCACCATAAGGGCGGGCACTGTTTACAATCCATGTACCTACTCCTTTTCTTTTGACTACCATGTTATTATTTTGGATCAGATAGTATGAACTTGAGTTGGTGCTATACCACCCCGGAATTTCCAGTTTTCCTTCCGGTCTCACTTTAACATGAATAACCTTCTTCTCTTTTGCGTCTTCTGAAATAGCGATAACCCGGGCTTCTCCCTCATATTTGGGATATATCTCCAGCATCCCCGTAGAACCGTCCCATTTCATATCCATAATATCTGCGGGATCGTCCTCTTCCAGCTTAGTCAATTCTCCTCCTCCGGAAATACTTATGAATTTACTTCTAAATCGGGGAAGAAGCTGCACTACGGAATGACTTATTCCGAGTTCCGGAAAGACTACGTTGATTTTCAACCTTATGCGCTTATCATGAGAAATGATGGTAGCAAACGTTTCACCTTCCAACCAACCTTTTACTTTAAGGGTATCCATACTTATATCAGCAGTGGCTATTTGTGCGTTCTCCACATTAACTATATATTTCCCGTTTCCACCTGACAAAAGAAGTCTCTTCTCTGTCTGTTTATTCAACGACAACTCATCAACGACTCCTTCTTTTCCTATACGGATATCGGGAAATTCTTCTTTTTGTTTTTCACATGCAAAAAAGCAAATAAGACAAAAAGCAATATACAATTGGGTTATTACAGTATTTATCATTGGCTTGTTTCCTGTTTAATTCTATTTCTATTTTTCATTTCTTTTTACGCCCAAATGAGGATACAGAATCTCCCATTCACGACCTTCTCCCTCATCAATATAAACTTCCAGGCGAAATCGTTTATAAAATCCTTCGAACTCCGGAAACTCTAAAGTATTATCTTTGGGTTCAATAGTTACTCCGTCCAATTTATAAGATACCTTGGCGTTCGGATTGGCCAGTTCATTATAATAAAGTTTCAAAAAACGTCCCTCGCAACTCCCGTCAGGAAGGATGGTACGCAAATAAGGAATACGATCTTCGGAATTTTCCGCTTCACGCATTCTTTCTGTCGCACCTCTTCGTTCGGCATATGGCGAGAACTCCTTACCCTTTACCGCTCTTACTTTAATATGATGGGTACTTCCCGGTTTGAGCTTTGTCTTTACATATGAGTTTCCGGACGTGATTGTTTCGACTTGGTCATCAAACACGACTTCCCATTTAATGGTTTCGTCTGCTACCTTGTTCCAGGAAATCTCCATTTCATTCTGATATGCTTTCATTCTTAAATTATCGGGAGCTTCCGGAACGGGAGATATGTCCGGCCCGCTCTCTTTGAGTACCATTGACATATCATCGAACAGCATATAGCCCTGATAGCTCTGTGTCCTTATCCCCATCCCCATACTATAGATATTCTCCGGTATTGTTACAGTACTTTCCACTCTTCTCCACTCATCTTTAACCGTTCTTATCGAAAGTATTTTTTCTCTGCTTTTTATACTCCCGTTATCATACCAAAACAGAGTTACTACTATTTCACGATTTCCCACACTTCCTTTGTTCCAAAAAGAGAGTGTATATTGTTTTCCTGCTTTTACCGATACGGGTTGAGCCAAGAAAACAGATCCTCCGTTAAGCCATATTTTAAGTGCATACACACCTGTACTCTCCGGACGTCTTTCCTGTACCCGCTCCGGATTTAAGCTACTTACTATACGCCAACCGGTAGGCTGTCCCGTATCTTGCCACTTTTCAAACCCTCCGTTAGGAATCACATCGATACCTGCTGTACCTTGAGCTTTAACCTGAATTATTGCCATCATGAATATGATTGCCGGTAAAAGCAATTTATGTACCTTTCTCATCTCTTATTTTTTAATATCCTCCGGTGAAACATCAAACTTCTCTCCAATACGCACCGCCAGATTGTATAACGCTCCCTCGGTCTGCTCTCTCCCTAACAAGCGTTCTTTATCCCATAAACCATCCCCTTTCTCCAATTCATGCAACAAAATCCCGGTTTCTTCGTTTGTTAGAAATGATTTTCCTTGCATATTGCGTGCAAACTGTGCAGCATAGATCAAGCCGTAAGCCTGAGAAAGAAGACGGAACGCCCTCCTGGGATTTTCCTTTAAGTTGGCCAATGTATTCGGACCGACCAGCAGATGCATAGCCCTTACCGCAACTACACGTGACAGTTCTTGCCTGATGGTATCAGCTTGCAACCGCATTTCATCATATTGGGAAGTCGTCATCAAAGCGCGCCCTTTGACAAAGGAGCGGGAGATACGCAGATGACAATCTTTTAAGGCCGGTAAGCCATCGGACTGAGCCAATGTTTTCCAGAAGTCGTAATATCCGTATGCCAGATCCCAATGATGTTCCAGCTCCGTATAGTTGTGACCGGGTAAGAGCTGGGTCAGATCATTCCGTACAAGTACCTCGTTATTTTCCAATATTTGCTCACTCAAATGTATGTTGAGTATCTTGTCCAGATATATTGCTCCCATAATAGCATATTTATAAACTTCAGCTACAGCGATCCCCCTTTCATCCACATAACAGACATCTTTGTCTCCTATGCCATTTCCTACATATCCTGTCAAGCCTTTCACGGCTTCCCTGTTTCTATGTTCGTAAGAAGGGATATTCGCTCCCAAGCCGGCAATACGTGCGGAAGTTTCAAACCAAGCATCAATATCTTTCAGAATCTTATCTCTATCCTTCAGATGTTTAGAAGAAGCAGAAACCTCTTTTTGTGGTTTTAACCCGAAGTTCCCTTCATGATAAATCCGGAGTGCCTCGTCATAATCCCTTTTTGTACTCATACGCGCTTCGTTCATGTATTCCGAAAAAATTCTATCGATAGGAGATTTCAAAAATCCACACTCAAGTACATTTACAGAACTCTCTCCGTTCCTTGAGAATTTATACGAAGGTTCCGGCAATACCGGGAGCTGATACGCACTTATCACTGTTTCATTTATCCCGTCGGTACATGCCACAACACTTATCAACAGACAGGACAAGAATAGACATTTCAATAAATAATTCATCTTTTTTCTATTTTTTCTTAAGGTAAAATCAAATATTCACAATACGGATACCTCAGTGGATTAATCCCCTCCTCATTTTGATATTGCTCTGTCTGCAGACTGGGAATTTCGATCAGTCCATCAGTGGAGACAGCTGTGATACTTGCTCTTATATTGGATGATCTGGGTCCCTCACCGGAAACACTCAGATACAGAGGAAAACCCGAATGTACATTAAAAGAAATTTCCAACTTCTCGCCGTTAAACATTACATTGGGTCTTAATCCGTCAGCATCCTCTCCGGCATTTCCTATATTTCTCTTTCCACAACTGATCGTCACCAATTCTTTTTTTTCATTAATATATTTCACTTTGTACTGAGCACTGACATCTTTAGTAAGATTACCATCCCAGCGTTTTTCCTGAAACGAACACATCAGGGTTATTTTATATTGGTCAGCACCATTCGGAGTTTCGGTACCGGGATATTTATAGTTCTCCAATGCCTGATCGGGATCACACAATTGTACAAGCAACTCTCCGCGCTTGTTTTCAGGTTTCTCTATCTCTTTGGATGGAAACAACTTCTCATAATCTTCATTTACTACAAAATCTTCTCTTACCGTGTTGCAGCTGCATACAAACAGCAGACAACTTATTATCCATACATGTTTCATATTTATCCTGTTGTTTTCTAATTTAAATTTCATCCCGGATTTCAGCTATAACTCCACTCTCTTCGCCATAGGGAGCAAGATGCTTGCTGACCCAATGTGTTTTTTTGCTGTAAGGGTCAACTACTTTCACAAGTTCGCAAACAAATCTCTCTCCTTCTCTACGAAAATCATAGAAGATATACGTTTCACTATAACGTATACCGGGCTTGAAAGTCAGACCGTCGGCTGTTCCTACATACCCCGAACCCAATCCTTTTACTTTATTTCCCAACCATCCCTGAGAAGCAAAATAATCTCTCGCAAGAAACAGACGATAGCGCTGATATACTTCTGGAGGTTGCTTTCCATTCACACTTCCATCCCCTCCATAAGTGACATTCATCTGTACATCGCTATGGAAATAAACTCGTCCCGCCCTACGAATAATTAGCTGAGGATTTTTCATCTTCTCAAAGAACAATTTATTGTCATATGATTTTTGGATGTCCTCCTGCCAACTTTCATCATTCTTCAATTTTGTAAAAATGATATATTCCCTTGCAGGCTCTATATATGAAGATGTTTTAAATATCAGGTTGCCATCAACATCTTTTCCCGTATAAAGGAAATCCGAAGAGCCGGTAAAGCGGTCATTCACCAAAGAATGCAGATAGGTATAAGTAGTAAAACTTAACTGCGTAAATGTGTTTTGGCTCACTTCAAACTCACTTTGCAGCTTTTTCGTCAGGCTCTCCTCATTATAGTCGGCCACCGTCTCTACGATCCCATTTTCGGAAAACTTCATTAAGAAATAGTGTCCACCATATCCATATTTGTTCTTGTCTTCAAATATCCCTTTGGGAAGAGTTATCAATTCATTCACATTTGTAAACAATAGAGAATCCGTCTGGGGAAAATAGATGACAGCCCAGCCATAAGGAGCATTTACAAGTTCCTTTCTCAGTTCGCCGATATGGTTTGCATTGCGCTCTGAAGGAGACGAGTCGAAAACCTTTTCATCTTTACAGGAGAAGCAAAACACCATTAGGATAAGTATTTGAAATCCTAGTTTCATTCTTTCTTATTTTTTATTAATAAATTCCTTTACTTGCTTCATGCTTATTAATTGAAGGTAGTTAAGCGAAATCTTAATTTCTTTACTAAAGTAGTCTTCTACAAATGCTTGCTTTTCTACCAATTCTTTATATGCCTGAAGCGCTTGTTCATCATATTCTTTTTGAAGATCTTTATCCGATCCGGCATTGTAAGGAGTCTTGGCTCTGTCCAAAGCCTGAAGCAAATCCTTAGGTCCATATGTCAACTTCAAACTGATTATCTCCGCAAAATCTTTTTCAGGTGAAAGGAGAGAATGAAAGGTAAAGAAACCTTTCTTATTCGGATAACCAGCCAGAATAAACCCTCTGCGCCCTTGCGTCTCTCCTTTGAAAATCCATGCAATAGATTTAGTCGATTCGATATACTTGTTTCTGCTGATGGATAGGAATTTGCTTCTGTCATAGGAGAAAAGTTCCATAAGATGTCTGGCAAACTGGTGATGTACGCTTCGCATCAGAATGAAGACCTTATCCTCATCTTGGGGATTAAACTCGTTGACGTTATATAGAAACATCTCATTAGTCGTTGCTTCAAGATTATCTAATAGTTCCATTCCGTTTCCATCTACATTTCTTCCTCCATACATGTATATTTTAAGAGGATTTTTTCCCAACAGAAACTTATCTCCTCCCAATTCAGGAGCTGTATAGAGGTCAATCCATAGAGTTTTGATGGTATTGAGCACACTTTTTACATTGGCAACTTCCGGCGGGTAGATATAGCTTCCATTCTGCACTGCATTTTTGTCCCACCGATATTCCACCTCAATCCCGTAAGGACGGGTGAATGTATCCAGTATCCATTTATCCAACTCTGTCCTCTCACGCTCTGTCTCACCCGCCTCCACCACACTCCGGGCAGATAGGGATGCCTCCTCTTCACAGCCCGCCAATAGGAAAGAAATAACGAGCAAATACAGACTTCTTCGAAAAAAGTATCTGAAATTCACTTTTCTAATAATTGTTTTCATATGCTTGATTTTATTCTTGAATCATCTTCTATAATACTCTATCGGGGATTAGGAACCAGTCCCCGGTTAATGGCTTCTGCCGGTATTTGCAAAAGTTTTCTGGAATCTTCTTTTTCCAATGGTCTGTAGAATTTATACTTTGAAGTGCGTTTTACCGATATATAAAAGCGGCGTATATCAAACCATCTCAAACCCTCATGTAAGAACTCCTGTCTCCTGAAACCTAAAAGTATTTTCACCAACGCCAGTTGGTTGATACTCATTCCGTAGAATGGGGTATAGATTTGATAGTTTTCACTGCTTGTCTGCGTATAAGTCGAACGACCGCAAGAGGGATACACTCCATATTTGACAGACAAGTAAACCAACAGATTATCTATTGCTTTATCATACTCTCCGAGCATTGTATACGCTTCCATCCGGTTGAGCATCACTTCGTCAGTGGAGAATAAAACATTGGTAACATATAACCCTCTGGGACGTATCCCCGTATAGCCGGATAATGAAAGCTCGTCAAATTTGGCTATATATTGCCCGTCATCTATACGTCCGTCGTTATAGTTAAACAGAAAGAATGACTGCATCTTCATTTTCCGGAAGTTAAAGCATCCGTCTATCCCGTGTTCATTATACACCTTTTCGGCACTTTGAATGGTCACTCCATATTTTTCCGAAGGAATATTACGTGCCACTCTTGACTCCGTAGTAGTCAATAAAAGGTTGGCAGGTTCATCAACACTTGCGTATCGAATATAGAGATATTTATGATTAGAATTAAATTCTTTTTTGTACTTCTGCCAGTTTCTTAAGACCGGCTTTGGGTCAACACCGAGCACATAATCGGAGTATGAGACCACCAGGTCCCATTCTCCCTTAATCAGGTAAAAACGCGAAGCAAAAGCGTAGGCCGCTTTTTTATTGAAATGAAATTTTGGTTTAACATAATAATCGTCATTCACCAACGAAAGACCCAGTTTCAGATCTTTTTCAATCTTTTCATACACTTCCTTCACCGTTCCTCGTTCATAGTCCACCAACGCATTTTTTTCGGGCCGGGTTAAATAAGGAATACCCGGGGCTGTTGCCGATTTGGTAGTTCCATAAGGCTCAGCCCAGATGTTTACCAACATGAAATGCAGATAAGCACGCAAGAGAAACGCTTCTCCATACAAAGCTTTTACCCGGTCACTTTTAGGGTATTTACTAAGTAACTCTAACGCCTGATTAGCCTGAGCGATTCCGGCATAACATGCATTCCAATAGTTTAGCGGAGTATCCAAATCTTCCTGATCGTAATCTTCCCAATAATACATAGCTTCATTCAGTCGCGAATGAATGCCGTTAGTCCTTTCTCCCACATTGTCCGTACGCGCTTCTAAAAAAGCAAAATAACTGGCCTCGGGATATGCTCCGGCAAGCAGTTCGGCAATTTTGTCCTCACTGTCTATTTGTACATCAAAAGTAGAGTCCGGATTTGTTTCCAGATAATCCTGACACGCTGTCAGCAATAAGATTATAGTACTTAAAAAGATTGTCTTTTTCATTTTTACCCAATTAAAATTCAACATTCAATGTCATCGTATATTGTTTGGGAGTAGGCAATGAAACCCCTCCTGATCTATAAAATTCCGGATCTTGCCCATTCAGTTTCCTGTCTGAATAGATAAGGAACGGATTCGTCACATTCACCTTTACGTTCATCTGTTTGATTTTAAGATGTGAAAGGAATCTTTGAGGTAAACGATATCCCAACGAGATATTTTTCATACGCACAAAACTACCGTCAGCCACCCTGTTTTGTGAATAGTTATAAGTGTTGTAGGCTTTTTCTATATTTTCTTTTCCGATATTGCGTATCAGATCTTGAGAAGGAATTACGGGAATATTGGTTTTCCGCTCGTCACCGGGATTCAACCAACGGTTGTAGTACTCCTTGGAAAATACATTAAGATCGGCAAATGCCGGATCAAAAGAAGGATTCATCCGAATTTTATTACCTGCCTGCATGGTAACAAAACACGAGAATTCCCAATTTTTATACTTAAAAGTATTGGATATACCTCCTATATATTGGGGTTCAATAGGGCCATGGTAAATAAGGTATGATTTTGAATATTGTGCATCCAAAAAGTCAGCTCCCGAAATCTCGCTATTTGCTCCTTTGTTGGAGGGGTACAGTCCGAAATCGAAGGTCGGCAGACCATGGGTGTTAAGTCCCTGAAAATTGAAGGAGAACAGAGATCCACGTGGAAAACCCACGATGTTACCACGCCCGGTTCCGGCCACCATATCAAAAGTGTTAGGGGTATTCAGTAACCGGGTTATTTTCTGCTTCATACCGCTGATAGTGACTGTGGTAGACCAACTGAATTTGTCAGTCAATATATTTTGTGTCTGTATGGCCAGTTCCACTCCACGCGTACGCATATCTCCGAAATTAGCGTATTTGTAATACTGACCTCCCACACCGGAGGTACGAATAAGGTCTATCAGATCAAACGAGTTTCGTTGGTACACATCGAATGTCGCACTGATACGATTGCCAAACAGTCCGAGCTCAAGACCGAAGTTCAGCTCATACATTTTTTCCCATGTCAGATCGCGATTTTCCAAATGTAAAATACGCAATGCATTCTCCCTATCTTTCAAAAGAGTACGGTTGACCATCACATGCTTGAAAACTGTGGTAGAGTTAACAGCTTGTTCATTCATTTTAGCGGTTAACCCGTAACTCGTACGCAGGGCGAGCCTTGAAATGGTAGTGTGTTTTCTCATAAACTTCTCCTGATCCAGATTCCATTTGGCTCCTATATTCCAGGTTGGCAGCCAGCGGGAACGGCTATATTTACCTGCAGTATTAGCCCCTTCGTAATTGAATACTCCATTGAAAATGTATTTCCCGGCATATCCGTATGTAGCGCTGCCCGATAATGTCACTCCCCTTTCATAACGTTCGGTTAAAGAAAAATAAGTATCTCCTTCATTGGCCAGCTTTTCAAAAATCAGGGGATTGGAAAAGACCTGATTACCTCTGTCGTATTGTATTCCATAGCCTTGAAAAGGATTCATGCTGCGATCGGCATATCGTATTTCAGTAAATCCGAAAGCGCGTATGTTATGTTCACTCAGTTGCCTGTTATAATCCAAAGCCAAACGTCCCAGATAGCTTCGCAAGGAAGTTTCCGTTTTATTGAATATCCCCCCATGTGTCAATGCTACCCCGGGCAGTTGCATCGGATCGTCTTTATTCTTCAATAGATAAATATTTTCTCTGGCTACGTAAGGAGTCTCATTGGCACGAAAAGCCTGTACCACATTGGATGCTTCAGCAATAAAATGTGAACTCTTGGTTACGGCGTGACGCACCATTGCCAAGCCTTTTACTTCAATATGATCATTGAGCCTGTATGAAAGTTCACCCTGTAATTTCAGATCCAGCACTTCTGTTTTCAGGTAATTGTTTTCATATTCATTCAGAATGTTAAACGGAGCCCAGTTATTCCGATAGAACTCTCGTTCTCCATCCGCATTATGGGGCCGTAAAGTGCGGCTTGTGCTTAAAGCGTAACTAAAAGGATTGATATCGAAATCACGTTCGAATGTTCCGATAACAGTATTTCTACGTTGAGGAATTGTTCCCGGCGAGTTCTGGTTACGTAGATTTCCTTGTGCGGATATAGTAGCCTTTATCTTATCTTCGTTCCAGTAAAAAGAGTTCTTGATGTTGGCCGTAATTCTTTTAACATGGTCGGCCAAAGTCCATCCTCTGTCATCATAAAAACCGATGGAAGCATACATTGCAGAGTTCTCCCCTCCCCCTGAAAAGGTCACAGTATGTGTATGGATAGGCCTATGTGTAAACAGTTCTTTAAACCAATTGGTGTTAGCATACTCTCTTTCACGCATGAATGCCCGTTTGACATCATCCGTATTCTCCAGATAATATTGACCGGTAGCCGGATCAATGGTATTAAGTGCCTTATACATCTGATAATATACTCCGCTGCGACGACCATATAGCGTATTTTGCAAAGAGAAATATCCCTTTCTGCCCATCTCTTGATAAACAGACATACTCTCTTGAGAATTAAGCAAATCGAAATTTGTATAAGAAGGAATAGATCGCATACTTAACTCATAAGAATAAGAAAATCGGTTCGGTGCATTTCTTTTACCGGACCGGGTGGTAATTACGATCACTCCGTTCAATGCCCGGGCACCATAGATGGAAGTTGCCGAGGCGTCTTTCAATACCTGAATATCTTCTATATCAGATGCATTCAGTCCGGCAACAGCCGAACTGATAAGGGTTACCGCATCACCGGAAGCCAATTGATCAAGTGTAAGTGAAACAAGATCCTCGTATACTGCCCCGTCTATGACCCACAACGGTTGTACATTTCCCATAATGGAAGCACCACCCCGGATATTAATCCGGGGCGCGGCACCAAAGCTACCTGTCACATTCTGTATGGAGAGACCTGCAATACGCCCTTCGAGCATACGCGACACATCCGACACACCGTTCAACTTGATTTCATCCAGCTTTACCGAAGCTGCCGCTCCCGTAAAGACCCTGTTTTTAATTTGTTGATAGCCGGTGACTACCACTCCCTCTATCTCCTGCACATTATCCTGAAGTATGATGTTCATAATGCCGGATGAGGCTTTAATCAGACGAGGTTTCATTCCTACGAAACTCACCTTCAGCATCTGTCCTTTTCGGGCCTTGAGAGTAAACCTCCCTTCTACATCTGTAATAACTCCTCGTGCAGTTCCTTCCACTATCACCGTAGCTCCCGGCAAACTTTCTCCGGTTACAGAGCGTACTGTACCTTTTATCTCTACTGCCACTTGTGCCGGACAAGTCTGAGAAAAAATTGCCATCAGCAAACTACTGATTACTATTCTTATCATTGATGAAGTATTCATTGTTTTATTCTCTATATTTCTTCGTTTTATGGTTTATCACAATTAAATTTTATAGTCAGAACTGTACATTAGCTCCTGCATAGATCCCAAAAGGATGTCCCGCTCTCAAACCCGCAGGATGGCGGGATGTAAGGTAAACCCTATTGGTCAGGTTGATTGCATTTAATCTTACTGTCAAGTATTTATTCACAAAAACATTGAGTGAAGCATCAAATATAAGGTTTGCCGGTACTTTTTCTCTCTCCGCAATCGTCCCCTGCCCGGGTGAAGTACGCATATCACTGTTATAGCGTGCACCGATATTGGCATAAAACCATTTACATTCTATACCCAACTGCATGTTCAGAGCATGCTTGAAGATGTAAGGTATTTCATCACCTCTAACCACATTACCCCATGAATGGCTTTCAAACGAATTTCTAATTTCAGTATCCGTATAAGTATAGGATACCTGCAACGGCAACCTCACATTACAGTTCTTCGGAAGAGGCTGATATTGTACCAGAAACTCCGCACCTTTTACCCGGGCCTCCCCTACATTAAACTGTTCAAGTGTTCCGGCCCCACCCGAAGCAGCCAGATCACTTCCCAGCATATTACTGTAATTATTGTAGAACCCGATTAGTTCCGCCCTAAAATTCCCGATAGCAACACGTGTACCCAGTTCCATATTCACACTGCTTTCAGGCTTTTGATATAATTCCGCGCTTGGAGGGGCAAAGCCTTTATGAATCCCGAAGAAAACAGAAGCAGCCGGCATCAATTGATAATGTAATCCTACCCCCGGAATCAGTACACGCGCATGATTCGGAGTTTCAATACGTACCTTACCCGACCGTGCCAAATCTTCTTTCGTATAGTCTTTTTTCAGTAAGTCTACATCTTCATATCGCAGCCCGGCAGTGACAGTCCACGCGTCATATCTTAATTTAGCAAGCAGGTAACCGGCTAACGCGTTGGCAGAAGTAACACGGTTAGCATTCGTACCATGAATACCCTCCATAAACAGTACCATTTTCTTATTTTTCATAGAGTAAGAATCATCCCACTGAAAACGATCTTCCTCATCGGCATGATAACGAAGTCCGAACTCCAGATCGAAGAAAAACTCGTTCAGGTTGAAACGGTATTCGGCCCTGGTTTGTATACCTCTGGAACGGTAAGTTCTGTTATTGGCTCTTACCAACAGTGCTTCCCCTTCCCGATCTGTTTTCCCCGTCAAAATGTCGAAGTAACGGATATTCGTTTCCGGATCCACAAGTACATCGGCGATGGATCTCTTCTCTTTTGAAGTGATTCCTGCGCGCACATCATTCAGTTTGTACCAATTTCGGTGGAAATAGTTGTAATAGGCGTTGGTAGTTATTTTCAACTTGTTGGAAAAAGTCAGCAGATAAGTTGCTACCCACTGCCGATGATCGGTCTTAAGTTTATCCATTTGCGAACCTGCATACCTGAGAAAAGGAGTCTTCTTAAAATCATCTGCAGAGAGTCCCACATACGTTTCATCCGAATTTTCGTCTGCGTATCCGAATTTCAGTTCCAAAGCATGATTCACTCCTTTTACATGATCCGTTTTAACCCTTATTTTAGCTATAATATCATTTCTTTTAAATCCTTTGGCTGCATGATCTTCGTATTTCTTAAAACCATCTGACTGATAACGCAAATATTCTACCATATACCCGAAATGCTTCCAACTGCTTCCGACAGATGTATGCGACTTAAACGTATTTTTGCTTCCGTAAGAAATGTTCGCTTTACCGGAAAAACTGTTCGGAATAGGAGTCGATACCAAATTAATAGCTCCTCCCGTAGTGAACGGACCATATTGTACCTGGCTACTTCCTTTCAGCACTTCGATGGCCTCCATCCGGGCTACATTGGGAAAATAATAAGCTGCCGGAGCGGAATAAGGAGCCGGTGCCGCCAATACACCGTCCTCCATAATCGAGATGCGTTCACTTCGCTCGGCTTTCGTTCCTCTCAAACTAATGTTCGGGCGAAGACCGAAACCGTCTTCTTCATACATATTAACTCCGGGAACGGCCTTCAACATACGATTAATATCCGTATATCCCAACCTGCGAATTTCCTCAGGCGAAATATAATATGCCGATCCTGTGCGGTTTCTTGCTTTAAACTTACTCCCAAGTATCTGTTGGGACGATACCACTATCTCTTGCAATTGGTAGACAGAGTCTTTCTTCACCTGTTGTTCCTGTGAGTATATTCCTGAATATCCCAAAGAAAAGAGGATGATAAATAAAGGTTTTCTATTTGTCATATTAATATAATTGTAACATTGTCAGGGGGCTTCTATTCGATTTACCTCCACAAGAGATGCGCTTTACAGAAATCAAGCTACGGATAGCGGTATTACCTGCTTACTTAACACCCATATCGACTCTTTTTGAAAAGTTGTAGTGCCTGCATGGATAGGAAAAAAAGGAAAGCAAAACTCTAATGTTTTTAGGGTTATAGAAACTGTATTCCTTAAATCTGGTTTAGTTGTTTGTTTATTTACGGCGGCAAAGATAAAGACACTAAAATTAACCCACAATCACTATATTTAGGTATTTGTATAAATCAAAAGTTATATTAATATTGCATAAAAGCACTTGCTTATATAAAGAGTATAAGCATTATATGGCATTCAATTTATAGTGTTACGCTGGCAGTAGGATAATAGCCAATTAAGTAATATTTGTATGTTGCACCGGATCACATAAAATTGAACTTACAGTTCAAAAACGGCTTTTATCACTTAAAAAACAGGATGACGGATGGCTCACTACAGAGATAAATCTTGTACCATTTCTCTCAGTAAAATTCTTAACTGCACTCTTGTTTATACAGAAACTTTTCTACTTTCAGGAATTAATATTGTCGAATGGATGCAAAGCACTAAAAACTCAAAGCAATTAAGAGCATCATCAGATGGAACAAAAAAATGAAGGATCAGAGTAAGCAAGCCTCCCAACGAAAGCCCAATAGCCCCAATTAACTGTATAACAAAGCATTGCCTAGACAAAAAGCCGGAATAGGATAGCCCCCTAATCCGGCCTTTATATGATTCTTCGCTATAAATACGTATATCAGTACTCCAAATCAGGAGCAACCTTCTTACTTTCTGTTCTCAATTTGCTGGGAGTCATTCCAAATAATCTCTTACAGTAGGAAGTGAAATGAGCTTGCGAATTGAAATCAAAATCCATTGCGATCTCTTGAAAAGGAGTATCCGACTCACTTATTTTTTCTCTGATCAACTCCGCCTTCTTTTTTTGCATCCATTGATAAGGACTTTCTTTAAAACAATTTTGGAACTTACGATTAAAAGAGCGCTCAGAAGTACAATACAAACCGGCAAATTCCTTTACACTCTTTACTTTCCTATAATTATTCATTACAAAATCTTCAAAATGCCCTGTATTCCCCAATATAGAAGAAAAAAAAGTAAATAATTCTTTCTTCGTATAATATCCTCTCAAAACCAACAAAACCTCTTGTTGTTTGATAAGATGCATATGTTTACACTGCATCTTAGCATATAAATATGCGACAACGGAGTTTAAAACAGCTTGCAAAGGATCTCTTATAGGAAACACACACATCTCTTTTTTTCTTTCCTTATAAGAAGAAAGAGAGTTCATATATACTTTGTCACACACCCTTATGTCTTTATTCCAAAATAGTAAAAGACATTTTGCATCATATGTAACTTCAATTTTATTATCTACATATTGCGGAATAAGAACCATTTTATCTTTCTCAATATGTACATTCTGATACTCACCACTATCAATAGACACCTCTCCATCAAGAAGGAAAAGAATACAAGGAGAAGCACTGTTATCTATTTTACTTACACTATCTTTCTCTAAATTATAATAAACGAAACCTGTATTAACATTTATTTGATAGTTTATGCATGACAGATGTTCTTTAAAATAAAGTAATTTCATAACATCATTTTATTTAATATATAAAATTAAGCTATTAGAGGTTACTTATCATACAATAACATTTTACATAAATTCGCCAATTATGTCTATAATTATTCATAAGATAATCTTCTTTAGCATTTCTTTTTCATAAAGTTCTAAAAGCTAGTTAGTTTTAGGCCAGATGATGATTAATCCTTCAACATTCTATTATTTCTTCAAATCATTTCATTCTATATCAAAACAACGGAACAAAAAAGGCAACAAAAACAGAATTGTTCTTGCCGCCTTTATGTTTTATACAAAATTAATGTAATACATTATTCTTCATTCGTTAACCAACCCCAATAATCTGAATTTGTCACTCTCTCAATGGACACCTTTCGATCACCCATCCTGACTTTATCCGGACCTGAAGCCGGCACCGAACTAGCATGATATCCGACTCCGCGCCATTTCAACATATGTTGAGGTACTTGTCGTTTCAGCAATGCACTATACACAGCTTTAGCGCGGCGTTTCGACAAATCTATGTTATAATTGTCGCTTCCTCTTGCATCTGTATACCCGGTTATCAAGAAATTGTTATCCGGATAACTTTTCAACAGATCTGCAATCTTATCCAAAGTGATTTCAGATTCGGAAGTAATCACATCCTTATCAAACGCAAAATGAATGTTATCGAATAAATCACAAACATGACTTTCCACCACAGCCGGCACTTCAATTCTCTTTTCAACAATTCGTTCTACAATCCTATCAACCGGACGGTCTATATATTGAACAACCGGCATAGGACGTTTTGTACTTCCACCCAAACGGAACATAATACGCATCGAAGCCTGAACAAAACGCGTTTGTTTTTTATCGACAGGCATGATGTATTCTCCCTGTAATCCTACTCCCCAATGATCGTTAAGCCAAGCTTGTACTCCGGCTCCGAAGGATAAGGGGAAATAGGATTGTTTAGATCCTATTTTCTCCTTGTTCCAAGGATTGGATGATGTCCATTCTGCTTCTCCTATAGGATCATTCTCAAACTTTCCTGCATTAATTGCATAAAAATCATGATGGAGATAGTTAACACCTACGCGTAAATAAGGTTCTACATATTTTGATTTAAACAATGGGGTTAACCGGAATTGAAGTCCCGGACCGGCCATATACATGAAATCAAACTTACGCCCGCCTGTTTCAACTTGTTTTCTTGCCAGTCCCAATGTCCCCTGTAAATCAAGATAAAACCAAGGATTCAATTCACGAGCTGCATAGAGTTGGATACCGCCAAAAAGATGATCGATATTCATTCGATACAGATAGTTCCCATCGACCTGACGAAAATCCGAGAAAGTCACTCTGTCCCAGTTGATAAGAGCTCCACCTATCCCTATTTCCCAGGCTTTGGTTCTATGTGCTGTTTGTCCTTCCATCTTATCGTTTTGAGCATGAACATAAAAGGGAAAAACAGTGATGGCCAATGCTCCTATAAGAAGTCTATTTTTTATTTCATTGAAATTCATATTATTCTATTTTTCTTTATAGGTTACACTAATTTCAGGCATATCTTTATATGTATTCTCAACATAATACGTACCGTTATCTGCTTTCTTCTTGAGAACTCCTAAAGACACATTGTTAGAGTAGATAAAAGCGCTACTCGCTCCTACCGAATAGATTGTAGCTCCCAAGTACGGGCTAAGGGCAGCATACTCAGGTTTCTTGTAACTCGACTTATTAAGTTCGCTTGTGGCTGTTTGTACCCCCAATGGAGAGGTATAAGTAAACTTAACATAACAGAGTAGGAGTTCCTTCGCCTCTTCCGGAGCATAAAATTCAGGTTCAATGTAATCTATGCCGTTCGGTTTTACTGTTTTTACCAATTCACGTTTACATATGATATTAAAATCAATAGTCGAAAAGTCAAATTCCCCCTGGGCTTTATTCAAGAATACATCATCTCCACTTTCAGCAGATGCCTTTGTTAAGGCTAGAGTTTTAAGTGTAGGAGGTATCTGATAAGGTGCCATCTTACATACTCCATTCCAATAAATCGTTTCTCCATAATAAGGGGTATCTTTTACTATTGAGAAATAGTTGTCTTTTCCATCCCAAAAGTCAGTTATTCCATTTTTTATACCGGCAGGGTTTTCTTTAACATATCTATTAGGATTAATAGACATTGATGTACTACTCATATTAGGTGTAGTACTTTCTATTTTTTTCGTTTTATCAAGAGATGTCGGGTCTTCCGGATTTGTAACCTGATATGCCGTAAATCCGGCATTGACATTAGGCAAATAGCTGGGCAATGTTTTCCATTCCGCACCAGGATCTGTCTTTCTTTCCACTCTAAACTGCAGGTTATGTTCATAATCAAGATATGGAGAGGTACCAATATAAATCATTCTAATCTGCATTCTGTTAGGGACATAAGTGTTTTCTGCAGATTCCTTTGTCACCTTATTAATAGTTACCTCCTTAACTTTCCCCCATCGGGCATCTATATCGTCAATTTGAGGAAGATCTTCTTTCGGAATAATAAATTCTCCCTCTTCATTAGCTGTATAAGTTTTAGCCGGATCCAAACCGGGAATTCCCTTAACCACAGCCTTCGGAGCCTTATTGCCAGATTCGTCATACACACGATAAGCTACTCCTCCATCGGTTGTACGAACATACTCTCCAAATTCTTGTTGTGAATAAAGTGCAATCACGTTAGGTACTCCTTTGATAATAGTAACTTCAGCACCCGGTTTTCCCGGAACACCGGGTTTTCCATCCTTACCGTCCGCACCATCTTTACCATCCGCACCTCTCAAAAACTCCCAAAAATCACTTAAAGTTGTTTTACCACAATCCCAATCCAAAGACGGATTATGAGGATTTTTCACTTTAGGGCCAGTATTGTTACAACCCGCCTCAACACTCTCTACCCACAATTCATAGGCACTTTTCCCATTAGCACCATCTTTACCGTTAGCGCCGTCTTTTCCAGCAGCCCCGTCCTTACCGTTAATACCATCTTTTCCGTTGGCACCATCCTTTCCGTTAATGCCATCCTTTCCATTGGCACCATCCTTACCGTTAATGCCATCCTTACCATTGGCACCATCCTTACCGTTAATGCCATCTTTACCATATGCACGAATACCGGTATCTTTCCCATTAATATACCAGTTCCCATTGGTACCGATTATTACCTCTGGCGATCTTCCATCTCTACCTATCGCAGCCTTTCCGGTATCTTTTCCATTGATTACCCAATTTCCATTTTCTCCAATTGTAACAGTAGGTGTTGTTCCTGCAACTCCTTCTTCACCTCTGGAAGGTTTTCCTGTATCTACTCCATCAATCAACCAATTACCATTATCCCCGATCGTAACTACCGGTGGAACAGCATCTTCTCCATTCTGTCCATCCCTACCCTGAGCACGTATTCCGGTATCCTTATTGCCAATCCACCAATTCATATTATTTCCAATATGAGGTGTTTGCCCATTCTCGCCACTCGCTCCTGTCAGATAATACCAAAAATCTCTAAGATTATTCTGGGATACAGGCCACATACTTCCCGGGCGGTGAGGATTATCCAGAACACCAGTAGCTACTTCTTCCTTCCACAGTTCAAAAGCACTTTTTCCATCCAGACCATCCTTACCTTTTAAATACTTAAAAAAATCAGTTATTTCGGTCTCTTTCTTAGGCCAAGAAATCACTCCATTCTCTACATTCTCTTTCCAAAATTCATAAGCTGACATTCCTCTATCACCTTTCGGTCCTTTGGGCATCGTAATATCCACTTCTGTACAAGACTGCCCTAAAATAATGGTTAAGATGTAAACCATTAAATGTAATAATTTAGCATTGTTCATTTTGTTATATCAATAAATTACACAAAAGAATTATACAAACAACAGTCTAGAACACATCTATAAGTCCAAAAAAAATCATATTCAGAACTGCGTTTGACAAGTACGTACTTTTCGATGCAAAGGTAATGCCCCACAAACACATATATTTACATAAAGAAGAATACTATTTATATGTATCAGACAATTTCAGAATACGAGTCCCTGCAGCCGGTTACATATCAAATAGACACAAAACGCTTCGAAAAAAGTCAAATAAAAGACTCCGCAAAAGAACAGTATAAATCAGTTACCAACCTCTACTTACCACGAAACGACAAAAACTGTATATGCACGTCAGTCCCGAACGTTAATACCCAAGAAGCCAAGCCTGGCAGATAAAATCCTAAGAAATGAGGATTGCCAACTCTAGGGACATGCCCTACCTTTGCCGCAAACCCTAAAATATGATAAAAAGATTATTTTTCCTCCTACCTTTCTCTACGATAGTCTCGGCCAATGAGCCCGATACAATACAGGTTAAGCGTATCGATCTGGATGAAGTTACAATAGTAGCTTTTAAACAAAACACACCTAATCGTGAGCCACTTTCTATCTCTACCTTAGATAATCGCTTCCTGAAAGAGAATGAAATATCGGGAGCTAAAGACTTAAGTTCCTTACTTCCTAATTTCTATATGCCCGATTATGGGTCCAAGCAGAATTCTCCGGTTTATATTCGGGGGATAGGAGCCAAAAAGGATGCTCCATCAGTAGGCTTTTACGTAGATGGCATTCCCTATTTTGAAACGTCCGCTTTCGATATTGACTTGTCGGATATAAGTAGTATAGAAGTACTTCGCGGACCGCAAGGCACACTCTACGGACGTAATTCTATTGGTGGAACCATCAATGTATATACCCATTCGCCCCTCGATTATCAAGGTACGTATTTCCGGTTGGGATATGGCAGTTACAATGATATGCGATTAATAGCTTCGAACTATACAAAGGTGAACGAGCAGTTAGGTTTATCCTTTAGCGGTAATTATCATCACAATGATGGCTTTTTTACCAATTTGCATACCCATAAAAAGGCAGATAAACTTGATAACGGAGCCGGACGAATCGGGCTCACATGGAAACCCGCAGCCCATTGGACTACCCGCTTCATAACCTCCTACGAATATTCCAATCAAGGAGGATATCCATACGGATTGTATAATGCCGACAAGGGAACAACAGAAGCCGTAAACTACAACAATGAAGGATTATACCGACGAAATCTGCTAACCTCCGGAATCAACATACGGTATAACGGCCCCCATATCAGCTTCAACAGCCAAACATCCTATCAATATATACAGGACAAGATGGGAATCGATCAAGATTTCTCGCCTCGCAATATATTCTATGGTCAAAATAAGATACGGCAACATATGTATTGCCAGGAATTTACGGTTAAATCGGTCAATAAGAGCCGCTATCATTGGATAACGGGTGCGTTTGTTTTCCGACAGACCATAAACAGGAAAGTTGACCTTAGTCGTTTTACAGATATCACCCGACACCTTACTAATAGTGGAATTCCCACACAAGGGATCGCATTTTATCATCAATCTACACTCGATCTGTTGCAAGGACTGTCTTGTTCTGTAGGGTTACGTTACGATTATGAACACGCCCGATGCGATTTTTCCAAAGTACAGCAGCCATTAAATGGAAATGGGGAAACAAAATCGCTTGAACAATTCAACAGATCGCTTCACTTCGGGCAGTTTACTCCTAGGTTCAGTATGCAGTACCTTTCTTCTCACAATCAATTGTTCTATGCCTCCGTATCCAAAGGATATAAAGCCGGAGGATTCAATGTCTCTTTCCTCAACAATGACGACTACCTTTATTCCCCCGAATATAACTGGAATTACGAAATAGGTACCAAACTATCATTCCTAAACAATCGGCTATCAGCTGATTTGAGCCTGTTCTATATAGATTGGCGCAATCAGCAGATAACCAATACTATTCCAACCGTAGGTAACGTAATCCGAAATGCCGGTCGCTCTCGTAATAAAGGCATCGAAGCCAGTTTTCAAGCTCGTCCGACGAAATCATGGATGATGTATATGAATTATGGATATACAGATGCACGATTTGTTCACTATCAAAAAGAAGAACGTGGTATCCTAAAAGATTATGGAGGTAACTATCTGCCTATGGTTCCCCGCCACACTTTCTCTTTGACAACCGGATATTCATTTTATGACATCTGTTCCTGGATCGACCGCCTTACCCTCAACGCCGGCGTATCGGTAACAGGTCCCATTTATTGGTATGAAGATAACCAAGCCAAACAAAGCCCGTATGCATTGGTCAATCTAAGAATTAGCATAAACAAAGGATGCTTTACATGGGAAGTCTGGAGCAAGAATCTCACAAATACCGACTACCTGAGCTACTACTTCGTAACCAGTAAAGCCTATGCTCAAAAGGGAAAACCCATTACCTTAGGTACATCAGTCAGCATCAGTCTCTAATCAAACGATATGAATCACATGCGTATAAACAAGCCTTCACCGTTTTCCCGGAAAACACTGAACCTCAGTACATTTTTCTGCCTATACATTGCACAAGCCATCCCGATGAGTTTCTTCTCTACAGCCATACAAGTACTAATGAGGCAAGCCGATTACTCTCTTTCTTCCATCGCCTTATTACAACTCATCAAACTCCCCTGGATATTGAAGTTTCTTTGGGCACCACTCATCGACCGGCATTGTATCACCCTAAAAGACTATAAACGCTGTATCATTACATCCGAAATCGTATATGCATTACTGATCCTGCTGGTAGGCCTGCTCGATATCCAAACAAATCTCTACCTTATCATTGGATTAGTATTTCTATCATTGATAGCCTCAGCTACACAAGATATAGCTACAGACACGCTTGCAGTGCTCTCCTTTGGTAAGTCGGATAAAAGTTTGGTCAACAGCATGCAATCAATGGGTAGCTTCGGAGGCACATTGATAGGAACAGGTATATTACTCCTCGTTCTTCAGCACTATGGCTGGCATGTGGTGATACCATGCTTATGCATTTTTGTACTATTGGCAATTATTCCGTTATTGAAAAACAAACATATGAAAATAATACCCAAAGAACCTTCGAAACGGGCACAATTCACTGATTTTATCTGGTTCTTTGCCCGTCGTAACATCTGGAAACAAATAGGATTCCTACTACTATATTATGCCAGTATTATCGGAATTTTATCGGTGTTACGCTCTTATCTGGTCGATTTGGGTTATTCAATGAAAGAGATAGGTATTATGATAGGTATCGGAGGTACCGGAGCTGCCTTCGCATCATCTTTCCTGGCCGGATTACTGGTTCGTAAAATCGGGCGATATCATTCCAGAATACTATTTGCAATATTCATCCTGCTTACTACACTCTATTTTATGTGTATTTCATGGACAGCCCCTTCATTTTCAATGCTTTGTTTAGGGATCGTCCTGCTATGGAGTGCCTATGGAATGGCAACTATTGTAGTGTATACCACTTCTATGGATTGTGTACGCAAAGGATGTGAAGGAACCGACTTTACCATCCAAACAGTACTCACACACTTAAGCGGCTTACTAATAGCCTTTCTTAGCGGGGTGGTAGCCGATAGAACCGGTTACCACGGTCTCTTTATTTTCGAAGTTATATTGGCTTCCATATCATTGATCTATATATTTTATTTCTTCAGAAAAGAATCTCAACCCATTCATTCTTAACATATATGCATACTGAAATAATCAATAAATACAATGTACCGGTACCTCGATACACCAGTTATCCACCGGCCAATTATTTTGAGCCATTTACCAACGCCCGCTACCTGGAGGCTGTACAGCAGTCGAATCAGGCTTCAGAGCGCGCATTATCGTTTTACCTGCATATCCCGTTTTGTCGGCACTTATGCCACTATTGCGGATGCAATTCGTATCCCATGGCACGTCCCGAGATTATTGAGTCATATGTAGAAGCTTTGCATCAAGAGATAGATCTGATTCTTCCTCTGTTAGATAAGGATCGGCCGATCGCGCAGATACATTATGGCGGTGGAAGCCCCACAGCCATTCCCGTTGCTTTAATCAAAGAATTGAATGCTCACTTATTATCATCATTCCCAGTCATCGACCGCCCTGAAATAGCCATTGAATGCCACCCAGGCTATCTCTCAGAAAAAGACTGGCTGCAACTTACCGAATGCGGCTTTAACCGTCTCAGTATTGGTGTGCAGGACTTTAATATCGAGGTACTGAAAACAGTCAATCGCCGCCCTTCTTTATTACCGATGGAAGATATATTTATCCTGCTACGCGAAAAGGGAATAAGTATCAACCTTGATTTTCTTTATGGTTTACCCAAACAAACTGTGGAGAACTTCACCCGCAACATAGAGCAGGCTATTCTTTTATCACCCGACAGACTGGTTATGTTCAGTTATGCCCACGTGCCTTGGATTAATAAGCGACAGTTGCTTCTGGAGAAATCAGGCCTACCCGACAACCATGAAAAACGGACAATGTTTGACACTGCTGCCGGACTATTGCATAAATCCGGTTATCAATCTATCGGAATGGATCATTTTGTACGCCCCAATGACGAGCTGAGCATCGCCATGCAAACTAAAAAATTACATCGTAATTTTCAAGGCTACTGCACCCGGCGTACTACCGCACAGGTATATGGTTTGGGCGTAACCGCTATCAGTCAGCTTGAATCGGCTTATGCTCAAAATACGAAAGATATTCCCCATTACATCAAGACTATCAGTAAAGGCGAACTAAGTATTACCAAAGGTTACGCCCTTTCTCCAACCGAACAGCTCACCAGAGAGGTTATCGAAACCCTAATGTGCAATGGCTGTATCGATTGGAGAGATCTTTCAAAGCGCCTGCATGTATCGGTATCCACTTTAAAGGCTGCCACTGCCTACGATGAAAAAAAACTATCTGGCTTTGCCGATGACGGACTGATTTATTATACAGACGACTATCTTGAGATGACAACCGCAGGTTCGGCATTTGTACGCAACGTAGCGGCTTCACTTGACAAACTGATGCTCCACTCTCCACACTCATATTCAAAACCTTTATAACAATGAACCAGACAGTAACAGAAAATCATCGTTTGCGAGATACCATCATCATCGGTGCAGGTCTAACAGGTCTGACTACCGCCTATTGCCTTACCCGTAAGGGATGTGATATCGAGGTAATTGAACAGAGCCCCTGCGTAGGCGGCCAGATACGTACCTACCACGAAAATGGTTTTACGTTTGAAAGTGGGCCCAATACCGGTGTAATCTCCCACCCTGAAGTAGCCGAACTCTTGGCGGAACTATCCCCCACCTGCCGTTTAGAAACGGCCCGTGAAGCGTCCAGGCAACGCCTTATATGGAAAGGAGATCGCTTTCATCCTCTCCCCTCAGGACTGTTCAGTGCGATCACCACCCCATTATTCAGTACAAAAGATAAATTCAATATACTGGGTGAACCCTTCCGTTCAAAAGGAAACAATCCCGATGAAACGATTGGTGAACTGGTACAGCGGCGCCTGGGTATCTCTTATCTACATTATGCAGTAGACCCATTCATTTCCGGGGTTTATGCCGGTGACCCTATGCGATTGGTTACCCGTCATGCCCTGCCTAAACTTTATCAACTAGAACAAACTTATGGCAGTTTCATTCTCGGTGGTATTGCAAAATCATTTTCACATCGAAGTGAACGCGACCGGTTGGCTACACGAAAAGTTTTCTCTACTTATGGGGGACTTAGTAACCTGACAAAAGCATTGGAACAGGCCATTGGAATCAAACGATTCTCCCTGGGAGCTACTTCCACTTCCCTAATGCCATGTGAACAAGGATGGGTAGTTTCTTTCACAGATTCCTGTGGAATAGTTAACCGAATCCACTGCCGAAAGGTGATAACCACCACACCTGCCTTTGTCCTCCCTTCACTTCTTCCTTTCGTCCCTGACAAACAGATGAATCGGATAAGTAATCTTACCTATGCCCCTGTGATGCAAGTCTCCGTGGGATTGCGTAATACTTATGGAAAAGAGTTTCATGCCTTTGGCGGATTGGTCCCTTCCTGTGAACAAAAACCAGTTTTAGGTATTCTGTTTCCATCAGCCTGTTTCGATAACCGTTCCCCCGAAGGAGGTGCATTATATTCATACTTCTTAGGCGGGACGAGACACCCTGAACTTCTAGAGAAAAGTGACGACGAAATTATCAGGTTGATAACCACCGGCCTGAATGAAATGTTAGATTATCCTGCCGGAATAGTACCTGATCTTATACGTATCTTCCGGCATAAGAAAGCCATTCCCCAATACGAAAGCAGCAGTACCGACAGATTTGCTGCGATCAATGAACTGCAAAAACAGTATCCCGGATTGGTGGTAGCAGGAAATCTCAAAGGAGGAATCGGCATGGCCGACCGCATCAAACAGGCTTTTGAAATCGCCCGAGAAAGATGAACGCTCACTTTCATCGGGCACCTACATCTATAACAGCCAGAAAGAATAGTATTTGTTGAGTATACCTAATATTTTTGTATAAAATCTGTTGAAAGATCTTATACGACTTATATATTCTTGCTTCATGGCACAAAGATAAATCCTTTGTTGATAAAGTCAACAAAAAAAAAGAGCTGCATATCATAGAAGATTTTCTTTCGCATCAGGGGCATGCTGAAAAATAGCACCTACTATCTGACAATCATCCAGCTCCTTACAATCGCCACAGGTATTATATCCCTTCTCATTTACACATTTTCGAATTGAACAATAATCATTGCAATACGCAAATTTCGCTCCGTCCGTGCGACACCCCATACAATTTATGGTTGCCGGTGTAATTTCCGGTGCATTGTTCATTATGCTCCACTTTTGGGCGGTTTTCTCTCTTAATTCATTATCATCTCGGACAGTGGCTATACGGGCATCGCAATTTTCGCAATCTAATCCGCAACATGCAATTAATTGTTTCATCATTTCGGGTTTCATTATTCGACAAAAATAAGAATAAAAAACAAGAATATGAGCAGATAAGAGGCATTTGATTACGTATGATATAGATACTCACATGATCACCGCCACAATGGAAGGTAATGCTGCAGCACAGGACTTTCTCTCACATCTCCCTCTGAAAGCGACATTACCCTTTATACCCCGTGGAGTAACGTTGCAATTTTCTGCTTTCCTTGCTCCTACGCATCTATCTTCCGAAAAGTTCGTTGCAGTCGTACTCTATACCGTCCACCACTTTCCAGCCAAAGATACCATTTCGCTCTGTCACGAAAAGCGTGCAGCCCGTTGTCACTTGCATATTTATGGGCATATGAAAATAGTATTTCACCTGGAAATTGTCCGGACATACGGTTTCCACGATGCGACAATCCAGCGAATAGTTCGGAACCTTTCTCCAGCTTTTATTCCTTTTCAGGAAATTAATGTCCGTTACCCTGTATTCCTTCCGCACGGGTGTCTTGTCTGCCAGCCAATCGTTGATGTTCAGCAGCAAGTTAAATCCCAAACCACCGAACAGCATTCCGAATGCGAGGCTGTACGACACTACTTTCACATAATGACCAATTCCTTTGTTACGGTCTGCGAACAGCAGTAAACCGATGATACATAACAGTCCACCCATGACCGCCATGACCAGCATCAGCAGGGGGAGGTAAGTGATGCCTCGCAATACCGTTTGCCCCAACAGTCTCTCGTTTGGAATATTCAGGTAGCCGATGCCCAACAGCCCAACAAGAATAATGACAACCATCATAATCCCAAAAAGGTATTCCCGTCTTTCGTTCCGTTTGTTCCGAAGTTCTCCGGTGGTTACAAATCGTCTGTATTTTCTCATATTCAGTCAACAGTTCGTTACAATTCTATTTCATTTATAATTGTTGCCAATATTTGGTAACTAATCACTGTTTAGGCGATAAAGGTACACATTAACCACCACTATAATTCATTATTTTTATGCGTTTTTCTATTTGACCTATTAAAGTCTCCGTTTTTGCGTATTTTAGTCGAATTTTCAATACACTTTATCTGTTCTTGTATGTTCAAGTACAAATTCATAGAAATACTGATTTCCCTTCTTGTACCAATTTTCTTATCCAATCCCGATTGGCATAGTTCTTTTCGTATTGGTCTATCATCATTCCCAGCTTGTAATATTCTTCTGCTGCTTGTACAAAAGTATCTTGATGAAGAATCGGTACAAGCAATTCATAAGTAAACGGATTTTGGTTTATCAATTGACATGAAGTAAGCAATAGATAGATATCTCGATAAAAAAAGTTCTCAAAAGTCCTTTCTTGCTGACTCTACATTTTTACAAAAAATGCAAAACAGGGATCAATCAAATGTCTTTATGCAAAAATTATGTATATTTATAAGAAATAAAGTAGAAGGAGGCAATAGGAAGTTAATATCGTAGAGACAAGAAACGAACTCACTGACAAGAGATAATTAATATCCTGAAAACAGGAAGTTAACTTCCTGTTTTCAGGATATTAATTTCACGGAACGAAACTACATTAAATTGAAAAACAGAGAAAGAATCCAATAAAAAAGAAAGCTTTTTCTTCTGGAGTTCATTTACACACGTTTATTCTTTAAATAGCATTTTGCAATCAAATCGATTCTTCGATTTAACTTGATTACAAAAAACAGTCTATATCCTTTCTTAAAGAACACAATCTTTAAAAAAAACAAAACGCACGAATCATGCTATTGCAAAATCCATGCGTTTTTATTCTATTCCAATCTTTCAGGCCGGAAAAAATCGTTTCTCCGCATTTTCAAAATACAAAATGACAAATCGATTACTTATCCGTTATTCCACTCATGATTTTCAATGCTGCATTCAATAAAGTTTCATTCGTATTGCCAAAAGGCAAATAAGTACTCAGATAAGAATCTTCATTGTATTCGTATGTAGGTTTGAAACCGGTGGCATAATCTGACTTTTCTTCTGCATTGTATACATTGCAAACAACCAGATTCAATATAAACCGATCCGTTGGATGAACAAAAGGCTTTGTAGCAACATATTCCCCCGCCGTTTTAGTACCTATCAATACAACCTTCATATAAGGATTAAGACAATTGATAACCATCTCCGCCGCCCCTCTGGTAGCATTGGTAGTCAGTACATAAACAGTAGACAGGTTAAGATTGGCACCGGATTGGATAAGCTCCGGATTGAATGTCAAATCCTGATTTGCTTCCACGCGTTTATCACTGTATCTCAATAGAGCCAACAATTGATTCATCTTATCAGCCGGAGCAAGCATCGTACAGAGCAACTGGGCACAATCTAAACTACCTCCGGTGTTATAGCGTAAATCTAATACAAACTCATTTACCCCTCCTGTCTGGAAATCCCGGAAGGCCCTACGCAAATCATCATTATAAGCCTGACTGTCTGTCGTCGGCCCTGCCTTAAATTCATTATACATCAAATAGCCTACCTTTTTCCCATTCCATGGAATAATCTCAAAACGGTGAACAGGCTTATCCGCCAAAGAACGTGAAGCGGGCATCGTCGTCTCTCCTATCGGCACCACCCCACCGGTTACCTCACCATCTTCACCGACAACTTCTTTATAAACACCTATCTGAAGTTGACGGGTACTTCCCTGCAGTAATTCCGATTCAACCTTTTTAGTGATATAATCTCCATTCATCATCATAATCCAATGACCACGCTGCAATCCGGCTTCTTCGGCAGGCGATCCGGGCACCACATAAGAGATTAAAGCGTTATACGCTGTATCATTATCAAGCACTTTATATAAAGTATAATCAAAACCATAGCTCGGAATGGGTTCATCCAGCAAGGAGTCGATCTTACTAAAGCCATTATCCATAGAAGCGACGGCTTTTTTCAGAAACGCTTCCGGTTTCTGGAAATAGTCCGGAGCAGCAGGTGATGGCATATCTCTATACCACAGATACTCCTGACGCATCACACTGTCTATCCAAATATCGCGTCCCGTCTCCGGATAATATTCCGGCCAGCGGTCTACACCACAGGAAAAAAGACTTGTCAGTATAAGAGTTCCCAGTAAGGGAAGTATCAATCGTTTTCCTCTTTTCATAATTTATAGGCAATCTTAATCTGCGCAAATGTAGTGAATACTTAGCTTTCATACCACAATTACGATATAAAAAAGATAATGGTGAAGTGAGTTAAAATGGAAAAATGGTATGAGAATCTGTAATTCGGATACAGCACTTTCTCTGATACCCGGTACTTTTGCATATAATATCAATGTAAAAATAGAAAAGAAATAAATATGACGATCAGAGAATTTAAAGAGCATGTAAAAACAAGGAAACTCCTTGATACAGAAGAAATCCATCAATTCATGGATATCATGAGTAACGAAGCGAGACGTATCACATTTCAACTCAACACGACATTTCATACGCCCAACGAGGTACGAGAACTGCTTTCAGAACTGTTCGGTTATCGTGTTCCCTCTTCATTTCGTGTATTTCCTCCGTTTTACACGGATTTCGGTAAGAACATTACTATTGGCGAAGATGTGTTTATCAATGCCTGCTGCCACTTTCAAGATCATGGTGGGATTACAATCGGTGACAGTTGTCAGATCGGGCATAATGTAGTTTTCTCCACACTCAACCACGGACTGCTACCCGAAGAGCGCAAGTCCACCCAACCCGCCCCAATCGTACTCGGCAAGAACGTATGGGTAGGCTCCAATGCCACCATTCTTCAAGGAATAAGCATCGGAGACAATGCCATTGTCGCAGCGGGAGCAGTAGTAACCAAAGATGTCCCGTCTGATGCCGTCGTCGGTGGAGTGCCGGCAAAGTTTATCAAAACAATCCGATAAAACAATCACTTCATTATAACATATATCATTATGAACAAAGTTTTTTTATTTTTATTATTCAGCTTTTTAACAATAACGAGTATGGCACAAGAAAAAATCAAACAGACAGCCGGGCGCGATCAACTTGGTGATTTTGCCCCTAAATTTGCGGAACTCAACGACGATGTCCTTTTCGGCGAAATCTGGAGCCGCACTGACAAACTCAGTCTGCGTGACCGTAGTTTGGTTACGATCACTTCACTCATTAGCCAAGGTATAACGGATAACTCACTGACGTTCCATCTCCAGTCGGCCAAGAATAACGGTATCAGTCGCACGGAGATATCCGAAATCATCACACATATAGGTTTTTATGCAGGATGGCCGAAAGCATGGGCCGCTTTTCGGCTTGCCAAGGAGGTATGGGCAAAAGATACAACCGGGGTAGATGCAAAGGCCGCTTTCCAGCGTGAAATGATATTCCCGATAGGAGAACCTAACACAGCCTATGCACAGTATTTCACCGGTAATAGCTACCTTGCACCCATATCGCATGAACAGGTTAATATCTCCAATGTCACGTTCGAACCCGGTTGCCGAAATAATTGGCACGTTCATCATGCGAAGCAAGGTGGCGGACAGATGTTGATCGGTATAGCAGGCCGCGGCTGGTATCAGGAAGAGGGTAAACCGGCGGTAGAGATTCTTCCCGGTACAGTCATACATATCCCTGCCAACGTGAAACACTGGCATGGTGCAACAGCCGAAAGTTGGTTCGCACACCTTGCATTCGAAATTCCCGGGGAAGACTCCTCTAACGAATGGCTGGAACCTGTGACTAATAAAGAATACAATAGACTCCCCCAATAATGACAGATCAATTATGTACAAAATTATATTCGTATTTCTGGCAATAATGGGCATAGCCACTGCATCATGTGCCCAACAAAAACAAGGCGCAAACAGAAAGCAGCCCAATAACAAAGTGCTTATAGCCTACTTCTCGGCGACAGGAACTACAGCAGGTGCTGCTGAAAAATTGTCTAAGGTTACAGGTGGAGAACTTTATGAAATTACTCCAGCCCAACCCTATACAAATGCTGACCTCAATTGGAATAACAAACAATCGCGCAGTTCGTTGGAAATGAATGATCCGAAGTCACGTCCGGCCATCCGGAAATCTTCCATAGATATCGCCGATTATGACGTGATTTTCGTCGGCTATCCTATCTGGTGGAATCTTGCTCCACGTATTATCAATACATTCATCGAGAGCTATCATTTGAAAAACAAGACAATCATCTTGTTCGCCACATCGGGAAGCAGTAGCATCACTAACAGTATGGCAACTCTGAAGAAAAGTTATCCCGACCTGATCTGGAAAGAGGGAAAACTACTGAATGGAATGAACGAAAACGATATCCGCGAATGGATCAGTAAATTGGACTATTGACCAATTGTGGTTTCGAAGTCGCCTGTATAAAAGCAACAAAAAAGATTGCGGTATCGGAGTGCTAAAGATGATCCCTGCCTCATGTACGAATCATTTAAAACTGTACAAAACAGTTCAGACAGATTCGCGCATGGGGCAGATGCAGATTCTCAGACGCAAGAAATGAAAGAATAAGAAGGACAAAGAAATGAATGGACAATAAACCACTCTTCCTATTTTGCATTTCAGAATTTTTACGTATCTTTGTTTGCAGGGAGTTGTTTGATAGCGCAATACTTCAAAGCCTCTTGAGAATTTATTTTTTGAGCCGGTATCCTTCCTGCTGATTTATTAAAAAATAAAACACCTTATTACTATGATCGTACAGGATTTAAATTTTGATCAAACAGTCGCCATGGCAAAAGCCAAAGCGGAAAGCATGATACAAAACGGACTTTATTCACGTTTCGGGTTATCCGAAAAAGAGAGACTGGACAAAGCCCTTCTAGGCTGTATCGGAGAGTTGGCATTCCAAAAACACCTGAAAAATCTGGGAATCCCATTCGAATTGGACCAGACAGATTTCCAATCCCATCACTCCGATGAATTTGACGTAAAAGTAAACGGTGCCAAAATTGATATCAAAGTAGCAAAGAAAACAACTGCCAACCCTCCAACCGACAATTGGACCTATGGTTATCCACAAGAGCAGCACCCCGAAACCAAAGATTACGTCGTTGTAGGTTGGGTAGACTTCAACAGAAAAGAAGTTGGCTTTTATGGTTGGATCAGAGGAAAGCAAATAGTGGAATTTAAAGTTGTCACCCAAAATTCTTATGCCAAGTATCCCTATCTGACACCTAACCATGAATTCAAATGGGGATGTCTCACCAAGGATTTGAATGAGATTTTGAAGTAAAACGATTAAATTATCCTTGAAAAAGACTCTTCATTGAAGTTTTTTCATTTTTCTTCAGAAATTCGTAGGGTATTCTCCGTTTGAACGATCTTATATACAGAAAGCAAACTATTATTCACCCTTTAAACTCTGAAAAAGATGAAAACGCAATGGATAAGATCAATCGGATGTATACTGGCAGTTTTGATTCTGTCGGTCATCATGCCACTGGCTGCACAGGACAATGCGGAAAGATACACCACGATCAGTGGAGTGGTCAAAGACAAACTCAACAAAAAGAAACTGGAGTATGTCAATGTATCGATACCGGGAAGCAGTGTCGGTACCGTCACCAACGCAGACGGTGAGTTTACTCTAAAGATTCCCGAGTCGGTTCAGGCCAAAGACATTGAAGCCTCACATGTAGGTTATCTCAATTCCCGTATCCCTTTAAAAGAAGAAAATCCCACAGAACGGATTGTCTGGCTCACTCCTTATGCCAACCTGCTTAGTGAAATCCTGGTAAGAGCCAGAGATCCACGCAGCATTGTGGAAGAAGCACTTCGCAAGATTCCGGCCAATTATAGTCCCCAGAGCAACATGCTCACAGGATTCTACAGGGAATTGGCTCAAAAAGGGCGTCGTTATATCAATATTTCAGAGGCTGTAATCGATATTTATAAAACGCCCTACAATGAAACTGCCGAACACGATCGGGTTCAGATTTACAGAGGACGCAGACTGTTGAGCCAAAAACAGAGTGACACACTGGCTGTAAAATTACTCGGAGGCCCCAATATGGCCATTTATATGGATATAGTAAAGAACCCGGATTGCCTGTTGGCTCAAGAAGACCTATTGTTCTACGAATTTCGAATGGAAGACCCGACCAGCATTGACGACCGATCCCAGTATGTCATCAGCTTCCGTCCAAGAGTAAAATTATCCTATCCCTTATGCTATGGTACACTCTACATCGATAAAGAGCGACTGTCATTCACACGCGCCGAGTTTAACCTCAGCATGGATGATAAGAATAAAGCCACTCAAGCTATCTTAAGAAAAAAACCATTCGGATTGCGTTTCAAACCGGTAGAAGTATCATACCTGATATCATACAAAAACCTGGGAGGGATCACTTACCTGAGTTATATCCGGAACAATATCCGCTTTAAGTGTGACTGGAAGCGTAAACTGTTTTCTACCAACTATACCATCTTATCGGAAATGGTGGTTACGGACAGGAAAGAAAACAATATTACAGCTATTCCATATAAAGCAGCATTCAAACAAAATCATGTATTCTCAGACAAAGTGGATAACTTTACCAGTGACAACTTTTGGGGAGGCTATAATATCATAGAGCCTACAGAGTCATTGGAGCATGCAGTAAACAAATTAAAAAAACAGCAGAAGCAGTAATCACTTTTTATAGTATCTTTGACGAACTCTAACTCCCGATATATCCCCCAATATGCTGAACGACGTATTTATACTTACTCAAATAAAAGAAGGCAATATAAAGGCGTTTGAAACATTATTCCGCCAATATTATACTCCGCTTCGCCTATACGCCGCCAGCATCACGGGTGAACCGGACGTAGCTGAAGAAATCGTCGAAGAATTGTTCTATGTATTCTGGAAGGATCGGGAAAAACTTGAGATTTTTCATTCTGTCAAGAACTATCTCTATCGGTCTGTACGTAACCGCTCTATCCAGTATTGCGAACATCAGGATGTCAGAAGGCGCTATCAGGATGCGATTTTATCCGTTCCGGTAAATATAGCTTCACCCGATCCGCAAGAGCAGATTGAGTACAAAGAACTGCAACAAATTATAAACCGAACCCTTGAGAAACTACCGGAGCGCCGTTTGCATATCTTCCGACTACACCACACAGAAGGGAAAAAGTATTCGGAAATAGCCTCTCTCCTCTCACTATCGGTAAAAACAGTAGAGAAAGAAATGACCCGGGCACTCCGGACTTTACGAAAAGAAATTGAGAATTATATCCAGATATCATGAATCGAATCGAAAAAAACAAGACCCAAACCGATCAGGCGTGGAACAAATTACACAATCGCCTGGAGACAGACGGACTGTTACCAACGGTGACAGAACGTCGTTTTGCCACACGTCCGACCGCATGGATCGGCATAGCAGCCATTGCAGCTATTATAAGCCTATGTGTTTACCTGCCTACGGTGTTACGGACCGACCGCCATCTTTCCGGCGGTGAACTATTAGTCAAAGCAAACAAAGAAGAGAGCATACTGGTCACCACGCTTGAGGATGGTTCCGTTGTCTATCTGTCAGAGCAGACTTCACTGGAATATCCCAAACATTTTTCTAAAAAAAGAAGAGAAGTGAGTTTGAAAGGAAACGCCCTTTTTGACATAGCGGGCAATCGTGCACGTCCTTTCTTCATCGAAACCGGAAAAGTACAGATCGAGGTGATAGGTACCGCCTTTCATGTGAGAAACAGTGGCAACTCTCCATTCGAATTAGCAGTTCAGAGAGGTGAGGTAAAAGTTACTCAAAAGCAGAATGGCCAGGAAATACATGTCAAGGCCGGAGAGACCGCTACTTTATTGGGCGATGAATGGCAGTTGACTGTGACCGAGAATTCCGAACAGTTTACCCGATACATGCAAAATATGCGTTTCAAAGACGAACAGTTGGATCACATCCTGCATGCCATCAACCTTCGCCAGACGGAAATACATCTGCAAAGTTCCCCGGAACTGGGGAAACATGTACTGACGGTTTCGTTCTCAGAGGATTCTCCTGAGAAAATGGCCGAGCTAATCGGCCTTGCACTGAACCTGAAGTGCACACGCAATCAAAACATAATCACCCTCTCCGAGTAATCCCGGAATCAAAACCCAAAAACAATGAAAGCCTCGAAAAGTCTCTGCCTACAATGCCTGTTCACCTGTCTGCTATTATTCATAGCAGCCCGGGTAAAGGCGGATGACTCCGGTATACTCGATCGTATCATCCGGTTACCGAAAAGTGAAATGACCGTTTATAAACTACTTTCTAAAATAACGGAAGAGACAGGATACCTGTTCATCTACGACAGCAAACTGGTTGACAATGAACGTACGGTAAAGTTGAAAGGTGGAAAACAGACCGTACGCCAAGCCATTTACAGTATAATTGGTAATGACAACCTTAAACTACGTTCGGTAGACAAACACATCATCATTTATCGACCGGAAACGGCATTAAGTATAAGTAAGGAAGAAGGTTTATGCAGAGACAGCACACTCTCATTCACTCTTGAAGGAACATTAATAGACCAACTATCCAGAGAGCCGATCCCCTATGCTACCGTAGGTGCCGAGGGTTCCTCCATCGGTAGTGTCACCAATCAAAACGGGAGTTTCAGGCTTCATCTGCCCGATTCCCTCCGAAACGGCCGGATTCGCTTTTCACATCTGGGCTACGTACCGCAAACCACGGATGCATCCCTACTTGCCGGACGAAACGGAACTTTTGCTCTGGAGCCTAAGGTAATTCCCCTGCAAGAGGTTATTGTACGCATTGTCAATCCGGTGCGTCTATTGAGAGAGATGCTGCAATTCAGAAAAAAGAATTATTCCAAAGTCCCTGTCTATCTGACCTCTTTCTATAGGGAGGGTATCGAGCAAAAGAACCGGTTTGTCAGCCTGACTGAGGGAATATTTAAGATATATAAGGCTTCGTCAAGTACCCTGGAAAAGACCGACCAGGTAAAGTTGTTGAAAATGCGCCGTATCACTAACCAAGCTGTAAAGGATACCTTAATTGCTAAAATGAAATCGGGTATTCATGCCAGCATCGAGTTAGACCTAATCAAAAGTTTGCCGGATTTTCTGCTTCCGGACTCCAAAGAATGTGTCTATGTCTACACTTCCAGCGACCTTGCTGTTATCGATAACCGGCTTGCCCATGTAGTCTCCTTTGAACAGCGTCCAAGTATCAAGTATCCCTATTATTGCGGTGAACTCTACATCGACTCGGAAAACAGCGCCCTGCTCCGGGCACGATTCGAGTTGACTCCACGATATATACATAAAGCAGCCAACATGCTGGTTGAGAAAAGAAGCCGCAACATCCGGATTATTCCCCAAAAGGTGGTTTATACCGTATCCTATAAACCTTGGAAACAGACATATTACATCCACCATGTACGCGGAGACTTACACTTTAAAATAAAACAAAAGAACAAATGGCTCAACAATACCATCCTACATACATGGTTTGAAATGGTCACCTGCAAGATAGAAACGGATAATGTCAGCCGTTTCGACCATAATGAGCGGTTGTCCGTACATACCATCTTTGCGGAAACTCCATTTGTATACGACAAAAGCTTTTGGGAAGATTTCAATGTAATTCCTCCTGAAAAAGAGTTGAGTGAAGCCATAGAGAAGATTTCATCGAAAATCGAAGAGACAGAAAATTAAAGCAATTGCCGACACTGTTTATTTCTTCAAGTTCACTCCCCTTTCGGCAATATATACTCCGCTCAGAATCAGTGCCGATCCCAATAAAGCAACTATTGTGATGGTTTCGTCGATCACAATGGCAGAGGTCAGCAAAGTAATAAGGGGAACTACATAAATATAACTGGTGGCACAAACCACTCCCAATTGTTTCACTGCCGTATTCCACATAATATAGCACAGCATCGAAGCAATCACCCCCAGAAAAAGCAGATTTAGAGCGACAACGGGCCGGAACAGGATATGTATATCCGTCTGTAAAGGATACACTAAGAATAGGGGTAAAAGAGTCACCAAACCATAAAAGAAAACTTTCCGTGTAATGAACAATGTCGGATAATGAGTATTCATCCTCCTGAGAAGCAAGCAATAAAAAGCCCACATTAATGCAGCTATCAAGGTCAGAATATCACCGGCCGGACTAAGCTGCAAAATGAAACTACCATTAAACACAACCAGTCCCACTCCAATAAGCGCCATCAGAGAACCGCCTATCAGACGTGCTTTTAATTTATCACCCTTATAGAAAAAGGGTGCCAACAGTGCAGTCAGAATAGGAGTCGTACAGATAATCAACGATACATTGGAAGCAAGCGTCATACCCAATGCCGTATTTTCGGCTACAAAATAGAGCGAACCTCCACATAGTCCGAGTCCTACAAACCGCAGTTCGTCCTGCCAACTCTTAGCCAGCAACACACGAGGAGAGAAAAACCAGATGCAAATATATGCCAATAAAAAACGGTAGAATAAAATATCGACAGGTGACAGGCCATATTTTATTAAAACTTTAGTAGCAACGAAAGTTGTTCCCCATATCATTACTGTCACCGCTGCCATCACATGATACCATCCGGCCGTTCTCTGAGTTGTTTTCATATTCTTCTATAAATTTTCTCCGCAAAGATAAGGATTGCAGCCGGAAGAAAGTCGTATCTTTGCCACTCATTTCTTATTAAATAATATCATGCAAGGAATCAAGAATCTGACTCAAGGTCCTATCAATAAACAATTGTTTAACCTGGCGATGCCCATTATGGCCACCTCGTTTATCCAAATGGCATATAGCCTGACAGATATGGCTTGGGTAGGGCGTTTGGGGAGTGAAGCCGTCGCCGCCGTCGGTTCGGTAGGTATCCTGACCTGGATGTCGGGTTCCATTTCCTTACTGAACAAAGTAGGTTCCGAGGTCAGTGTAGGTCAGTCCATCGGAGCACAAAATCATGAAGATGCCCGTAATTTCGCCTCACACAACATTACTATCGCCCTTATTATTTCACTTTGCTGGGGTGGACTGCTTTTCCTGCTTGCACGTCCCATCATCGGTATCTACGAACTGGAAGCACATATCACCGAAAATGCAATCGCTTATCTGCGCATAATCTCTACCGGATTACCTTTCATTTTTCTTTCGGCAGCCTTTACCGGTATTTATAATGCCGCCGGAAGAAGTAAGATACCATTCTACATCAGTGGTACCGGATTGGTATTGAATATCCTCCTCGATCCCCTTTTCATCTTCGGTTTCGGGCTGGGTACCAACGGAGCAGCCTATGCTACTTGGATTTCGCAAGCAGCAGTATTCGGCATTTTTATCTATCAATTACGTTGCAGAGACGCTTTACTGGGACGATTCTCTTTCTTTACCCGGTTAAAGAAAAAATATACCCATCGTATCCTTAAATTAGGTTTACCGGTAGCTACCCTTAACACCTTGTTTGCTTTCGTCAATATGTTCCTTTGCCGTACAGCATCCGAACAAGGAGGGCACATCGGATTGATGACCTTTACCACCGGAGGGCAAATTGAGGCTATCACCTGGAATACATCACAAGGATTCTCTACTGCCTTAAGCGCATTCATTGCCCAGAACTATGCAGCCGGACGAACAGACCGTGTGATCAAATCGTGGCATACGACTTTGTTGATGACTTCAATTTTCGGTACGCTCTGCACCCTGCTTTTTGTATTTTTCGGAAACGAAATCTTTGCTCTCTTTGTGCCCGAACAGGCCGCTTATGAAGCAGGAGGCGTGTTTCTCCGCATCGACGGTTATTCACAACTCTTTATGATGCTCGAGATCACGACACAAGGTGTATTCTACGGTATCGGACGCACCATTCCACCTGCCATTATCAGCATCACCTGCAACTACATGCGTATTCCGCTCGCCATTCTGTTTGTCCGCATGGGCATGGGAGTAGAAGGTATCTGGTGGGCTGTTTGCGTCACTACTGTTGCCAAAGGGCTTATTCTGGCCGGTTGGTTTGCATTGATTAAACGGAAAGTGTTGTCGCGCCCGATACTCTGAAAAGAAAAAGCACAGCTTAGACAACAAAAGCACATATCTTCTTGTTTTTTTTACAAGGTAAATGACAGGCAAAACAAATAATCTGTATATTTGCCACGTTTTTATAAAATGGAAGTATTCATTTAATTATTAACTATATAAAAAGAGCTTAATTATGAAGAAAATTAAATTTATGGCTTTGTTTCTAAGCATGGCGCTTGTTTTCGGAAGTTGTGGAAGCATGAATAATACAGCTAAGGGTGGTGTCATCGGCGGTGGTTCGGGAGCGGCCCTGGGAGCTATTATCGGTGGTATTGCCGGTAAAGGAAAAGGTGCTGCTATCGGTGCTGCAGTAGGTACTGCCGTAGGTGCCGGAGCAGGTGTTCTCATTGGTCGTAAGATGGACAAGAAAGCTGCTGAGGCTGCAAAGATCAAAGACGCACAAGTAGAACAAGTTACTGATAACAATGGTCTGGCTGCCGTAAAGGTAACTTTCCCCTCAGGTATACTTTTTGCATTCAACTCTTCTGCACTAAGTGCAGCATCTAAACAATCGTTGGCTGAATTTGCCAATATCCTGAAAGAAGATCCGACAGTCGATGTAGCCATTATCGGTCATACCGATAAAGTAGGCAGCTACGAAGCTAACCAGAAAGTATCGGCCAACCGTGCATACGCCGTTGAAAATTATCTTCAGGCATGTGGCGTTAAACCTTACCAATTCAAAAAGGTGGAAGGTGTAGGCTACTCACAATACAACGAGTCGGAAACACCGGAACAAAACCGTCGTGTAGAAATATTTATGTACGCCAGTGAACAGATGATTAAAAACGCTGAAGCCGGTAAATAACGATTTCATAATACACCCCCGGGTGTTTTATGCCATGTGCCAATATACTGTTTACTCCTTCATACAAAAAGGATGGTAAGTCAGTATATTGGCACATTCGTATAACCAACAAGATCACACACAATGAAACTCCGGAAACCCTTTCGCATTCTGCGCAATCTGATCCTTTTTTTCTTTATCTCCTCGATCGGTGCCGTCATTTTCTATCGATTCGTGCCGGTATATGTCACTCCACTTATGATTATCCGCTCTGTCCAGCAACTCGTTTCGGGAGAAAAAGTGGTATGCAAGCATACGTGGGTACCATTTGATAAAATCTCTCCCAGCCTGCCCATGGCGGTGATTGCTTCGGAGGATAACCGCTTTGCCTCTCACAACGGATTCGACATGATAGAAATCAAAAAAGCGATGAAGGAAAACGAAACCCGGAAAAAGAAACGGGGTGCCAGTACCATCAGCCAGCAGACAGCGAAAAACGTCTTTCTTTGGCCACAATCTTCGTGGATACGAAAAGGATTTGAGGTCTACTTTACATTTCTGATTGAAACTTGCTGGTCGAAAGAACGGATTATGGAAGTATATCTAAACTCCATCGAGATGGGTAAAGGTATTTACGGTGCTCAGGCAACCGCTAAATATAAATTTAAAACGACAGCTGCCAAACTGACCCGGGGACAGTGTGCCCTGATCGCAGCAACTTTACCAAATCCAATACGATTCGACTCGGCACACCCCTCACCTTATATCAAACGACGCCAAGGACAAATTCTGCGACTGATGAATCTGGTTCCGAAGTTCCCTCCTGTTGATAAGGAAAAAGCGAAAGGACAAGATACAAAAAAACAAAAGAATAAGAAAAAGAAGAAATAACAACTTCGCCAAACCGCCCCGATAATGTGAGGATAATATAGAAAAAAGAGGCCACTTCTGCAAAAAGCAGAAGCAGCCCCGGAGATTTATGTAAAACAGAAAATTACTGTTGAGGACCTGTACCAAAAGCCGGTGCCTCTTTATCATACCAGACACGTTCTTTGCTTAACGTCACAGGTGAATTACTCATCTCACCTTCATACGTATAGCCCTGTGCCTGATAGGCTGCAATTGTAATGTCACGGAGCAAATCAGAATCAAGAGGTTTGCTTACCGGGAAACGTCGAGGAATGACGTACTGGTCACCCAATAACGGATCAAAATCCTGATATGGCAACAAGGTACTGTTCTTCATTGGCACTCCCGAACGACGGGCGGTAACAAACATGTCCATCGGAAGCATCAGATAGTGAATATATTGCTGAATATAAACTTTCTCAAGGTCTTTACTCAAATCACCTGTCAGATGGTATGCATCATGTGACAGCATTTCATCAATCATGCCTTCTTTCAGGCTGATTGTCTTATCGTGTACATCGCCTGTGTAGGTTTTATCATAATAAGGAATATGATTCTTAGCGGAAACAAAATCATAACCACGAACAGACATCTCGACACCTGCACTCAAATACTGTTGTGCGGTCATCGGCAGATTGGCACCCAATAATTTGAATTCCGCCAGCAGGAGGTTGGTTTCACCTGCAGAGAAGTACAGTCCGTACCAGCCATATTCTTCTTTATCCTGTACGGGAGCTACATCGGGAACATCGGGGAATGTGTAAATCAACAGACCTTTAATATTTTCGGTATTCCGGTAGGCAATCGGAGTATAGGTCTTTTTCGCACCGTCTTTGCTCAGCAAATAGAACAACTCGTTATTGGGGTCGAAATAGTCTTTGTACTCTTCCTTTTTATTGATATCCACTTGACAAGGAACTCCATAATAGCGTACCCAAGGCTCTCCGGGAGCTTTCCAGCTCTCAAAGTGTTTCTTTCCGTCCGCATCGACCGTATAGTTCACATTGGCTTCTACATAAGACGGTAAAGCTCTTTTTTGATCAAAGAAACCTTGAACTACATTAGAGTTGTAATCGTTCTTCTGGAAAAAGTAAAACAAACGAGGGTCACGATTGCTCACCATAAAATCGATTAACTGCTTAGTTCCCGCACCAACGGAAATATCATTGTTCCAGTTATTGTCTCTTTTACCTTTATTGAAAACAAAATCATCGTCGAGAGTTAAAATAAGACCAGCCGGATTCTGGGCAGCCTCATTCACAATGGAAATCGCACGAGCCTTGTCTTTATTAATCAGGCGTGCAGCAATTCTGAGTTTCAATGAGTTTGCCAGTTTAGCCCATTTATCAAGTTTTCCTCTATAAATAAAATCCTGCGCACCAAGCACGTCTTGCGGATTGTTCTCTCTCAGATAGTTAATTGTCTCGTCAAGCTGTTTCAGCCAGAGTTCGAACAATTCTTCCTGTGTATCGTATTTCGGAGTCAGAGTCCCACCATAACGGGCCATTTCTGCCTCTGAATATTGACGGGATCCATACATATCCGAGTCTTCAAGTCCCAAGTACACCAGCATCGGATTACATAAATAAGCAATATATTCGTATTTTGCTTTTTCATCATCCGACATCAGACTGATCTGATGCTTTATTTCATTCGTATAACGAAGCACCTCGTTGACCTGATAGCCACAGCCGGTCTGAGTTACCATATTCAATTTGCTGGAGTTTCCACCTCCTGAGGCAGTTGCCTGCACCCAGGTAGACATTGCATCGAAACCAGCAAACCACTGAAGATAATCGGCCGGCTGAAAACTCATGGCACATTGAGTAAATAAATAGCGTACGTTCGGTTTTGAGACTGTGGAGGGATTGGTATTCTGTCCGGCAAATTCGTCTTTACAAGACGACATCAGGAAGCCTGTACCTACAACAGCCACAGCTGCCATATATAGATATTTTTTCATCATTTGTTTCATACTAAATATCACATTAAAGGTTTAGAAATCTACATTAATAGTCATCATATAATTAGCTGTGTAAGGTTCATAGCCACGGATACGGAACTCAGAAGCCGTATTACCACGAACACTCTCAGGATTCAGATGGTTAGGCAACGAGTTATACAGATATCCCAGATTACGTGCAGAGAAGCTCAATCCCAATCCCTGGGCACCAAACTTACTTGCCACTGATTTCGGGAAGCGATACGATAAGGTGATCTCGCGCAAAGCAATATAGTTCAACTCGTGTACCCAAGTGTCGAATATCGTATTCTGTCCCCAGGCCGCACGGTTTACATGATAAGTTCCGGCATGTGTGGGTTCCAGTTTCCCTTCTGCCACCAACTGTTTGTAGGACATACCGCTTACATCCATTTTCGTTCCGTCTACAAGTGTTGCGAACGTACCATTCTTAAATACTCCGTCGGGAATAACACCATCGCCATAAGAGATTCCTTTACTGTCACCGTACTGGCTGGTCCAAGACAAACCACCATGTTCGGGATCACGCCATTTTAAAGAACTCTTGATCCATCCGGCCTGTGTACCATACAAGTTAGAGTAAGAAGCTACCAATCCTCCAAAACGCATGTCAGTAGCAATATGCAGGCTCAAATTTTTCCAGGACAGAGTAGTAGATAAAGAGCCTAAAAAGTCGGGAGTCATTTTACCCACTTCCTGTACTTTTCCGCTACGTGCTTCGTAAGCTCCCCGCCAACTGTCGTCCCACTCCAACAATGTTTCTCCTTTTTCATTTTTAGCCGGAAGAATGTCGGACATCAATAATCCGTAGTCGCCACCTACTTTGGCAACCGAACCGATATGGTAATCGTAATCATTAGCATAGCCGCTCAATGCGATGTAGTCTGCTACATTTTCATGTAATGAGATAATAGTATTTTTATTCTTTGTATATGTCATTGCGACATCCCACTGCCAGTCTTTATTTTTGTACGGAGTGGCGTTTACAGCAATTTCAATACCTTTATTCTGAATATTACCAGCATTTATCAACTGAGTGTTCACACCCGAAATAGCAGGAACTTCAATCGACATGATCTGGTCTCTCGTATTTTCTTTATAATAAGTAAAGTCAAAGTTCAAACGACTGTCAAACAAACGTAAATCCAAACCAACTTCCCAGGCATTCTTACGCTCCGGTTTCAGCTTCAAACTCTTCATTGTCTTATCGAGAGTGTTCACATAGATATTGCCATCATACATTTCTTTAGTTTCAAAGCCATATACCGAGTTCACATAATAGGGATCGGTATCGTTACCGACCTGTGCCCACGATCCGCGTACTTTAGCAAATGTAATCCAATGCGGCAAATCGAATGTTTCATTGAGCAGCCATGAACCGGATACTGACGGGTAGAAGTAAGAATATGTACCCATCCCGTTTTGATATACCAGAGAAGACGACCAGTCATTACGTCCTGTTACATCTAAATAAACCTGATTTTTCCATCCCAGATTCAAAGCAAAGACAGCAGACATCATTCTCTTTGTATTTGAAATGCTCGCTTCCGACTTTTTAGGGTTCTTTGAGTTGTCGACAAACCATTGTCCCGGTACTACCATACCGCCATCTGTATATACTTTATATGCTTCCGAACGACTTGTATAGTATTCATATCGCGCGAAACCACCTACGCTGAAATCTTGTATCTGCTTATTGACAGTAAATGTTCCGCCAAAGGTAGCCTGCTCTTTTGTGGTTTGCCCCATAGTATACTTACCGCCTTCATTTGCATATCCACTACCCAGTTGTTTTTCTTCAAACTTAGTGTAATAGTAATTCATATTGGCATCGGCTTTAAATCTCAGCCAATCCAGAATCTGCACATTCACTTCCATTTGGGGACGAACCACAGTCTCTTTCTGGGAATAATCGTATTTATCGATCATAAAAAACAAATCACGTCCCGGAACTGAACCATACTTGTCACCATAACTTGTAGATGCCAGTCCACCATGCTCACCCAGATATTTATCGCGGAAATAATTCACATCCAGCATCGGAGTCATAATGGTTCCGTTCGGATTGACGAAACGCTCTCCTACTGTTCGCGGAGAATTCTTCGGATTTGAGTTGGTGAAACTCATAGCAGCCGAAACTTCCACCCGATCACTGATTTTATGCGAACCCTTCAATAAAAACGAATAACGCTCAAATGTATTCTTTTCGCTGGTAGATCTTGCTTTCTTATAAGAAAGAGAAGTGTAATACGATGTTTTATCATTGCCACCGCGAATAGCCACATTCGTATTGGAGTTCAGCCCCAATTGATACAAATCCAGCATGTTGTTTTTATGGGGCGAATAATTGGTCCAGGTACCATCATAGTTGCGGATCGGCTGACCATCGTATTTAGGTCCCCATCCATAACTGCCTGCGCCTATTAGTGTCCGGTCTCCTTTATCATCGAGTTTGAACTGAAAAGGATCCCATACAGAACCATTGTTGTCCGTGTCTTTCCAGCCAGGCATCAACCCCACCCCATATTCAGTCTGGATATCCGGTGTCCGGTACGCATGATCGATACCAAATGTTTGTGATACAGAAACTCCGAAGCCTTTGAAGCCTTTTCCCGATTTGGTGGTAATCACCACAGCTCCGTTTAGGCCACGTGAACCGTAAAGGGCAGTCGCAGCAGCACCTTTCAGGACCGAAACTGTCTCAAAGTCATCCGGATTGAGGTTCTTCAGTTCATTACCATAGTCATTGGCATTATTGTTTCCGGCATCCCAGTCCATCGTGGTATTTCCCGAAGTCGAGTTATCGAGAATAACTCCGTCGATCACATAAATCGGCTGATTGTTTCCTTTCAAAGTAGAAGCACCACGAATCTGAATCTTCGTCGCTCCGAACATACCTCCGTCTGACTGACGGATCTCGACACCCGCTACTTTTCCTTGTAAGGCGGCTACCGGAGAAATCGTATTGGCAGCTTTCAGGTCATCGCCTTTGACCTCGGTCACTGCATACCCTAAAGCTTTCTGTTCACGCTTTAACCCTAAGGCTGTCACCACTACCTCGTCCAGTATCTGGGTATCTTCTTGAAGCACAACATTAATAACAGTTTTACCGCTTACTTTTACATCCTGTTTCTTCATGCCGATGTAAGAAAACTCCAGAACTCCGTCTGCAGGAACATTAGATAAAGTGTAATTGCCATCAACATCTGTCACTGTACCGATCGATGAACCTTTAACAAGTACACTCCCTCCGATTATCGGTTCACCGGTTCCATCTTTTACAATTCCTTTCACTGTTATATTCTGCGCAAAAGCAGTAACAGACAAAAAAGATAGAACAAGCACTAACACCTTTTTCATCAATCTCACATTGATAATTTTCGAGTTATTCATTCATTTTTCTTTTTTAGTTAAACAATATGTGTTAATTTAGGTTATAATAATGGCTATAGTTCTCTTAGAACTTAGTTATTCTTGAAAAATGTAAATTATATACAATATTAAATACTTTATTACGCTGTAATTTTACATTTGTCAATCAGATTTAGTTGTATATTTTAAAATAAGGAGTTGCCAATCTTATTTTGCGGAGTAAAGATAGATATAAAGTATCAAAATACAATAAATATACTATAATATTTTTAAATGCTAATTTCTACTTTTTTTTCTTCGCTATTCACCACCTCTCAGAATCCCTTTAAAAGTGCTTGTAATGCGTTTTAGAACTGAGTTCTAAGAGAACTTGGTTGATCTGTTTATATATCCATTCCAAAGGGATTTGAAAGATATGTGTCATTTCTCAAATTAACTATATACACGAGGTTTGATCACTATTTACAAGTAAAAGTTCCATCCAGATTTAGAAAACCAGAAACAATTTCTTATCCTTTTCTGAATATAAAACCAATATTTATTTACTATCTACGAAAAAGAGTCGGTAGATTTCTACCGAAACAAGATATTACAAATGTCATATACAAACCAAGCCTTATATGATAACTGCGGTGGCAGTCGAAATAAAAAGAAAAGCAAATAAGACGGGGAACGAAGCACCGGGCTCCGGACATCGAAGCACCGGGATAAAAATACCGGAAAGCCGGGCTTCAGGAAGCAGAGAACCGGACTTTGGAATGGCGCTAAAAAACAAAGACCGCTCCGGTTTATACCGGAAACGGCCTTTATCCACTCTATAACAATACAACTTTTAAAACGTTATGCCGGTTCTTCACATCTTTCTACATAAGCCAAAGCATCACCTTTATTGACCAAAGCACCTTGCTTGGCACATACCTCAATGATGCGTCCACTAAAATTAGCCAATACTCTATCATAAGTGTTCCATGGAGTGGCAATATAACAAAATACATCATCCGGTTCATATTTATGCCCTACTTCCGGAGGCATGGAAGGCGATTCAACATCTATTTCCCAGATAATCCTACCCTTTTCCATCGCAGTGATTGGCTCTGCCTTGGCACGCTTCATCCTTTTCACATCTTCTTCTGAGAAACCTTGTTTGGCCAATGCCGCATCCTTGGCACGTTGCAGGTCTTCTTCAAACCTCTTCTTGGCTACTCCCGATTTATAATCACGATACTGCCTGTCATGCATGGCCAGTTCAAACAGTTCTTCATCATCGGGTCCGGACTCCCAACCATTCTCCTGCATCTCTTTACGATATTCATCAAGCTGGTCGGGATAGTTCTTCTGCGGATCTTCATCTGTAAATTCGTACCCCTTCTCTTTGGCCAATGCTACAATTTCCGGATCCAACGGACCGGGTAAACGACCGCTTTTACCCAGAATCATCCCCCAGGTATTATTGTCTATCATGCTCCAGCGTTCCTCACCTTTCACACGTGCCATTACATTCATTAATGCCACATTTTTCACATACTGGCTGAATGGAGTTACCAGTGGAGGATAACCTAACTTAGGCCATACGTATTCCACTTCATCGAACAACATCACAAGCAGATCGTCAATGCTGAGTTCAGGCTGATTATTACTCTTTAATATCATATTAATACCGGCATGCACACCTTTCAAATCGGCCATCATAGACCCCATCATTCCTCCGGGCAAGCCACATTTCAGCAATAAGGAAGACATATGTTTGTTGGTCGGGTCCATAAAGTAACCAAGGAAATCATCGATGAACTCCTGTGTCATGGCACGCGCCTTCATATAGGCTTTCATATTAATATCAGGTACACGAAAACCGGCATCTTTCAACATGGCCTGTACAGAGATCACGTCCGGATGAACTTTTCCCCAGGACATAGGTTCCATGGCTACATCAATAATATCAGCACCATTCTCACAAACTTCAAGAATGGAAGCCATTGACAATCCGGGCCCGCTATGGCCATGATATTGAATCAACACTTCGGGATGACGTTCCTTAATGGCTTTTGTCAATTGTCCTAACATGGCAGGACGTCCGACACCTGCCATATCCTTCAGACAAATCTCGGGAGCACCGGCCTCAATCAGCTTATCAGCAATAGCCGTATAATATTCTACTGTATGTACCGGTGAAAAGGTGATGCACAAAGTTGCCTGCGGAATCATTCCTCCCTCAAGTGCATAGTGTATGGAAGGAATAATATTCCTTACTTCATTCAGCCCACAAAAGATACGGGTGATATCTACTCCCTGGGCATGCTTGACTTTGTACATCAACCGACGGACATCGGCAGGAACGGGATACATCCGTAAACCATTCAGTCCCCGGTCAAGCATGTGGGTTTGTATTCCGGCATCATTGAAAGGTTTGGTAAAAGCCCGCACTGCTTTATTGGGGTTTTCACCATACAATAAATTGACTTGCTCGAACGCTCCGCCATTGGTCTCCACACGGGCAAAGCATCCCATTTCAATAATCAAAGGGGCAATTCGCACTAACTGGTCGACACGGGGTTGATACTTACCGGACGACTGCCACATATCCCGATATACGAGACTGAATTTAATTTCCTTTTTCATTGCCGTAAGTTATAAGTGATTTCACATTCATAGGTTAACTTGCTATATTACAAATATAGTGAGATATTTGACATAAAGACAAATCAGACCTTCAAAAAGTTCCCATAAAAGATATGTTATATATCATATTGTCACAAAAGTAAAGGAGCAAGGAGGGGGTCCCTCACTTACTCCTTCTTTTGCACAACTAAAAAATTACACTAAATCACTACCTAAAATCAATCTTTTTATTAATGAAAAATACCTAATCAAACAAAGTCCTTCAGTTCCTGTTGCAATCTCTGACGGGTAAAAAAGATACGGCTCTTGACAGTGCCGAGTGGCAATTCTAATTTTTCGGCTATTTCACGGTATTTAAATCCGGAAACATGCATTGAAAATGGAACTTTATATTCTTTGGGCAACGCATTTACTACACGGTGCATTTCTTTCAGGTCATAGGCTCCTTCGGTACTTTCAAAACCGGAGTCCTGCGGGAGATTCAGATGGAAAAGATTATCGGTTTGGTCTACATAAGTTTGATCACGCACAATTTTACGGTAATTATTAATAAAGATGTTGCGCATGATAGTATACATCCAGCCCTTAAAATTAGTGTCTGGCATAAATTTATCTTCATTATCTAATGCTTTTAATGAGGTCTCTTGTAACAGGTCATTTGCTTCTTCGCGATTAGCAGTCAATTTATAAGCGAAACGGAGCAACTCTTCTTGCACTCCTATTAAATCTTTTCTAAAACTTAAACTTTTCATACGTTGCGGTTTTTAAGCGGTTAATATTTCGTTTCTTTCTCGATATTGCAAGTTTAAGGCTTATTTTAGATTTCAGTAGGGTAATTTTCACCAATCTTTGGGGTAAAAACTATCAAATGATAGTTTTTGGGTGCTATTTGATAGTTTTTGGGTGTTATTTTTTAAAGAGTTAGACAGCTTTTGACAGGTTTGTTTGATAATTAATGTTTTTTATTATGTGCTTTTTGTAAATAGAGACTGAATCACATACCTTTGGATCAAGTTTAATAACGTTAAGAATCAAAAGAATTATGAACTTACTTATCATCCTGGGGATTATAATCATCCTCGCCATTATCATTGCTTCCATGTATAACTCATTGGTAAAATTGAGAAATAATCGCGAAAACGCATTTGCCGACATTGATGTACAACTGAAGCAGCGTCACGACCTTATTCCACAATTGGTAGATACAGTAAAAGGATATGCAGCTCACGAAAAAGAAACACTTGAGCGCGTCATCCAAGCCCGCAACGGAGCTGTCAGTGCCCGGACAATCGATGAAAAAATTACAGCTGAAAATCAACTTAGTTCCGCCCTCGCAGGATTGAAGATTACATTGGAAGCTTATCCGGACCTGAAGGCCAACCAAAACTTCCTTCAGCTACAGGAAGAGATTTCGGACGTAGAAAATAAGCTGGCTGCCGTACGCCGCTACTTTAATTCGGCCACAAAGGAACTGAACAATGCTGTACAGACATTCCCTTCCAACCTGATTGCCAACATGTTTGGATTTCATAAAGAAATGATGTTCGACTTGGGCACAGAACAACGTGCCAATTTAGAAGAGGCTCCGAAAATAAAATTTTAATCCTCAGGAAAGTAAAGACACATGCAATACGTCGGAATACAGACACAACAGAGCCGGAACAATCTCCGTTCCGGTATCTTACTCATTCTCTTTCCATGCCTGGTGGCGGTATTGACTTACCTGTTCTGCTATCTGCTTATCACTTTTACCGTGGAAGACGATTATGGGCAGTACAATACACTGGCAATGACCAATCAAATGTTTATCAACCTGATTCCTTATATTATAGGAGGTGTTCTGGTTTGGTTTATCATAGCTTACTTTACCAATTCCAGTATTATCAAAGCTGCCACAGGCGCGCGTCCGCTTGAACGTAAAGAGAATAAACGTATCTACAATTTGGTAGAGAATCTCTGTATGTCGCAAGGTATGAAAATGCCCAAAATCAACATTATCGATGATGATTCACTAAACGCATACGCCAGTGGAATCAATGAACAGACCTATACAGTTACCCTATCCAAAGGTATCATTGAAAAGCTTAACGATGAAGAACTCGAAGGAGTCATAGCACATGAACTGACACATATCCGCAATCATGATGTCCGGTTATTGATTATCTCGATTGTATTTGTCGGTATCTTCTCTATGCTGGCACAAATAGCATTGCGTTCCGTCTATTACTCTTCGTGGACACGCAGTAGAAATGATAAGAATAATGGAGCCATACTTATTCTGGTTTTGGCAATGATTGTAGCTGCCATCGGTTATTTCTTCGCCACTTTGATGCGTTTCGCCATCTCACGAAAACGTGAATATATGGCTGATGCAGGTGCAGCAGAAATGACAAAGAACCCGTTGGCGCTGGCCAGTGCTCTAAGAAAAATATCCGCAGATCCCGATATAGAAGCTGTAGAACGCGAGGATGTGGCACAGTTATTCATTCAGCATCCGGGCAAACAAGCCAAAAGTGCCCTGAGCGGATTAAGCGGATTATTCGCCACCCATCCTCCTATCGAAAAGCGAATAGCTATCCTGGAACAATTCTAATAGTGCATGGCCTTTGCTGTACAAGAAAGAACACCAAAGGCCTGTCACTGCAAAATACACAGGTCTACACTGTATCAAAAGTAAACAACCGACTATCTATAAAGATGAGTTGTGTAAATCTGTGCAATCTATAGTAAAAAAGAGTTTTGAAACTCTCTCTTTTATTCTTTGTGAAATCTGCTCCGACAAACACGAAATAATATTAAATCATTTGTACGCTTTGTACATTTTATCTCTTCCGATCGTTATCTTTATGTAAATATTCTCCTAAATAATCATTGATATGAAAACAAATAGACGTATCATGCTTCTGATATTGTTCATTGCAGGAACAGGTATCTTCACACTTCAGGCTCAAAACCGGGAAGAAAGGAAAGAGCTGAAGGAACAGACTGTAAAAGAGAAGATTGAATCGGAAAACTATCGGATCGACATAAATACGGCATACCCGCGTAGGGGACGTATGATTCCATTGACATCAATCTATTCCGTAACAATTCGGAATGATTCTGTCTTTTCACAACTACCTTACTTCGGACGCGCTTACTCTATCCCTTACGGAGGAGGACAGGGATTGATGTTTAATGCCCCAATCGATCAATACACCATGTCCATGGGAAAACGCGGAGCAGCAAAAATCAACTTTACCGCCAAAAGTCCCGAAGATCAGTTCAAATTCAGGATAACAATCTATTCCAACGGTTCATCCAGCATAGATGTCGATATGCAAAACCGTGAATCGATCAGTTTTTCAGGTGACCTGATATTGCCAGAATAAAGTCGTACCGACTTTATTCCCCCTTCAAGATAGGCAGGCAAATTTGGTATTTTACAGCCAAAGCGCGTACTACAAAAATGCAGCAGCCACTAATGACCTGCGTCAAGGCGGCATCTACCCCCAAACGATCGAGCCCCCAATAAATGACTCCACCGATAACACATGCCATGGCATAAATCTCCTTACGAAAGATCAACGGAATCTCGTTGATAAATACATCACGGATAACTCCACCGGCCGCACCGGTCATGGTTCCCATAATAATGGCTACCCAAAAGGCATATCCCAAATCGATCGTCTTGCTGATACCAACTACTGTAAACAACGCAAGACCAATGCTATCGAAAATAAAAAACGTATTGTGCATGTGGATCAAATGCTTCCGAAAAAAGATAACCCACAGCAGGGCCAGCGCCGAGCAAATTAAATAAATAGGATTCGTCATCCAGAATGGAGTGACATCCAATAAAACATCACGTATGGTACCACCGCCAATGGCTACAGCCACACCGGCTACATAAGCGCCAAACCAATCGAATTGTTTGGCAGATGCAAGACGAATACCACTAATGGCAAAAGCGAATGTTCCGATAAACTCCAGAATCTGGATAAAAGTCGGAATCTGAAAGATAGTTGGCATATATTAAGTTTTTTGTGTGCAAAGAAACAAATAATTCCGCAAGAAAGTGTAAATTTGTTCCTTGAAAATTGTAAGAATACAAAGATGAAGATAACGATTGTTGCCGGGGCTCGCCCTAATTTTATGAAAATCGCCCCTATCACCCGGGCTATCGATGCCGCAAAGGCACAGGGTAAACGTATTTCTTATCGCCTGGTATACACGGGAGTAGAGAATGATAACAGTTTGGACGCCTCCTTATTTGCAGATCTGCACATGAAAGCTCCCGATGCCTATTTGGGAGTAAACGGCAATAACCCGACAGAACTGACTGCGGGAATCATGATCGCTTTCGAACGTGAATTGACAGAAAACCCTACGCATGTAGTCCTGGTGGTCGATGACCTCACAGCAACCATGAGTTGTGCCATCGTAGCCAAGAAACAAAACATAAAAGTAGCACATCTCGTAGCCGGTACCCGTTCATTCGACATGTCTATGCCCAAAGAAATCAACCGTATGATTACAGATGGCCTGTCCGACTACCTCTTTACAGCCGGCATGGTAGCCAACCGTAACCTAAACCAGACAGGTACGGAAAACGAAACAGTGTATTATGTAGGGAATATCCTGATCGATACGATACGTTATAATCGCAATCGCCTGATAAAACCGGTATGGTTCTCTGTGCTGGGGCTGAAAGAACATGAATACATTCTGCTGACCCTCAATCGTCACGTACTATTAAACAATAAGGAGAACTTACAGGAATTGATGGAAACATTGCTTAAAAAAGCAAATGGCATGCCCATTGTCGCACCGCTGCACACTTATGTACGCGACGCAATCAAAGCATTGGGGATCACCGCTCCCAACCTGCACATCATGCCTACACAGAGTTATCTCTCTTTCGGTTATCTGATGAATCAGGCAAAAGCCATCGTGACTGACTCGGGCAATGTAGCCGAAGAAGCCACTTTCCTGGGAATTCCCTGCATCACGCTCAATACGTTTGCCGAACATCCGGAGACCTGGCGAACAGGCACTAATGAACTGGTCGGTGAAGACCCGGCCGCATTGGGAGCCTGTATGGACAAACTGATGAACGGAGAGTGGAAACAAGGAACTTTACCCGAACGTTGGGACGGACGAACCGCAGAGCGAATTGTACAAATATTATTGGGGGAATAATACCATATTCCCCCTCCTTACAGGAGTCAAAAGATACACAAAAAAGGTTATATAGTCCTTTCAATCAAAAGGAATTTATTACCTTTGCAGTCTCACGATGAGATGAAGTGTGTATGAAACAACAATATTCTAAACTATTATTAGTAATCTTCCTTCTACTCTCTGCGCCACAGGCTTTCGCACAGTTAAAGGGAGTAATCACCGATTCTATTTCACATGAACCATTAATGTACATTTCCGTTTTCTATGAAGGGAAAGGAGTAGGTGGCATATCCAACGCTAACGGAGAATATAAGGTGGAAACCCGCAAAGGCTGGAATGAGCTGACCTTTTCTGCGGTGGGATATATCACCAAGAAAGTGAAGATTCCGGCGGGTGCCAAAGAACTCAATGTAGTACTCTCACCGGATGATGTAATGCTGGAAGAGGTGGTTGTAAAACCTAAAAAGGAGAAATATTCCCGAAAAAACAATCCGGCAGTAGAGTTTATGCGGAAGGTAATCGACCATAAAAAAGCTCAGAAGCTGGAAACCAATGACTATTACCAATACAGCAAATATCAGAAGATGAAGATGTCACTCAATGACGTGACACCCGAGAGTCTTGAGAAAGGGATCTATAAAAAGTTTTCTTTCCTAAAAGACCAGGTCGAGGTTTCGCCCGAAACTAACAAACTGATTTTGCCCATCTCCGTACAGGAAACATCTTCAAAAACCATCTACAGAAAAGATCCGGAAAGTAAAAAGACCATCATCGAAGGTATGAACTCAAATGGCGTAGAGGAATTCTTCTCTACCGGTGATATGTTGGGTACTATCCTTAACGATGTATTTGCCGATATCAATATCTACGATGACGATATCCGTCTGTTGCAACGCCGTTTTGTAAGTCCGATCGGAAGCGGGGCCATCTCTTTCTATAAATTCTACCTGATGGATACCGTGATGGTAGACAAAAACAAATGTGTACACCTCACGTTTGTTCCACAGAACCCTCAGGACTTCGGATTCACCGGACACTTGTATGTGCTGGATGATTCGACCTACGCTGTAAAAAAGTGCACCATGAATTTGCCTAAAAAAACAGGGGTAAACTTTGTGGAGAATCTGGATGTCGTGCAGCAGTACGAACAACTCCCCAATGGCAACTGGGTACTGACTGATGATGATATGACCGTAGATCTTTTAGTTATGAAAGCTATCCAGGGGATTCAGGTAAAGCGGACTACGAAATATAGCAACTATGTCTTCGAACCCATCGAGCCACGACTCTTCCGACTAAAAGGCAATGTTATCAAAGAAGCGGACATGCTCACCAAAAGTGACGAATACTGGGCCGGAGTGCGCCAAGTACCGTTAACAAAAACCGAGAGTAGCATGGATCTTTTCATGAACCGGCTGGAGCAAATTCCCGGATTCAAATATGTCATATTCGGCGCAAAAGCATTGATAGAAAATTATGTGGAAACCGGAACCAAAAAACATCCGAGCAAATTCGATTTCGGTCCGATCAATACCATGATATCGAGTAACTATGTGGACGGCACCCGATTCCGCCTCAGTGGTATGACTACAGCCAAACTGAATCCTCATTGGTTCTTTAATGGATATGGAGCCTACGGACTTAAAGACAAAAAATGGAAATATGAGGGCAATGTAACCTACTCTTTCCGTAAATGTGAATTCTTCCCCTGGGAGTTCCCGAAACACTATATCTCCGCTTCTTACCGTTATGATGTCATGTCACCGATGGATAAATTTCTCGACACGGATAAGGATAACGTATTCGTGGCCTGGAAAACCACTACTGTCGACCAGATGTCGTACGTACGGGATGCTACATTGAGATATGAAATGGAAACTCTTTCAGGCTTCTCGGTCGCAGCTATGGCACGACACCGGAAAGACACTCCGGCCGGTAAACTTCAATACATCCGTAACGATGCTGCCAAAACAATTGTTCCGGACATTACCACCGCCGAATTGGGATTGACCTTGCGTTATGCTCCGGGTGAGACTTTTGTAAATACGAAACAGCGTCGGCGTCCGGTGTCGCTGGATGCTCCCATCTTCACCCTTTCTCACACCACCGGATTCAAAGGTGTATTGGGAGGAGAGTATAATTTCAATTTGACGGAAGCAAGTATCTGGAAGCGCTTCTGGCTTTCGTCTTGGGGCAAAGTAGACGTCACCCTGAAAGGTGGGGCGCAATGGAATACCGTTCCATTCCCGTTACTCATTCTGCCGGCTGCCAACCTTTCATATATTACCCAAAAAGAAACTTTCAACCTGATCAACAATATGGAGTTCCTCAACGACCGCTATGCATCGTTGGCACTGACATATGACATGAATGGCAAACTTTTCAATCGTATTCCACTAATCAAAAAATTGAAGTGGAGAGAAGTGTTCCGTTTCCGTGCTCTGTATGGTAACCTGACCGAAAAGAATAACCCGTTTAAGAGCAATAATCCGGAACTGTTCGATTTTCCGCAACGGGACGGTAGTTACACCAGTTATGTAATGGACCCGAAAGTACCCTATCTGGAAGCCAGTGTAGGTATCTACAACATCTTTAAATTGTTACATATTGAATACGTACGTCGTCTGACCTATCTGAATCACCCCGGAATCAACAAGCAAGGTATCCGGTTTATGATTCAAGTGGTATTTTGATCTGATATCATTTACACAAATAAAAGCTAAATACGATGAATTTCACTTTACATACCCTCAATGGCATAAAGCTGTGGTTGGTACTTCTTTTACTTAGTGGCGCAATCAATGTTTGCCGGGCAGATTCTCCACGACAAACCATCAACTTTAACCGGGGATGGAAATATTGTCAGGGGGATTTCGATCATGCTGCCCGACCGGGGTTCGACGATTCAGAATGGGAGAAAATAGGACTTCCCCACTCTTTCAGTACTCCATATTTCATGTCGAAGGACTTTTATGTAGGCTACGGATGGTACCGTAAAGCTTTTCCGGTAAAAAAAGAGATTCTTGGCAAGAAAAGTTTTCTTGAATTCGATGGCGTATTTCAAGAAGCAGAGATTTTCGTCAACGGACACTTGGCAGGCACTCACAAAGGAGGATATACCGGATTTTCCATCGACATATCAGCTTACCTGAAAGAAGGGAAAAACCTGGTAGCCGTCCGGGTAAACAACTGTTGGCGCCCTGACCTTGCCCCGCGTGCAGGCGAACATGTATTTAGCGGAGGTATCTACCGGAATGTACGTCTGGTAATAAAGTCCCCCACTTACATCGATTGGTATGGCACCTGGGTCACAACCCCGGACCTGGCAGAGAACAAAGGTAAATCGGGAAGCGTCCACATACGGACAGACGTATGTAATGCTTCAGGAAAAACAGACACTTACCGACTCCTGACCACCGTCGTCGATGCACAAGGCAAAGAAGTGTCTTCGGTTTCCACATCCCAAGTACTGCCGGACAATGCAACTTACACATTTGAACAACAAACCAAAGAAATTCAGGCACCTCAACTGTGGCATCCCAATCATCCGGCACTCTATAAAGTGATAAGTTCACTCTATCACGGACAAGAATTGATAGACCGTTACGAAACAGCATTCGGATTCCGCTGGTTCGAATGGACTGCAGACCGGGGATTTTTCCTGAATGGGGAGCACCTTTATTTTAAGGGAGCCAATGTTCACCAGGATCATGCCGGATGGGGAGACGCTGTAACCGAGACCGGAATGCGAAGAGATATCCGGTTAGTGAAAGAAGCCGGCTTCGATTTAATAAGAGGCTCGCACTACCCCCATTCACCGGCTTTTTCACAAGCATGCGATGAAATAGGAATGTTATTCTGGGCAGAAAACGCATTTTGGGGAATCGGAGGACACAAAGGAGACGGTTATTGGAATGCCAGTGCATACCCTGTAAACGAATCCGACAGGGCAGAATTCGAAAACAGCGTAAAAGCCCAACTGAAAGAGCTGATTCACATCCACCGCAACCATCCTTCCATCATCGTATGGAGCATGAGTAACGAGCCTTTTTTCACAGCACCCGAGACAATCAATCCGATGCGTAAACTACTGGAAGAAACCGTCAAACTTTCCAAACAACTCGATCCTACCCGCCCGGCAGCTGTCGGTGGTGCGCAGCGTCCGCTGGGAGAGAAACGAATCGATAAGTTGGGCGACATAGCCGGATATAACGGTGACGGCAGCTACATTCCGGAGTTTCAGCAACCGGGCATGCCAACAGTAGTTTCGGAATATGGCAGTACTACAGCCGATCGTCCGGGAGAATATGATCCGGGATGGGGAGACCTGGCTAAGAATAATGCACAGAACGGTTTTCCATGGCGTAGCGGACAAGCCATCTGGTGCGCATTCGACCACGGAAGTATTGCCGGCAGTGCCCTTGGCAAAATGGGCATCATCGATTACTTCCGGATTCCCAAGCGTGCCTGGTACTGGTATCGGAATGCCTACAAAGGGATTACCCCTCCGGAATGGCCGCAAGAAGGAACACCTGCCCGCATCAGCCTGGTTGCCGACCGGACTGATAACATAAAAGCGGACGGAACGGACGATGTTATGTTATCAATAACCATCCTGGATACAAGCGGAAAGCCGGTCAGCAATTCTCCGGCAGTTAAGCTCGACATTCTATCCGGCCCGGGAGAGTTTCCCACCGGAACCTCAATCCTGTTTGAAAAAGAGAGTGATATCCGTATACTCGACGGAAAAGCGGCTATTGAATTCCGGTCATATTATGCCGGAGAAACTGTTATCCGTGCTACTTCACCGGGACTGGAACCGGCCGAAGTAAAAATCCGATTCACCGGAAGCACTCCCTATACAGAGGCCTTCAAAGTAAAAGAACGTCCCTATACACGCTTCGAAACTCCGACAAAAACGGATAATCTGCAAACCTTCGGACCTAACAACCCGACTTTTTGCAGTTCGTCTGCCAACGGACATTCATCCGCTTTTGCAGCCGACGGAGACGAATCTACATACTGGCAAGCTTCAGAGAACGACCCGGAACGTTCCTGGACACTGGATACCGAAAAAGGATTGTCGATACGTCACATCCGAATCGCATTTCCGGATTTAGCCCTTTATCAATACAAAGTAGAGGTATCCATGGACAGAGAACACTGGTCGCTCATACCGGATCAAACCAATAATAAGCAGAACGAGAACATTCGGATGATTCAGGTTGTTCCCGGTATACAAGGACGTTTCGTACGTATCAGTTTCACAGGAGAGAAAGCTGCTATTACAGACGTACAGGTCATCGGAACGGTAATTGACTAAAATAACAGATTTATTACAAATATATGCAACCATTAGCGGAAAGACTTCGCCCAAAGACATTGGATGATTATATCGGTCAGAAACACCTTGTGGGACCGGGTGCTATCCTGCGCAAAATGATTGACGCAGGGCGTATCTCTTCATTTATTCTTTGGGGACCTCCGGGAGTGGGTAAGACCACACTTGCCCAGATCATTGCCAATAAGCTGGAAACTCCCTTCTACACTTTGAGTGCTGTTACCTCCGGGGTGAAAGATGTGCGCGAAGTGATAGATCGCGCCAAGAGCAATAAGTTTTTCACTCAATCCAGCCCTATCCTGTTTATCGATGAAATACACAGGTTCAGCAAATCCCAACAAGATTCGTTACTGGGAGCCGTCGAGCATGGCACAGTCACGCTGATAGGTGCCACCACCGAAAATCCGTCTTTCGAAGTTATCCGTCCGCTCCTTTCCCGCTGTCAGCTCTACACACTGAAATCTCTGGAAAAAGAAGATTTACTGGAATTGCTGCAACGTGCCATTACTACCGACGTAGTGCTGAAAGAACGGAAAATCGAATTAAAAGAGACCGGTGCCATGCTTCGCTTTTCGGGAGGCGATGCCCGCAAATTACTGAACATACTGGAACTCGTGGTAGAATCGGAAACAGAAGAAACCGTAATCATCACTGATGACCTGGTAACAGAACGCTTGCAGCAAAACCCACTCGCATACGATAAAGACGGTGAAATGCATTATGACATTATTTCGGCGTTTATCAAATCGATACGGGGAAGTGACCCTGATGGCGCCATCTATTGGCTGGCCCGTATGGTAGAAGGGGGCGAAGATCCGGCATTCATCGCCAGGCGCTTGGTCATCTCTGCCGCAGAAGATATCGGCCTGGCCAATCCGAACGCATTGTTATTGGCTAATGCCTGTTTTGACACATTGATGAAAATCGGCTGGCCGGAAGGAAGAATTCCACTGGCAGAAACAACGATTTATCTGGCAACAAGCCCTAAAAGCAATTCGGCCTACAATGCCATCAACGATGCACTGGCACTGGTCCGCGAAACCGGTAATCTGCCTGTTCCCCTACACTTGCGCAACGCTCCCACCAAGCTGATGAAGCAGTTGGGATATGGCCAGGAGTACAAATATGCACATAATTACGAAGGCAATTTTGTAAAACAACAGTTCTTACCGGATGAAATCAAGGCCAAACAACTATGGCAACCCCAACACAATCCGGCAGAACAAAAACATGCCGAGCGAATGAAGCAACTATGGGGAAATGAAAAGAACTATTAACCATCTGCAATTGTTTTATCAGATAAAAAGTTATTCATTCAGTATTCAAGTATCTAAACTGAATACTTAACACCTAATAATTTATGAAGATAGTAGTTTTAGACGGTTATGCCGCCAACCCCGGAGATCTGAACTGGGACGAATTGAGAACTTTGGGTGAGTGTGAAATCTATGACCGCACGGCTCCCGACGAGGTACTTGAACGCTCGAAAGATGCAGAAGCGATTCTTACCAACAAGGTGGTGATCACGGCAGAACACATGGCATCCTTGCCCAACCTGAAGTATATTGGCGTAATAGCCACCGGATATAACATCATTGATGTTGCCGCAGCCAAAGAGCGTGGCATTACCGTAACCAATATCCCTGCCTACAGCACTCCCTCCGTCGGACAAATGGTTTTTGCCCATATCCTGAACATCACTCAGCGAGTACAGCATTATGCCGACGAGGTTCGTGAAGGACGCTGGACTCAGAGTCAGGATTTTTGTTACTGGGATACTCCGCTTATCGAGCTGTTGGGAAAGAAGATAGGTCTTATCGGCCTGGGACAAACCGGATACAACACAGCCCGTATCGCTATCGGATTTGGTATGAAAGTGTGGGCTTATACATCTAAATCACGTCTCCAACTGCCTCCTGAAATCCGAAAAGCAGAACTCGACCAGATTTTCCGCGAATGTGATATTGTCAGCCTGCATTGCCCGCTGACGGAATCAACACGTGATCTGGTTAACACCCGTCGCCTGGAACTGATGAAGCCCAATGCCATTTTAATCAATACCAGCCGTGGTCCGCTGGTCAACGAGCATGACTTGGCAGAAGCTCTGAATAATTACAAAATCTATGCCGCCGGACTGGATGTGCTCTCCACCGAGCCACCCCGTGCCGACAATCCTTTGCTGACTGCCAGAAACTGCTTCATCACCCCACATATAGCCTGGGCTACTTCGGCTGCCCGCGAGCGCCTGATGGCTATCCTGGTCGACAACCTGAAAGCCTATATCGGCGGCAAGCCTGTGAACAACGTGGCCAAATAAAGTCAGATATCAAAAAATACAGGAATACTATCGGGGTTCAGAACATATCCCGATAGTTTCCTCAACTTTTCTTCCGCATCCATCACGGCACAAGAATAGCCGGCTACGGACATCATCGGCCAATCATGCATCGTATTGCCTACTACCAAAACCTCCCTAAGAGAAATCCCCAATCGAGCACACAGAGTAATCAGACCGTTCTTCTTACCGGCTTTACTGTCTACCACCGTCAGCAATCGTCCCTCCTGATACAATTGATACGCCTCTTCATCCAATTCGGTCAGCCACCGGACAGCTTCCCGGGTATTCGGTGCAAGCACAGCATATTTAAAGACTTTCCCCTCCCGGGTATAACGGGTCACCCTGCAACCCGGAAAACCGGCAGTCACAGGATTTGCAATCGGAACACATTCGGTAGTTTCCCCGTAGCATAACAGACCTCCGTCCGCAAAAACTCCGCCCGAGAACAGGCCGAACACATTGCCAAGCCGTTTTTTAGCATGCGACACCGGTAAAGCAGTACTCAGATATAAAGGCAAACGCTTAGCCATATACTTCAATACCGAAACCGTACGGTCCGGAATCCGTCCCTGAGCATCCGTCAGCGTACCATCCACATCAAAGAAGACAGCTTCCACCTTCTTCCTTTCCGGTATGCGCCACAAAACCCCATCCCCCATCATTCTCCTCAAGGGCGTATCGCACAAATTACTGAAAGCAATGTAACAATCACAAACTTTACGAAGGCAGAAGGGCTGAAAATCCGAAGTGGAGTCATCGTAAAAGTTTCCCATCCGTATCCCACTTCTCGGGCAAGCATACATATCCCCTTTCCGGTCGATAAAAAGTGTTTCCCTGCCTCCCACACAGCCGTCCAAGCACGCCTTTGCATTTCTCCGGTCATAATCGAACAGATTGTCTATTTCACCAAAGAAACGGATATCCTCTTCCGACAGCGGCTTCCGCAATCCCTGCATGGCATTCACAAACAGGTAAACCGACGGATCCAGCAGCTGTCTCAGTTTCCGGATTTGTTCCTTTGCCGAAGGATCACCGACTGCCCCTGCACATACCCCGATGCCGGCCGCACGAAGCATCTCTATTTTGGATGCAAACTCCCCCACCCCAACCATCTCCGGGTGATAGCTCGCCCAAAACCTGAACTTAGACACATCTGCCTGCTCCGCCTCAGCCTCATCTAAAAAACGGGATACCGAAAAGGACAAATTGGTCTGGCAAGAGACTCCAATCACATGGGGCATAGCGGCCAGGCGCATGATGCCCTCTCTATAGTAGCGATGTATCATCGCTTCCCCATAAGGAATAATCAGGATGCGTAATGAACCGTATTTCCACCCGCCGATACGGGAAATAAAGCGATCCAATGCTTCCTGATCTTCTGTCGTATCGGCAGACACAGACTTTCTGCCGAACGGACAATACGAACACGTATAATTGCAATGCTCCAGACTACCTCTATAATAGATACTCCGGACAGTACTCAAAGAGGACATCATTCTATTCGGATCAGGGATATACATATTCGGACATCAGTTTCCTCACGGCAGGTGAAATAAATGCCTGTCCGATGTAATCGGAATAAGCCATTCCTTCCTCCGTGAGACGCACTATCCGGCCAGTCTCTTCAATCCATCCACGATCTGTGAACTCCCGGAAAAGATTCCGGTCCGGCTTCTCACCAAAACGTTTTTCATACTCCGCCAAGTCCACTCCCCGGTGATACATCAGGTTCTTTATAATGAATCTGATTTGCATCTCTTCTGTGGAAAGCAAGAAACCATTAGCGGCAGTCATAAAATCGGTAGTCCGGATATAATGGTCTATTTCATCGGCTATTGCCTGCTGACGTACAGCATAGGGAGTGGCATAGTGTAAGTTTCCCAAATAACTCCGGCCTCCCGCCCCGCAGGAAAGCATCACTTCGTCACCACACGAAAATTCCGTTTCCGTTGTTTCGCGCCTGACAAAACGGCGCATGGACGTTTGTACAAATCCTTGCCCTACCAGTAACTCACGGGCAGATTTGTAGATAGCATAACCTATGTCATCCGTCGAACGTACATCGATGCGTGTACCCGGCCGGACATAAAGAGGATAAATAAACAACTCGTTGGGCCGATAAGTAAGTGCAGTGTTCAGAGAGCGCATAAAGCTCTCTACCGTCTGTCCCTCGATACCATAAATCAGGTCGAGGTTAAACTGAGGAAAACCTGCCTCCACAATATTTTCGAGTGCACCGACTACTGTACCGAGTCCGGGTCTTCTTTTCAGTTTCTTCAACTCCGTCTCATTGAAACTCTGCACCCCCATGCTCAACCGCTCCACTCCCCTCGCCCGCAACTGCCTCAAAACACTCTTTTGCGTATATTCCGGTGAAGTCTCGACAGAAGTAAACACCCGGGAAGGATGCACACCGAACAGTTCGGCCAGGCAGAACAACTCTTCCAACTGTCCTTCATCCAGAATAAGCGGAGTACCCCCTCCGACGGCAAACGAAGTAAACTTCAGGCCTTGTGCCGCCACAGACAGCTGTTCGGCCTGGCAGCGCATCGTGTGGAGATACAATGAAATGCGCTCCGCATCGCAACACTGCTGTGAAAAAAGATTGCAATAGCCACACTTATGGGCACAGAAAGGTATGTGGAAATATAAACTAGCCTCCCTTCCTTCCAGCCGTTCAAGATAAGGAGAAAGAGAGACCGGAGGAGTCAACGTACGGTAAGCCGTCTTATGCGGATAACTGTACATATAGCTGACATATCGTGAAATCTGCTGTTGTTCGTTCATTTTCTGAGAATAAAGTGTTTATAAGGCACCGTATATACTTTTTCGTGAGAGATGCAATGATACTCGTAACCATCTTCACCGTAACAGGTTCCGTGATCGGACAGGGCAATGACCAACGTGTCCGAGCGCCTCCTGAAAGCCTCGAACAGGCGGGGCAGCTGACTGTCGACATACCGCAGGGCTGCCGCATGCGACTCTTTATCATCTTTCTTTTTCCCCTCCACGTAGTGGCAGTTCGGATAATGAATCGCCGAAAAATTGATATACATAAATACTTTCCGGTCCGCCGGATACTTTTCCAGTTTGTCGACGGCAAAGTCCACCTGATTGGCAGCACTGTTCTTATCCGTGCAACCGAAAGTCGGCAGCCAATAACTCTTATTGAAATAGCCGGGAAATACCCTTCCTATATCATTCCGCTTACTGAAAAAGTTGACTCCTCCGATGCAGATTGTTTCATAACCTACCTGAGCCAGACTCTGTACGAACGTAGCCTCTTTGAAAGCATAACTGCCTTTGGGAGGTATACGTCCCGTACCGGCCTGAAAGGGGAAAAAGAGCCACTTTCGGTTACGCAACATATGCGGCTCGGCGGGTGACGGCAAGAATCCTGCGAAAATAGCGAAGTGAGACGGATAAGTGAAATTACCGGGAGCATGCCGTTTCTCCCAACCGTTGCCACAGCTATTCAGTACAGGAGTCCCCCCGGAGGCTTCTTCGGCCACGCTGACGTCATAACGCAAAGTATCGAAACAGAGCATCAGTATATCATGCGTACCTACAATTTCATTCATATCTATGTCCGGCTTCTGATCCTGCGTGCCGGAGGGTAATTCATCTATTTCCATTGAAAAGTGATTCTATCGTTTTTATCTGATTGGCATATATCTTATTTTCCGTATACATATCCTGATAGATATGGTCTCCCTGCCCATTGACCTCTATAATATAAGGTGTGTCCGTATTCCGGGCTATCAACACGTCTATGCCCGCATATCGCAGCCCCAAGGCCTTCATGGCAGTGATGCTCCGGCAGAAAAGCTCTTCACGAACGGAAGGAGCCAATGAAAGTTCTTCGAACAGCCTCGCTTTATTGTTCAGGTGAAGATTAGTTATGGCACCGTCACTGCAACGCACCACTACATAATCGACTTCATCCCCCCTGCAGACAACACGCAAGTCATAATTCTCACCTTCCAGCTTTTCCTTTGCCATCCATTCTTCAAGGACAGCCCCACACCGTATGACCTCTTCCGCCAATGTGGCAATCTCTTTCCGGTTCGTCAGCCTGCAGATACGTTTCGCATTACAAACGCGCCCTCCTTCCCAGGACATCGTCGTATAAGCCACCCATTCATCCCGGCGATGATTATACCTGACAGCCATAATCCCACCGGCCCCGGAACCATAACGGGGCTTCAGAAATCCTCCCCTCTTCTGCCGGCAAAGTATGGCGGCCAAATCATCAAATGTGCTAAGCGCATCCGAAAGCAACGGAGTTGTTTTCAGGCCGGCCCCGGTCAGTTTCCGCTGAGTATACACTTTATCGAGCGCACAAAGAATTGCAGCCGGTTCATTCAGAAAGTGTACACTTTCCGACTTATCCGTATCGGCCAGTCGGGACAACAGACTTCTATACTCCTCGCAGAGCAAATTGTATTTCCGAAAGTCCGCCTCCCGAAATACCGGAGGCTCCAGCTTTACAACCGTATCACGACAATCGGGAAGAACGGCCGACAACTCGTCATAAGTGACAAAGCAGGTGTCCGCCCCGAGGCTTCTACCCGCTTTGATAAAATAGTCCGTACGCTTGGAAGTCGAGTTACTGGCAACAAGTATTCTCATCCGCTCACTCCGTAATCATCGGGTAACTGTAATCGTCATCGTATTCCTGTGAGTCGGAAACATCTATCTTCATGGGCAGCGATTTCTGCAACTCTTTCTTCATCTCGTCGCTCAGATAATTGTATTTCATATTGATAAACTTCAGATGCTTGATTTTATCCACATGATCCAGCAATAGCCGTGCCCCTTCATCCGTCAACACACCGGCGGAAATATCCATTGTTTCCAGTTGCGGCAGGATATCCGATTCAAGAAACATCTCTACAACCACATTCTGCTCTTCGGCATCGACAATGCCCAGCCATTTCAGGTTAGGGAAACGGTCTTTAGAGAACAGAGGTCTGAATACATTCATATCGCCATCAAACCCATAATCCTCCACTCCTACATAGAGAACCAGCTTTTCAAGATTCGGCAGATCGGAACCCAGGATATCTTCCACCACCGAATCGGGCAGGCCGCCACTGATAATTTCAAGTGACTTCAAGTTCGGACGCGGTTTCTTACCAATGCTCAGATTATTCGTTCCTTTGATTTTAAGGTTATTCAGCAGAGGCATCGCATCCAGCACCGGGCTCAAATCGACTTGCTCAATCCAGGAAATCTCCTGTTCTTCTGAATCCATATCTCCCCAGAACAAACCTTCGAGATGGGCAAACTTCTCTTTATTCTCCACAATGCCATCGGCAATGACCGAGGAGTCCTCCCCGTCATATCCCCAGCAGCCTATTGTGATCTGCTTGAGTGACGGCAGTTTTTTGTCTTTCAATATCTTGTCCATCAAGTTTACGCCCTCTTCCGCTTCGTCATAGCTCAACGCATACTTTTTGGCTTCCACTTTCATTTCTTTGGCAACCTCTTCCAAGGTCTCCACATATCCTTTTTTCGTTTTTTCCGCTATCAGCTTACCGGCGGCTTTTTCGGCTTCCCCTGCCGACGAAAAATTCTTCACCTGTGTTTGTCCATCCGTCCCCAACTTACCGTAATTCACTATTACGTCAGTGCCCCGGACATCGATGCTCCAAAATTTCTGGGACTTAAAGTCCTGGTATACAAATACTCGTTTCATAGTATGTCTGTTTAATTACTGATATAAAAAATGCTTATCTGCCTTTGTTTCTCCAAAAACAGATAAGCATTACTGCAAAAATAATAAAATTTTGATACCTTATACCTTTATCCGACAAGAATCTCAATAAGCATGTCCGCCTTCGTCCATTTCCTTGGCATCGATCTTCCGGTTGTCGATGCTGCGCCAAGCATAGAAAATGTAGGCGATGACAAACGGAACGAGGATAGAAACATAGGCCATGGTCTTGAGCGTGAACTGGCTGGAACAACTATTGGCAAGGGTCAGCGAACTTTGTATGTCCGTATTCGACGGATAATAAGCCGTATTGTTATATCCGGCTGTCAGCAGCAGTGCCAGAACAGTCAGCACCGTACCGATACCCACAAACCAGATTCCTTTATCAAACGTTTTTTTCAGCAGGGTTTTGCCAATGCCAAACAACACCAGCACGACTCCCACAAGGAACACGATAAGCACTACCGGCATTTCAATAAAATTATTGAAGTATTTATAAGGCTCCATGTAGATCTCTTTTGTTTCCGGATTGACAGCATATCCATCGGCCAGCAAAGTGCGAATCACGAATGCCAGGAAGAACACCAGGAACAGGACCGTATTGGCTATCAACGAACGACGACATTTGGCAACCAACTCTTTATCAGCGATATTATTGATAAAGTAAAGAGCTCCCAAAACACGCGCCAGGAAGAACACGGCCAATCCCAGAATCACATTCCAGATATTGGTCAGCGCATCCAGTCCGTGCCAACCGTTGCCCCAATGACTGATCACAGGCATCACTTCGTTCACCATATTCCCCTTATTGATATAGAAATCCGAACCGGTAAAGAAAGTGGCCACAGCGCCTCCCAAGAGCAAGGGTCCCACCACACCGTTAATCACCAGAAAAGTCTGGTAGGTCTTCTTTCCCAACAAGTTGCCCGCTTTGCTCTGAAATTCATAACTGACAGCTTGCAACACAAAACTGAAAAGAATAATCATCCACAGCCAGTAGGCCCCCCCGAAACTGGTACTATAAAACAGAGGAAACGAAGCAAAAAAAGCGCCACCGAAAGTGACCAGCGTGGTAAATGTAAATTCCCATTTGCGTCCGGTAGAGTTTACCATCATCTTACGATGCTCTTCGGTTTTGCCCAAACAAAACAGCAGAGAGTTGCCACCCTGCACAAACAGTAAAAATACGAGTATGGCCCCGAGTAGTGAGACTACCAGCCACCAATATTGTTGTAGAAAAATGTATGTACCCATAGTTTAAATAATTATTGGTTCGTGACTAATGATTAACCGTCGGTCCTTTCTTGATCTCACGGACCATAATGCCAATTTCAGCAATCAACATCACGGTAAACAAAACGAGGAAAATAAAGAAAGTGGTCTGCACAGAGCCCACATCGAGCTTAGAGATAGACACAGACGTAGGAAGCATATCCCGTATCGCCCACGGCTGACGACCACATTCGGCCACCACCCAACCGGCTTGTCCGGCAATATAAGCCAACGGAATGGTCCACAGAGCAACGTACTGCATCCATCTTATCTTCGACAAATCTTTCTTATAGGCAAAGAAAAGCACCAGGATGAAAAACAGAATGAAATATCCGCCCAGGATCACCATCACGCGAAAAGCATAAAAGTTAAGCGGAACATTAGGTACCAACTGATTTACATCTTTAATATAGCCATAGCCAAAATAAGGCACATTTTCCTGCAAAGTGGTATAAGCCTCCTTGGCGGCAGCTTCATCACCTTCTTTTTTAGCCGTACGATAAGTGGCCAGGGCAGCAATCGCTTTCTTGCCTTTTTCTATCTTCTCGGCAGCCGAAAGAGCTTTTGTACCGTCTTTCAGTTCATATCCTCCCTCAATAATATTTTTTATACCCGGCACAAAGGCATCCACCTTACGTTCGGCCAGCAGCGAAAGCATTTTCGGAATCTCGATACGGAAGAGGAACGGGTCCTGACCGTCATCATAGGTTTTCTTCTCCGGGTTCAAAAGTCCGACAGCCACCAGTCCGGCACCATTTTGTCCTTCGTAATAGCCCTCCACAGCAGCCAGTTTCATCGGCTGTGTCTGTGCGATGGCATAACCGGAACCATCACCGGTCCACACCGTCAGTAAAGAAGCCACCAGCCCGAAGACTGCACCTATCTTGATGCTCGCCACCGCAAATTCCTTATCACGCTTCTTCAGCAGGAACCAGCAACTGATGCCAATCACAAAAACAGCTCCGAGCACCCAACTTGAAAGTACCGTATGAAAGAACTTATTAACAGCCACCGGCGAAAACGCAACAGCCATAAAGTCGACCATCTCGTTGCGTACGGTGTCAGGATTGAACTGCATGCCTACCGGATGCTGCATCCACGCATTGGCAACCAGAATCCACCAGGCAGAAATCGTAGCTCCCAAGCCCGTGAGCCAGGTTGAAATGAGGTGGAATCTCTTGCTCACCTTGTCCCATCCAAAGAACATGACAGCAATAAACGTGGCCTCCATAAAGAAAGCCAAAATGCCTTCAATCGCAAGAGGTGCACCGAAAATATCGCCTACAAACCAGGAATAGTTACTCCAATTGGTTCCGAACTCAAACTCCAGGATCAGCCCGGTGGCCACTCCCACGGCAAAATTGATACCGAAAAGTTTCATCCAGAATTTAGCCGTTCGTTTCCAGAATTCATTGCCTGTTTTATAATAAAGGGTCTCCATAATGGCCATAACAACCGCCAAACCAAGCGTGAGAGGCACGAAGATCCAGTGATACATGGCTGTCAGAGCAAATTGGGCTCTCGACCAGTCAATCAGTGAAGTGTCAATACTTTCAATCATATCATTAGTAGTTAGAGTTAAACGTCAGTCGTCTATTGCCCGCGTTCTATAAGTTCGCCCGCAACGTATTCTCCCTTGTCCTTATCGGTGGGCTGGCTGCTCAGAAAGTTGGGGAAGAAAAACAGGCGGAGAATGAAGAACATGATAAAGAGTTTCACAAGTATAATGAGCCACAGGGTACGTCCCAGGGTCATGCTTCGAAAGCCTTCTATATAGAAATTCCAGATGTGGAGCAGTGTATTCTTCATAATACAGGGTTTATAACATCTCAAAATTAGCGTTTATGTAATAAATAACAAAGATAGTCTTAAAAATGTTGATGAAACGAATAAAATAAACTATTCTTATGCCCCCGAAGCCTGCTTACACCCTTTATACCTTATATATATAAATTAAAAAATGAAACTGCCATAATACACTCTTTGCATAGGTATATCCACTAATCGGATTTTAAGTATGGGAAGGTGTAGCCACGGATACCTTAGGGTGTAGCCTTAAGGAGCAAAGGGCGTAGCCATCCGGCCGGGATAGCTACACCCTATTTTCGTCCGATCGTTCAGTTCATAGGCAATATCGGCAGATCCACTTATCGACATAAAACCTGCCTTTAGCGACAAAACCTCCCCTCCCGTCTATCGCTTTTGCACATCTTTCTATTGCAGCGTACTTTTGTTTCTATAAAATAAAAAGAAGCAAGAGTATGACGAACGTAAAAAGAATCACCCTAATAACAGTCTGCCTGGCAGCTATCTTGCCCGGCAACGGATTGTGGGCACAACAGACGGAAGCTACCGGAACAACGCAAACCGCCGACTCGGTATCCATGCCCGCGCAATGGGATCTGCAGAGCTGCATCGACTATGCCTTGCAGCAAAACATCAGCATCCGTCGTAACCGGATCAATGCGCAGAGCACACAGGTGGACGTAAAGACAGCCAAAGCGGCCCTCTTCCCCAGCCTCTCGTTCTCCAGCAGCCAAAATCTGGTGAACCGTCCCTACCAAGAGTCCAGCAGCATTATCAGTGGCTCGGAAGTACTGAAGAGCAGCAACAAGACCACCTACAACGGAAACTACGGACTGAACGCGCAATGGACCGTATATAACGGCAGTAAACGCCTGAAAACAATCGAACAGGAGAAGCTTAACAACCGCGTGGCAGACCTCGATGTAGCCACTTCGGAAAATGATATCGAGCAATCGATCGCCCAAGTATATATTCAGATTCTCTATGCCGCCGAATCAGTCAAGGTGAACGAAAACACCCTGCAAGTATCCGAAGCCCAACGGGACCGTGGCAAACAACTGCTGGATGCGGGAAGCATTGCCCGGAGCGACTATGCCCAGTTGGAAGCCCAAGTCTGCACCGACCGCTATCAACTGGTGACCGCACAGGCCACACTTCAGGACTATAAGTTGCAACTGAAGCAACTCCTCGAACTGGACGGCGAACAGGAAATGCAGGTCTATCTGCCTGCATTGGGTGACGAAAATGTACTGTCGCCCCTCCCCACCAAAACGGATGTCTTTCGTTCCGCTGTAGCCCTCCGCCCGGAAATAGAGGCAAGCAAGCTCAGTGTAGAGGCATCGGAACTGGGGATCGGAATCGCCAAATCGGGATATCTGCCCAGCGTCAGCCTGACAGCCGGTATCGGTACCAACCATACCAGCGGAAGCGACTTCACCTTCGGCGAGCAAGTGAAAAACGGATGGAACAACTCCATCGGACTCAGCATCAGTGTCCCAATCTTTAACAACCGACAGACCAAAAGTGCCGTAGAAAAAGCCAAACTTCAGTATCAGACCAGTCAACTGACTCTGCTCGACGAACAGAAAACATTGTATAAAACCATCGAAGGACTGTGGCTCGACGCCAACAGCGCCCAGCAGCGATATGCGGCAGCCATAGAGAAATTGCACAGCACACAGACCAGCTACGAACTGGTCAGCGAGCAATTTAATGCCGGAATGAAAAATACCGTGGAGCTTCTGACCGAAAAAAACAATCTGCTACAAGCACAGCAAGAGCTGTTACAGTCTAAGTACATGGCTATTTTGAATACACAATTGCTGAAGTTCTACCAGGGAGATAAGATAACACTGTAGACAATAAAGGAATAAAACATTTAACGTTATAACGATATGAAGAAGAAAAAGATCATTCTTATTGCCGTAAGCCTCGCCATACTGGCAGGCGGAGGGGTTTGGCTCTTTGGCGGTTCTACGGCCAAGCACAAAGTGACCTATGCCACGGCAACCGTAAGCAAAGGCGAGATATCGGAGTCGGTAACCGCCACAGGAACTATCGAACCGGTAACAGAAGTAGAAGTCGGTACACAGGTATCCGGAATTATCGACAAAATCTATGTGGACTATAACGCGGCAGTGACCAAGGGACAACTTATCGCTGAGATGGACCGTGTGACACTGCAAAGTGAACTCGCCTCTCAACGTGCCACCTACAGTGGTGCAAAGGCGGAATACGAATACCAAAAGAAGAACTATGAGCGCAACAAAGGGTTGCACGAAAAGGGGCTGATCAGCGATACCGATTACGAGCAATCGCTCTACAACTACGAGAAGGCCAAAAGCTCGTTCGAAAGCAGCCAGGCTTCACTGGCCAAGGCAGAACGCAACCTGTCCTATGCCACCATTACTTCTCCGATCGATGGCGTTGTCATCAGCCGGGATGTGGAAGAAGGACAAACGGTGGCTTCCGGATTCGAGACACCGACTTTGTTCACCATCGCAGCCGACCTGACCCAGATGCAGGTAGTGGCCGACGTAGATGAAGCCGATATAGGCGGCGTGGAAGAAGGACAACGGGCCACATTTACCGTAGATGCCTATCCGAACGATGTTTTCGAAGGAATAGTGACCCAAATCCGCCTGGGAGACGCAAGCAGTACCAGCACCAGCAGCTCGTCTACTACCGTAGTCACATACGAAGTAGTGATCTCCGCCCATAACCCGGACCTGAAACTGAAACCCCGCCTGACGGCTAATGTCACGATCTACACACTGGACAGAAAGGACGTGCTCTCTGTACCGGCACGTGCACTCCGCTTCACACCGGAGAAACCCCTGATCGGCGATAATGACATAGTGAAGGACTGTGAGGGCGAACATAAAATATGGACACGTGAAGGAAATACTTTCACGGCACACCCCGTGCAGATAGGGATCACTAACGGCATCCATACAGAAATCACCCAAGGTGCTTCCGAAGGCATGGTAGTTGTCACCGAAGCCACCATTGGAAATATGCCGGGCGGCAATGTATCGCCTGAAGGCGGACAGGAAGGCGGAGGAGAACAAAGTCCGTTTATGCCTAGCCATCCGGGCAGCAAGAAGAAAGGAAAATAAGTATGAACAAAACAGTCATCGAACTTCAGAATATCAAACGTAACTTCCAGGTGGGAGACGAAACCGTTCACGCATTGCGCGGGGTTTCGTTCACCATCACCGAAGGAGAGTTTGTCACCATTATGGGTACGTCCGGTTCGGGCAAATCAACGCTACTGAATACGCTGGGTTGCCTCGACACACCTACCAGCGGAGAATATCTGCTGGATGGAATCTCGGTACGTACCATGAGCAAACCTCAGCGTGCCATATTGCGCAACCGAAAGATAGGCTTTGTCTTCCAAAGTTACAATCTGCTGCCAAAGACGACTGCTGTGGAAAATGTAGAACTCCCGCTGATGTATAATTCGGGAGTCAGCGCTTCCGAACGGCGGCGGCGCGCCATTGAGGCGCTGCAAGCCGTAGGACTGGGCGAACGGTTGGAACACAAATCCAATCAGATGTCCGGCGGACAGATGCAACGTGTAGCCATCGCCCGTGCGTTGGTCAATAATCCGGCAGTCATCCTTGCGGACGAGGCAACCGGTAACCTGGATACACGCACTTCGTTCGAGATCCTGGTACTGTTTCAGAAACTGCATGCCGAAGGCCGCACAATCATATTTGTAACGCATAATCCGGAAATAGCCCAATACAGCAGCCGTAACATCGTGTTGCGCGACGGACAAGTCAAGGAAGACAGCACTAACCCGGACATTCTTTCCGCAGCCGAAGCACTGGCCGCTCTGCCGGTACAAGAAGAATAACAGACAGATTATTATGAACGGAACCAATTTATTTAAAATAGCTTTGCGCGCCTTGAATAACAACAAGTTGCGCGCGTTCCTTACGATGCTGGGGATCATCATCGGTGTGGCATCCGTCATCACCATGCTCGCCATCGGCCAGGGATCAAAGAAAAGTATCCAGGCACAAATCTCCGAGATGGGCTCCAATATGATTATGATTCATCCGGGAGCAGACATGCGCGGAGGTGTTCGCCAGGACCCCAGTGCCATGCAGACACTGAAACTGACCGACTACGAAACATTGCGGGATGAAACCAGCTTTCTGGCTGCGGTCAGTCCTAATGTTTCCAGCTCCGGGCAGTTGATTGCAGGCAACAACAACTATCCGTCATCCGTGAATGGCGTGGGAACGGAGTATCTGGAAATTCGACAGCTCTCGATAGACAATGGAGAGATGTTCAGCGAAGCCGATATCCAGTCGAGCGCCAAGGTATGCGTGATAGGAAAAACCATTGTAGACAATCTTTTCCCCGATGGAGAAGATCCTGTAGGACGCATTGTCCGGTTCAGCAAAATACCGTTCCGTGTAGTAGGCGTACTGAAATCCAAGGGATACAACTCTATGGGTATGGACCAGGACGACATCGTACTGGCACCCTACACCACCGTGATGAAGCGTCTGCTGGCACAGACCTATCTGCAAGGTATCTACGCTTCTGCCCTTTCGGAAGACATGACGGACAATGCTACGGAAGAGATTACCGAACTTCTCCGCCACAATCACAAGTTGAAAGAGGCGGATGACGATGATTTCACCATCCGGAGCCAGCAGGAATTGAGCAGCATGCTCAACTCTACCACCGACCTGATGACCACACTGCTCGCCTGCATTGCCGGCATATCGCTCGTAGTAGGCGGCATCGGCATCATGAATATCATGTACGTCAGCGTCACAGAGCGTACCCGTGAGATCGGTCTGCGCATGTCGGTCGGTGCACGTGGCGTCGACATCCTGAGCCAATTCCTGATAGAAGCCATCCTGATCAGCATCACCGGAGGCCTTATCGGAGTAATCATCGGCTGCGGTGCCAGCTGGGTTGTGAAAAGTGTCGCCCATTGGCCCATCTTCATCCAACCCTGGAGCGTATTCCTGTCGTTTGCGGTTTGTACCGTCACCGGAGTATTCTTCGGATGGTATCCGGCCAAGAAAGCCGCCGACCTCGATCCGATCGAGGCAATCCGATACGAATAAGCCATCATCAGTTTACTTGTTCGCCACAGAGAGCACAGAGGCAGAAAGAATTCCTTGATGTATACCGGATAGGATGACAGAAACTCTGTCTCTGTGCCCCTGTGGTAAACTAAAATTATTATCTTTGTTCCCATGAAACAATCTCTGACATCAGCCCGCCGTCCTCTGGAAATCCTGATACACATCATCAGTTGGGGGATTGTGTTCGGTTTCCCGTTCTTCTTCATCGATCGTACAGGAGACAGTATCAATTGGCATGCCTATCTGCGTCATTCTGCCGTACCCCTCTCTTTTGTCACCGTATTCTATTTAAACTATTTCCTCCTCGTTCCTCATCTCCTCTTCCGGGAACAGAAGAATAAATACATCATCTACAACATCTTATTGGTCTGCCTCATCGGACTGCTGCTGCATATCTGGCAAAGCCTGAATGCCCCGGCTCCCACTCTTAAGAAGCCGCACATGCCTCCCGGATGGATTTTTTTCGTAAGAGACATTCTAAGCCTCATCTTCACCATCGGACTGAGTGCGGCCATCCGCATGAGTGCCCGTTGGGGACAAGCTGAAGCCGCCCGTCGTGAAGCGGAGAAAAGTCGCACCGAAGCAGAGTTGAAGAACTTGCGAAACCAACTTAACCCGCATTTCCTGCTCAACACGCTGAATAATATTTATGCACTCATCGCCTTTGACAGCGACAAGGCGCAGCAGGCCGTGCAGGAGCTCAGCAAGTTGCTACGCTATGTGCTCTATGACAATCAGCAGAACTATGTACCCCTTTGTAAAGAGGTAGACTTCATTCGCAACTACATCGAACTGATGCGTATCCGTCTTTCGGGAAATGTAGAGGTCATTACACAATTCGACATACAGCCGGACAGCCGGACGGAGATTGCTCCACTGATCTTCATCTCACTGATAGAGAATGCCTTTAAACACGGCATCTCCCCCACCGAACTGAGTTTCATCCACATCCTCATCTCTGAAAACAAAGAGGAGATCCGGTGTGAGATACGCAATAGTTATCATCCCAAAACCAACACGGACAAAAGCGGATCGGGTATCGGGCTCGAACAGGTAAGGAAGCGCCTCGAACTCTCTTATCCCGGACGTTATCAATGGGATAAAGCCATCTCCCCGGATGGCAAAGAATATATATCGAAATTATTAATATTTAATCATCCATAGCCGTGAAATTACGTTGCGCCATAGTCGACGACGAACCTCTGGCACTCAGTCTGCTGGAGAGTTATGTCAACAAAACACCTTTTCTCGAACTGGCGGGAAAGTATTCCAGTGCCGTACAGGCCATGAAAGAACTTCCCGGGAACCAGATCGACCTGTTGTTCCTTGACATTCAGATGCCGGAACTCAACGGTCTGGAATTCTCTAAAATGGTAGCCCCTCGTACCCGTATTGTGTTCACTACTGCTTTCGGTCAATATGCCATCGACGGATACCGGGTCAACGCACTCGACTACCTACTCAAACCCATCTCGTATGTTGACTTCCTGCAGGCAGCCAACAAGGCGTTGCAATGGTTCGAACTGGTCCAGAAGCCCGAAGAAGTAGACAGTATTTTTGTCAAAAGTGACTATAAACTGGTGCAGGTAGAACTCAAAAAGATATTATATATAGAGGGTTTGAAGGATTACATCAAAATCTACACCGAAGATGCCCCCAAACCCATTTTGTCACTTATGAGCATGAAGTCCATGGAAGAGTTGCTTCCCCCCGCCCGCTTTATGCGTGTACATCGTTCTTTCATCGTCCAGAAAGACAAAATACGCATCATTGACCGCGGGCGTATCGTATTTGATAAGACCTATATCCCCGTCAGCGATAGCTACAAGCAGACTTTCCAAACATTCCTCGATGAGCGAAGTTGAAAGGATTTGTAGCTGATTTATCGGTAAAATGTGAGTATTTGTCGATTATTATTTATACATAAACAAAAAATATCTATCTTTGTAACAAACAGAACGGAAGTTGTGAAACTTCCAAGAATAGAATAGTTTAGTTAAGTCTAGTTTAGTTTTTGTGTTGAAGGGCTTCTACCTCAGAGGAGGATTTAGAAGCCCTTTCTATTAATTGATTATCAACTACTTATAAACAAAATCAAACTATATTCATTTTCATTAGTACCCGTATTAGAAAGTTAAAAACGTCACTTTTGACGCTATTTTATTGCTGTTTTATTGCCGTTACATTGCCGTGGCAATAAAACAAAAACAAAAATAATCTAATTACAAAGAAATTATGGCTAATCTATTCATAACTATAGTGTCGACAAAAAAAATGTTGAACGGCAAACACAAAGTACGGATTGCCGTATCCCACAACTTAGCAACCAGATATATACCAACTAACATCATAATAGATGCTGAGAATGAATTCAAAAACGGGAAAGTAGTAAAAAGACCTGATAAGGACATATTAAATGCACAATTAAAGAAAATATACGATATGTATTATGAACGTTGCATGAAAATAGAATATGCTAATACGTTGACTTGCACACAACTGATCAAATACTGTATATTTGCAGAATCAAGATAATACGGACATAATTCGAATTATTTTGGTTTGACTTTAGTGAGGGGGTGGTTCCCCTCACTTTTTTTATGCCGGTACCGAACTTATTTCTAATTAGTCAGTAATACATTATATACAGCCTCTACTGTGTAGTTGAGTGTGCGTTGTTGAGCGTGGAAGGTTGTATAAGGCATCGCTTAAAAACGGTGCCTTTATTCTCCGCACTAATTTGATAAAACCGATCAATTGCAGAGTGATACAACGCGGCCGAATAGCGATCATAGGCACATAAGAATTTGCCTCACCTCCAAAGAGTTAGGGCAATTGATATTAAACTTAACTTCCTACTTCAAATCCATAATCAGACTATTTCCTAAAGCAATAGAAAAAGGTCTTGAGGTATCTTCCCAAATGTAAACTTGGGCTACAAATCCAGCATCAAAAGATTCTATTGATTCATCTTGAGGAAATTCGACAATATAATAGACTTGGCCTGACTTGGCCCCATAAAACGTACTAAATTCAGGCACTTCTTTTTCTTCTGCTGGAGTCAAATAGCGAACCCGGTGCTTCGAAATAATCGGGGCACCATTTTCAATTAAATACTCAGGCGCTTTCTTCTTCAACGTTTCCTTTGCAATCCGAATCAATGTACTGTCTCTTTTTTGAAAGGGCAAGGACCTCAGAGACTGAGCACTTGAATAACATGCTACAAAAAGAAGAAAAATAAACATCAATCGTTTTAAAAATAAAGTCTTCATATACATATTAACTTAGTTATTTCTTAGGTTGGTAAATATACATTTTTTTGGGGTCACTTACTTTATGTCCACCAATAACATAATAATCATTTGTTCGAGGATCTTTTGTACCAATGTAATCATAAACAATGATTGGAATCCTATTTTTATCAGCATTCCCTTTATCTTCTTTAGATGGACCTACTTTTCTTTTCATGCCTTTTATTTCAGTCATTGGAGTGTGTGTATGAAAAGAAGCAACCACCTTTGCTGTGGCAGGTACACCATTTACAGAAGGGGATTTGTCTCCAAGGCTTATATTCCCTCTTGCTTTTCCGTCATTCTTCACTGCCATACCATATCGTTTCTTACCTATGTAATATTGCTTTTTCACCGGATCATAATAAATCCAGAAACCAACTTCTTGTCTTTGGACCTCTGTGGAACGCTTAAGCATATCACTCCAGGCTTCTTCCAAAGCCTTTTTTACAGTTGCATCCTTAATGACTTCTTCAGGTTTAGGCAAAGAGCCTGATTGCTGTGGCGAAGATAACGAAGATGAACCGCCTCCTTGAGGAGAAAAAAAGTCATCAAGTCCGGGAAGGGCTTTCGGAGATTCAGAAGGCATATCCCCAAAAGGCCATTTAAACGGGTCTTCAGAAGATGTAGGACGTCTACCGATTACTGTCACTTCGGGTAACGAAAAACCGGCACCAAAAAGATCGTCTTTAACAAAGGTGTTATTTTCAAGAATTTCCGTATTCGTTTCGCGGTCACGATTAAACAGAGAGCCTGAAGAACGGGTACGAGTCAGTACATCATCCGGAAAATTATGCAAATATCCAACAGGGACTCTCCGGGCACCATCAATAATCCGTAATATTTTTAAATGTTCTTCCAAAAAGGAATCAAAGCCGGAGTATTCCTCAGGAAGTCTTACCATGTACAAATAAACATCATTCGAAGCGCGTGCTATTATTAAATAAGAGCATGTATCAGCTGTTATATCCACTACAGGGACGTAATATGAAACTGTATCGCTCCGCTCCCTTATAATCTGCGCAGCATCCCAGTCCGGATAAGCGTAAAGGTTCCGTAAATCCGGATTAATATTTAAAAATTCATTTAACTGATTACCGGCAACCTGCATTGTCCATTTTTCCTTATCCTGTTTCTCCTGTTGAGGTTCCTGTTCTTCATAACATGAACAGAGAAACAGAAAGGGAAGTATTGTAGCAATAGCATACAATAACCTTTTTATTCTCATATAAAACAAATTATTAATTAATACTACAAATCTTAATACAAGCGCTTGATATTAATAATACAATTCATGTTAAAACCATACTCAAAGCAAAGCGCTAAAAGAAGTTAAAACCTTATGACTCTTTTAATAGACACAAAATAGCGTTAACATAGATTTATTATAAAGACAGACATATTACATCAGTTCCTTATTGGACGAAAGCAACATTATCTAAACAGTAAATGATAGCATACTCTCTTAAACGGAGAAAGGGGCCGGATAAATATTATCAGCCGGACAAGTACCAGAAAACGTACAAATAGACATTATCTTTCCCTAAAATATCCAAGTCAGCAAATCAAATGCCGCAATGCTTTGTTAAGGTACAACTCAAATGAAATAGAATGATGAAAAGAAAACTTGAAATACATAAGATTGACGTATCCAGCAGTTTGCCGATCCCATACGCCGATGAAGGTATACGGGCCGGTTTCCCGTCACCGGCACAAGACTATATGGAGCAAGCCATAGATCTGAACAAAGAGCTAATCAAACATCCGGCCAGTACATTCTTTGGACGTGTAGTAGGCGATTCGATGCGGGATGAAGGCATAGAAGAAGGAGACATTCTGGTCATCGACAAATCACTGGAATTACAGGATGACGACCTTGCCGTGTGTTTTATTGATGGAGATTTTACTGTAAAGCGGGTACGAATTGAACCTAATGCCGTCTGGTTAATACCGGCGAATCCGAAATACTCCTTGATTAAAGTAACAAAGGAGAATGAATTTATCGTCTGGGGAATAGTGACCTATACCATCAAAAAGAACAGGAGAAAAAGATAATGTTTGGACTAATGGACTGCAATAACTTCTACGCAAGTTGCGAGAGAGTGTTCAATCCGGCTTTGAACGGTAAGCCGATCGTTGTTTTAAGTAATAACGACGGATGTGTTATTGCCAGAAGTAACGAAGCGAAAGCATTGGGGATTAAAATGGGAGTTCCGGCTTATCAGATCAAAGATGATATTCAGAAATATGGTATATCTGTCTTTTCATCGAACTATACGCTATACGGCGACATGTCCGGACGCGTGATGTCCATACTGGCAGAACAAGTGCCGGAAATGGAAGTATACAGTATAGACGAAGCATTTCTTAACCTGGAAGGGATTCGGGATATTCAGTCACTCGGAACAGACATCATAAACAAAGTAATCCGCGGAACCGGCATACCTGTTAGTTTGGGTATCGCCCCAACCAAAACACTCGCAAAGGTCGCCAATAAATTTGCAAAGAAATATCCTGCTTACAATCGTTTATGTATCATCGATACAGAAGAAAAGCGCACCAAGGCTCTGCAGCTTACTGAAATTGGAGACATCTGGGGGATCGGTCACCGGCAAGTTGCCAAGTTAGAAAAGCAGGGAGTCAAAACAGCCTATGACTTTACCGAGTTGCCCGAATCTTGGGTGCGTAAGAACATGACTGTAGTCGGAGAAAGGACCTGGAAAGAACTTCAAGGCATTTCCTGTATCGATATGGAAACCACACCACCGACCAAAAAGCAGATATTTACAAGTCGGTCATTCGGCAAGATGGTGGAGGACATCGATACAATGTCGGAAGCAATCGCCACTCACGCTTCTACATGCGCAAAGAAACTCCGACAACAGAAAGGCTATGCAATGTCACTAATGGTATTCATCCATACAAATAACTTCCGTAAAGATTCGCCACAATATTGGAGGAATACAGTTGTACATCTTCCGGTACCGACCAATGACACATTAGAAATTGTACATTATGCACTGGCCGGGCTAAAAACGATTTTCATGCAAGGCTATCAATATAAGAAAGCCGGAGTTATTATCACCGAAATAACCGATAGCACCCAATTGGGACTGTTTGATTCAGTAGATCGCGAGAAACGTGAACGTCTTCAACAAACAATAGATAAGATAAACGGTAAACACAGCCGACTCGTCAAATTAGCGATTCAAGGTACAGGGAGGAATTGGAAGCTTAAACAAAAACAGCTATCAGGGCATTATACCACTGACATCAATCAGATTATAAGCATTAATTGTACTTACCCAACTGCATGTCAACGAAAACAATATAGCTGAACTTTCGTAAGACGGAACAACCACTTTAGATAGAATCCGATACATAACCTACCTGGAAAATTGTACTGTCCCGCATATAATTTGAGAGAAATATTGTGAAAGAAAAAGGCTCCTTACCGTATCGTCTCATCCATCCAAAAAGAAGAGTCATTCATGATATGAAAGAGTTTCCCTCTTTTCTGAAAATAGTCCGGATGAGACAATATCTTTTCTCTTAACTCATCAGCGCTATCCAAGCTTTCTATCTGATTATCAAAAAGCATATTAGCAGACACATAAGTTTTGACACAGAGATAATCCAACTCTTTTATTACGACACCAAAGAAAATTCCGGTCTTAGTATACCCGACAAAACCCTCATGTCCTTTATTAGAGCCTTCTCTGAAATCAAAAGTAAAGAGACCGCTATTTAAAAAGAAATATTTTATTTGTTCATCAAAAGAAATCCCTTCTAAGCCGTTGGGTATTAGCTGACGCTCCCGATACCTTTTCCAAAAATGAGGTTTAAAGTCAATTATAGACAGATTACTATATATATTTTTAGGATAAATAATTCCCATACCCCAATTTTCATATTTAAGGTAAGGGACAATACCGGGACATTTTCTCTCGTTACGATAACGAGCCAACATTATCACATTCCACATATTACCCGATGACGATTTCCATGAAAACTGATGTATAACCGGAAATAGGACAGCTTTAATAAACTTTCGGTAGTTACTAGCCTTATTATCCAACATTTTTTCATAAAAAGCCGGATAGTCATTCTTTATTTCTTTACACACCTCTTCGGTGGTCATGGTTGGGACAAGCATCGCATACAAATTTGGACAAAGATAAAAATTAAAATTCGTTCTTATACATTTTTTCACATTTTTCTTATCACTTTTTTTAATTATAGCCACCCGTATGTTTTACCTTAAAAAAACACCAACAATAAAAAAGTAATAATAGTAAAGAAGATGAATTATAATCAGAAACAGACCTTTAATCATTATTCATGGTTATTACTTATTTAGACAACGGATTAGCTAAAAAATATTGGGTAACTTTACTTTTATTATAAAACTGCAGAATCTTATTATCATTCAGTTTATCAGGGTCAATTCCACCATTACGATATTTCGCGTTTTCCGGCTTATGAAAACCTAACAGATTCCGATCCGTATATGGCAGCCAATCATTCCCTCTCAAATAAGTATGTAGTTGCCACATGAACTCGGTCCATCCCACTCCACCGGAAGCATAAGTCATGTTACTAGAATGACCATATCCCATACAGTGCATAAATTCATGTGTAATTGATTCCCAACCGCTAAAAGAAGCATAATGACCATAATAATTCCAGTGAGTTACTCCCCACACGTTTCCTCCGCCCAAACCGCCAACAGAGGGTTTGGATCGTCCACAAACAAAGTTATGCGGTTGTTTGAAACGTTTTTCTTCTGATAAATACTTTTCCGGTGTGAACTTAACACGGTTATTATCATAAAGTTCTCCACCAAATATTTTACTAAAATTTCTCATGATAAAAGCATACTCGGGAGTAGTCATCATATAGGCATAATTTGTAATAATGACCACCCACTCACGTGCATAGATGGCACTCAGCTCACGCCATGAACCACTTTCATACCCCGGTTTCCAATCATAATTTGAAAAAGAAATATTCCACTCCGCATCTATTTTAGAAAGCATTTCAAAATGCTTGTCATCGCTAAGTAAACGAAATTTCATTCTCTTTTCGTTCAGGCTCGAAAGGGACAGAGTATCCACACCGTTATCCTTTTTATATATGAAATTTCCATTGATCAACGATGGCTTAAATTCAAATTGTGAGAATCCCGGTATGGAGTCCAGATAAGCAATAGGAACATACTGGGAAGCACCTTCTACATAGACTTCAAGTGTGAGATCATAAACCGTCTTGGCGGAATAGCTGGTAATTGAAAGCAATTGATCATTTGCTTTTCTAATTTGAAAAAGTTCATTCACTCTGAAAGAGCGCTTGCTCTTATCAGTTACAACTGAAGTAGGTTCTTCAAGAGACAATATTTTCCGGGCATATTCAGCCGGAATTTTATCGTACGTAACTGTATCGATCTTAAAACCGGGACCATCTGATGTCATCAGATTACGCGTAACGGAAGTTGGAGGACCTTGGTCAATATCCATTTCATCGCAAGAGAAGACAACACACAATAAACATAACGAGAAAAAACTAATAATACATTCAGAAAAATTTAAAATCATTTTCATACTCAATTGTTTTTAAAGATAAATATATAATTAAAGGTCTGTTTTTTTAAAATCCGAACATTCTTACACTTTTAATTCCTTTATACTATAAAAACATTTGAAGCAAGGGGCATACTAACCCAAAAGAGGTTAAATAAAAAGGTAAAAAAATAAATAATTTTATTAGTAGTTTTAAAATAAGATACAATCATAAAGTGGTTGTAAATCAGCATCATCTTACTACTGATAAAAATGAAATCTAATATATAATTAGATGGTAACCTTGTAATCTAAAGAATATTATAAAAAGAAAGGCGGCCTGATAAGCCGCCATATCCGTTTTACAACGGTACTAGAAACATCGATACCGCTATTATATCCTATTTAGCTTCTCAGGATTTACTTCTGAAAACACTGAACAGGCCCCCGGTAATCCATACGGAAAAGACAAATGGTGCCGTTAAAGTCACTATGCCCATATGCATACCCGTTAACTGCAGAACGATAGACAGTATGATAGAAAATATCGCTTTGACTACTCCTATGCCTGTCTTATCTCCCAAGGCTATGGCACAAAGTACTCCGTTATATCCTAATAATCCCAAATTCCATGCAGCAAGATCAGTATGTGGATATAAAATCATAAATAAAGGAAGTATTGCACCGGTCAGTGTATACAAAGCATTCATACGAGAATTAATCAGGATCCCTAAAAGAAAAAATAATCCCGAAAGTATATTTCCCTGAAACATCACCTGACCGATATTTAAGCAGAATGAACGGAAAATATCCATTGTTAGTTCAGGCTTTTCCAACGATGAAGATAACAGTAAAGAAGGGTATAGATAATGACACCCAACAAGCAGAAGCCATACAACAAAAATAAAGGGTGCTGTCAGTCCCGATACTCTGTTCTGATAACGAAAACAACGCGCAACCCATGTGGAGAAAACAGAGCCTGAGATAAGCAATAATATAGATGTAACATTGATTTCCATAAAGACTCCAATTGCAATACCGACCAATGTCCCATTAAAACCATACAATCCGTTACGAATATCCTCCTTATCATATCCAGATAATGAAGCTGTCAAAGTGCTAACGACTGTACCGAGTACAGATAAAACTGCGAGCTGCCATGAATTAAAAGCAATTCCTAATAACATCAACCCACCGGATAGAGCATTATTCTGAAACATCACTTGCCCAATTCCACGACCTAATATTAAAATGTTTTTATACATATGTAATTGTTTTTATGCTGCAAATGTATATAATGTCAGCCGAAAAACAAAACAGGGATATTTATCACGGAAATAACATTTTAAGAATCAGCATCTTACAAATAGAGGCAGCCTTATCGGGGCCGCCTCTGTTCATAAATACAAAGTACATTCGAATCTTTTATTCCGTCTTTAATCCTTTCTTGTCCAGATAGGCTTTAAACTGATGCAGATATTCGTCTGATGGTCCGTCAAAGAATGAAACACCGGATGCACCGTTATCAAATGCTTCATCCAATGCTTTCTCAAAATCGTTCTTTATATCGGGAAACATCAGTCCGGCATACACTTTCGCACGTCCGTCAACGGTCTTAACACTCTCTTGAACCGAACGCCCGATCCATTCCGGTCCTTCGTAATAAAAACCATTATAGATCATCGGGAAATAAGCATCCAGCGACCAGTTACCCCAATCCTGACGCACCATTTTCTTGGCCATAGAAGGCCCGGGGAATACAGCAGCAGAAATTGCTTTCCCATCGGCTTTCACCGCTTTTGTAATTTGGTCGACAACACGACTGATCGCATCCAAGCGGAAATTGATCCATGACTGATCTTCCATCGGGTACTTTAACTCCAACGGATCACGCCCTGTTTGTTCTTTAAATTTAGTACGGCAAACATCACAATAGCAATAATCATATTCAGGATGTTCACTTGTCTGTTCTATTCCATAATTTTTCCACAAGCTGACAGGCAGAACTACATCCGGGAAACGAACATAGTCCAAATGTACTCCATCTACATAGGGTAAATGAGCTATCTTCACATAATCATCTGCCAAATATTGGGCCACTCCTTCATGGTTGGGACAAAGAAAACGGTAATAATCCACATAAGCAGGCTTATCATGCGTAGACTCCCCCTTACGATTCACCGCAAACCAATCGGGATGTACGTTGAGCAATTCGGCACGATTCATTGTCCACTTCCAGAAATGAGCTTCAAGACCGGCTTCCTTACACATGCGGTATAGGTTTTCATCATATCCTTCAAACATCACCCCGCTGATGCCGCACTCTTTAAGCAGGGCAAACCATTGGCGGTAATCCGTTTCACTTTTACTCTTATTTATACGTGTCCACACCCAGTTCTTCACTTGACGCGGAGCAACCTTTTCTGTCCAAAACCGTCCCTCATTATTAATGATGTAACGTCTGCCTTCACCCGGAACAGTAATGGCTATTTGATATGTATTCCGAGTGGCTTCAACCGAGATTTGCGCACCTTGCGGGAGACCCTTCAATTCGGCATCTGTCAGGAAGAAATCCTGTTCCGTACGCAGATAATTTTTCTCTTTCGCATACCTTTCCTGTTGTACATAGAACATAGCCCAAAGCAGTTTATACACAGAAGCATTATACGGTAATGCAAAAGTATGTTCGGGTGTTCCTACTTTCTCGTCAGCAAAAAACAAATATCCCCAACGATCCGGCATATGCATATCCACTTTTCCGGTAGGTGTCCAAACCCAATTTTCTTCAGGTCCTCCTGCCTTCAGCCATTGTACACGTGAAAAATTAATTCGCCAGCAATTACCAGCTTTCAATGGATTATTGAAATTCATAGTCAATGCTTTATGTGGAATAGCCATCTCCACACTCCAATATTTATCTTTGTCTTTCGACTTATTCAGCGTACCTTCGCGATGAATGGCCAACTTTAATCCCGGACAATCCCATTGTACCATAAAGTTTCCACCGGACCGATAAGGCCTGTCCAGCATTAGGTCGAATATGACCCCACGCGCATTGGTTTCTATTTCAAAATAGTTGTGCCCGTCCCAGTCAGGATCTATGAAAACCTCAAAATCATTATCATAATAAATAATAGTATCCCGCTGTGTAAGGCGTGCCTTGATATCATCCTCCTGCAACACCGCCCCTATATAAAGATATTCATCGTCCCACAGCATCTTGGCCGTAGTTTCATATTTAGGTGTAGGAAACCCCTCCCCGCCGATATCTACAAACGGAGCTGTCGGTTTTGCCTTCTGCCACGAAACTTCATCCAGTTTGCCATCTATTTTCAGTTTACCATCCGTACGATAACACACATATGAACGAGGTTCAGTCAGGAAACGCTCGTATTTCTGAAAAATGCTCTGTGCACCGACAGGCAAACTAAAAAAGAAGAAAATAAGAAAAGAAAACTTCATAGCTAAAAAAACAGGTTGTATTTGCTTCATTATTGATTAATTTTAGTTACAGTTTCAAAGATATGAATTATTCTGAAACCTATAAAGAATTCAACCTATAATTATAATTGCAATGAAGCGAATCATAAAACATAGAACACAATGCTTTTATTTCATAGCCAAAAGATTTCTCAAAAGCCGGAAAATTATAAAGAAATGTCCCTCGAACACATCTCCCTGGCTTTTTGTACTGATGAAACTAAAACGCCCCGGTTCTTTCGAACCGAGGCCTGACATAAATTAAGTTGTGTGCTTTCTTCAAAGATTGGGAAACTATCTATTCAGTATATTCCCTCTTTCATTCAAGAATACAGCCTGTTCATGAAAATCACTCGACAATATAATCACTTTGTAAAGTTTACCCTCCGAACGACTATAAGCAATAAAAGCTTCTTTAATCAGTGCTCCTTCGCAGGATAACTCATCAATCACCGCTTCAGGAAGATTATTAACCTCAATAGGTGTAAAGTCTTCCCGCGAATCTCTTTGTTCCACTTTCGGGGACTTTTTCTTTAGAGGTTCATCTGCTTTTGCTACTGAAAATCCCAATCCCATTACTATTACCAATGCTACTAATACCTTTTTCATAATTCTTGAAAACTTAATTGTTCTAGATCTACTAACTATAACTAAACATCTGAATATTGTTATGCAATGCACATGCCAGACTTGTGTAGATCCGGATTAGATCTTCATTTTCAAAGAATTATATTATAACAGCCTTTATTGAAATAGTGGAATACGAAGAAAAATTCCACATTTTCTGTAGAATTTTTCCACAGAAATCAAGTGGGTTACGTACTTTTGCGAAGTTACTTAGGCATCCCCGTACCTCATTTCTCCTCCAGCTTCTCCCTGATACGATAAAGACGAGTTATAGCTGGATTGTAGAAAGCATCGGGATAATGGGCCCTGATACACGATAAATCAGATTCTATACAAAGTTTTACATCAAAAATACGCTCCGCTTTACTCAGTTCCAGTTCCTGAGGCAACTGTGCAGTCTGTGCCCATTCCATTAATTCTTTCACACTCTGTTCGTCAAACTTATATTCCATCTTAGTCTTGTTTTTCCGCAAATTTACAACTTAAAGGGCATAAAACAAAGCACCCTCCTCATTTCCTCCCGGTTCAATCCCTACTTATAGTGATTGCCTTCTTCACAATACCTAAATCAAGTGATTGCCCCGCAACACAGAACCAGCTATCTTTGCCAATACATTAATTAGTCATAATTATTACGTAAGTCACATTTAAGTGAGATAAGCCAATCCGGCCGAAGTGATTCTCCCGGATTCCATTTTGTTGAGTTGTTATTTTAATTATCATACTGTTTAATTGTTGTATGTAAATAACGTATTCAAATAGAACGAAAAACGTCCGGCCTGTGAAGGTCGGACGTTTTTTTTATTTCTTATCCGCGAATGACTTTTTCAGCAGCTGCATTATCCATAAATAGTTCCACGTTATCGGCATGATGCGCTATATAGGCGGCCGGTCCGGTATCTCCCGAATAAAAGATATCTTCTACAACCGGACTTTTCACCCTTCCTGTTATCAGGAAAATGATCCTTCGGGCATTCAAAATCGGAAGTCCTGTCAAAGCTATTCTCTTTTGACCGTTATTCGGATTAAAATTCGCCTCATATATATGATCAGTTGAAAGCAATTCCTCCTGTCCGGGAAAGATAGACGACGTATGTCCGTCATTACCCGCTCCCAACAGCACTACGTCAAATACCGGGAACTCATTCTCCACCGGCACTTCTTTCATCACCAGCTTCGAATAGCGGGCAGCCTCCTTCTTCGGATTCTTCTCCCCCTGTATTCGAAACACATTCTCGTACGGAATAGGTACAATACTCAGCAACAACGACCGCATCATGCCATAATTACTGTCCGAATTTTCGGGAGGCACACAACGTTCATCTACCCAAAACACTTTCAGTCGTTCCCAAGGAGTGATATCCGTATATTCATTCGCCCATAAGTCAAACATCAGTGCCGGAGTGCTTCCACCACTAAACGCGATACAAAAGGTCCTGTCCGGTTCATCTAACATCAGTTTCACCAAATGTAATATCAGTGCACGTGCCGTCTCTATGGACGAAGGAAAAATGTAGGGTTTCATAGCTCGCAATATTGATCTGTGTTTGTTAAGTTCTTGCATGGATTGGTCCATTCGGCACCATGCTCATGCATCATAGCCTCACTCTCCAAAGGTCCCCAAGTTCCAGCAGGATAACCATACAACGGCGCCTCGGGATGTTCATTCCAATAACGCAGAATCGGATCGAAGAAATGCCAGGATGCTTCTACTGCATCACTCCGTGTAAAGAGGGTCTGGTCGCCCAGGATACAGTCTTCTATCAGACGGGCATAGGCATCTCCGCCGGGGACGCCCCCCAACTGATCATAACTGAAATCCATCGTTACCTGTTTGACCTCAAATCCGGGTCCCGGCACTTTCATGCCAAATTTCAACACAATACCTTCATTGGGCTGCAAACGCAATATCAGCTTATTGGCTCTCGGACAATTACCACCCGCGCAATGGAACATCTGATGAGGAGTTTCACGGAAATGCACCACTATCTCAGTCACTTTTGTCGGCATCTGTTTTCCGGTCCTGATATAAAAAGGTACTCCACTCCACCGCCAATTACTGATACCCAGTTTCATTGCAATATAAGTCTCGGTACGTGAGTCGGGTGAAATATTCTTCTCTTCCCGATACCCCCTTTTATTTCCCCCTGCCGTATATTGCCCCCGGACAATATGTTCACTCAAATCCGTTTCGGTCAAAGGAGTCAGAGACTCGTATACCTTCACCACTTCATTACGGAAATTATCCGCATTAAACACAGCGGGAGGTTCCATAGCAGTCAATGCCACGAGCTGGATCAGATGATTCTGTACCATATCCCTCAGTGCACCCGTAGTATCATAAAAACCGCCGCGTTGCTCGATTCCGAGATTCTCCACGGCGGTCACTTCCACATAATCTATATAATTACGGTTCCATAAAGGCTCAAAAATACCATTGGCAAAACGAAAAGCTAACAGGTTCTGAGCCGTTTCTTTACCTAAGAAATGATCGATTCGGTAAATCTGATGTTCGTCGAATACAGAAGCATAAATTTTATTCAGTTTCTCAGCCGATTCCAGATCATACCCGAATGGCTTTTCAACGATAATTCGTGCACGGCCTTTATTCAGATGCACCGACTTCAGGTGCAACGGAATCACACCATACAATGATGGAGGCGTAGCGAGGTAAAACAGCAGGTCATCCGGCCGGCTATCTCCGCTCAGTTCTTCAATGCGCAGGCGAAGCTGTCCGTATCCGCTTTCCAATGCCGGGTCTATTGCCAGATAGTGAAGATGTCCAACGAAAGCGTCCATCTTCTCCTTATTCTGCTCTTCCGACTTCACAAATTTCTCCATCTCATTATAAATGTAAGTCCGATAGTCCGCATCTTCATAAACCGTACGTCCCACCCCGAGAATTTCAAATTCTTCCGGAAGACGCTTGGCTACATACAACGAATACAATGCCGGCATCAACTTACGCTTCGTCAAGTCACCCGAAGCACCAAAGATAGTCATTACAAATTTACTCATATTTCTTTTTTTGCTTATACATTATACGTACCCGACTTTGTATCTCCTCCGTGTCCTGTCCAGTTTTCATGAAAAAAGACTCCTCGTAACTCATCTTTCCGCTCAAATGTATGAGCACCGAAATAATCGCGCTGTGCCTGTACCAGATTGGCCGGAAGATCAGCCGACACTAACGAATAGAAATAATTCAAAGCCGAAGAGAAAGCCGGAACAGGCAGTTCCTCACGCATGGCTTGTGCCACCAGGTTCTTCCAGCCGGACAACAGACCTTTGATCTCTTCTTCAAAATAAGGGGCCAGCAGCAGATGTTTAGGCTTTTCTTTTGCCTCAAATGCCGCAGCAATATCATTCAGGAAAACACTGCGAATAATACAACCGCCTCTCCACATCCGTGCAATCGAAGCCAGATCGAGGTTCCATCCAAATGTATCGGAAGCACGTTGCAACACCGCAAACCCTTGAGCATACGAAACCAGTTTCGAAGCATACAATGCCGAGAAAATCTCTTTTTCCGTATCTTGTTTATTATATACAGCCATCGAGTGCCCACATTGATATTGCCGGGCAGCGGCTTCACGCAGCTCCTTCCGGGCCGACAAACTGCGTTCAAAAACAGCCGTAGCAATCAATCCCAGTGGCATACCTAATTCCATGGCATTAATCACCGACCATTTGCCTGTCCCTTTCTGTCCGGCGGCATCCAGGATCTTATCAATCAGATAGGCTCCTGTCTTATCTTTATGGCGGAGTATATTACCTGTAATTTCTATCAGATAACTCCGTAGTTTACCTTCATTCCAACGGGTGAACACAGATGCCATCTCCTCGTTAGTCATATCCAGCAGCTCCTTCATCACCCAATAAGCTTCAGCAATCAACTGCATATCACCATACTCTATCCCGTTGTGTATCATTTTCACAAAATGTCCCGATCCGGCAGGTCCCACCCACTGACAGCACGGAGTACCATCCGGCGCTTGGGCCGCAATGCTCTGCAAAATCGGTTTCACCTCTTCCCATGCTTTCTCCGAACCGCCCGGCATGATAGAAGCTCCGTTCAAAGCTCCCTCTTCTCCTCCCGAAACACCGGCACCGACGAACAGAAAACCTTTCGACTCTGCCAGTTTCACTCTTCGGTTCGTATCTTCATAATTCGAGTTACCACCGTCAATCAATATATCACCAGGAGAAAGATACGGGAAAAGTTGCTCCATCAGCTCATCCACCGGACTACCGGCACGTACCATCATCATTATCTTACGAGGCAAAGCGATCGATTCTACAAAAGCCTCTATATCCGTGAAGCCCTCTATATGCTTGCCTTTAGCCCTTCCGTTGATGAAACGTTCCACCACGCCTTCTTCCACACCCGGTACCGTACGATTATACACCGATACGCTCCAACCTCTGCTTTCCATGTTCAGAGCTAAATTTTCTCCCATCACAGCTAAACCAATCAGGCCTATATCTGTTTTATTCTGAGTTGCCATAATTGTAATATGTATCTAAATTGGTTGATTTTTTGTTCTTTTTCTTATTATCTATAACACATATCGAAAATATTTGTTCGGATAGTTTCAGAAAAAAGTATTACTTTTGTAACAAACTGCTAAAACCTCGTAATGAAGAAAATACACATAGGACTTTTGCCACGTATCATCATAGCTATTATACTTGGTATCGCTATCGGAAATTTCCTGCCGACACCTTTGGTACGGCTGTTCGTGACCTTCAACTCCATCTTTGGAGAATTCCTCAATTTCTCCATACCTCTTATCATTCTCGGACTGGTTACCATTGCCATAGCCGATATTGGTAAAGGAGCCGGACGAATGCTGCTTGTCACGGCACTCATTGCATATGGTGCCACTCTTTTCTCCGGATTTCTGTCCTACTTCACCGGAGCCGCCATTTTCCCTTCGCTCATTACTCCGGGAGCACCTCTCGACGAAGTGAGTGAGGCGCAAGGAATCCTACCCTATTTCTCTGTTGCCATTCCACCCTTGATGAATGTCATGACGGCACTGGTCCTTGCCTTTACCCTCGGCCTGGGGTTGGCAAGCCTGCATAGTGACGCCCTGAAAAACGTAGCACGAGACTTTCAAGAGATCATCGTACGTATGATAAGCGCAGTCATCCTCCCGTTGCTGCCCATTTACATCTTTGGTATTTTTCTCAATATGACACACTCCGGACAAGTATTCTCCATCCTTATGGTGTTTATTAAAATTATCGGCGTCATTTTCATACTACATATTTTCTTGCTGGTTTTTCAATATTGCATTGCGGCATTGTTTGTCCGTAAAAACCCGTTCCGCTTGTTGGGACGGATGCTGCCGGCTTATTTCACCGCTTTAGGCACTCAGTCATCAGCCGCCACCATCCCTGTCACACTCGAACAGACCAAGAAGAACGGTGTATCAGCCGATATAGCCGGATTTGTCATCCCGCTTTGCGCCACCATTCATTTATCCGGAAGCACCCTGAAGATTGTGGCCTGTGCTTTAGCCTTAATGATGATGCAGGGCATGCCTTTCGATTTTTCCCTGTTTGCAGGTTTCATTTTCATGCTCGGCATCACGATGATTGCCGCTCCCGGCGTCCCTGGAGGCGCTATTATGGCTTCTTTAGGCATCCTCCAGTCCATGCTCGGTTTCGATGAATCGGCCCAGGCATTGATGATCGCCCTCTACATTGCCATGGACAGTTTCGGTACAGCTTGTAACGTAACCGGTGATGGAGCCATCGCTCTGATTATAGACAAGATCATGGGGAAAAGAAAAACTCCCGAAAGCCTCTAATGGCTATCGGGAGTTCACCCTGTTTGGTTATTAATTCCGTTTTATAATGTCATAGCCTGCCCGCCTATTACACCGGCTACAGCACTTGCCACAGCAATAATCAACTTCAATATAATATTCCATCCCGTTTTCTTCATACTCTTTATCCTCCTTCCGTTGTCAATAATTATTATATCAGCAATAAATTTTATCAGGCTGTCGGATCATCCACAATATCTCCACTACCCGATCCGCCATTAATTGCTCCCCCTATCGCACTGACTTTCTGGAATTCCACTCCCTGAAGCAAAGCACGGGTAGTGCCGATAGCTGCGGGACGAGTATATTCCGGAGTAAACAGACAACGAAGAGCCGCCACCTGATTCGGACTCACCTCTTGCTCTTGATCCACTCCATGCCCTTGTGTACAAGCTTTCATCGTGAAAGTGCCTAATCCCTCCAGACGTACCGAACGGCTATTCAACAATTCTTTACGCATGGCAGTCATCAAGTTACGAATCACATTATGAACATCACCCGGTGTCAACGATGATTTTTCAGCTATTACTTCAGCCAACTGTTGTGAAGTTACCATTTTTCCAACTTTCACCAGAGTCAGGTGCCACTGTTTCTTTCCCTCTTTAGTTTTCAACTGCGATTGTCTCGCTCTATAAAATAAAGGCATAATTTTTCTCCTTCTTTACTAATGTTACTACTACGTTTCATTCATGTTTCGTTGATCAACACTGCAAAGATGAAGATTTACAAATTATCGGCAAAGGAAAAAACGGTCCGGAAAGCAGTTTTCTCAGAAAAACTTATAACACGCTTATTATCTGCATCATAATTCTAAGCTCTTCGTTCAAAACAGGTGCATACACATGTACCCAATATCAGTTAAGTTTTAGTTCATCCGACAAATGCATAGTTCCAGTACAGAAAGTCTCACAATAGTAGTAATATATAGATATTATTTTTAAATTTTGCAATTAAATAATAATATTCCACCATATATAAGTAAAGCAGACTATATTACCAACCAAGAGATAATGCTACTTTTAGCGAAACGCATAAAGGAATATAGGCTTGCCGCACGGATGAGCCAAAAGGAAATGGCGGAGAAATCCGGTGTGAGTCTTGCTACTATAAGCCATTTTGAACAAGGTGTCAATCAGAACATGACCCTGAATAATTTCATATCATTGTTGCGGATAATCGGTATGGAGCAACGTATAAGTGATTTACTGCCTGAGTTGCCCATGCCACTAATGGCACTGAAACAACTAAATAAATTCATTCCCAAAAGAGTAAGGAGAAACAATAATGATACAAAATCTTGACGTGTTTTTATGGAATCGGAAAGTGGGTACATTGGTAGCCTATAAGGAGAAATACGTAGACAAGGTAATCAGTGTTGTCAGTAACTACCAGCGATATGCGCACATAGCAGGAGTTGATGCCTATTGGGGGCATCAAATAAAAGAGGAAATCAATGACCGTATTGGGATGTTATAAGCTAAATATAAAAAATGGGAATATCAATGCTATATTGAATATGAATCATCGTAATTATTAGTTACCATTTGTTTTGTAACTCTATTATTTTTCGACTGTAACTTCTTTTATTTTTTAGACTATATTAGATCTATGGTAGGAAGCATAATATTGACAATATCACTTCGCTTGATGCAAGCAAAAGAAACGCTTCATAAATAGAATATAGATCAAACTCAGCGCAATAATGGTACCCGACAAATACCCATATTCATTCCCCGGAAATAGAAGATACCCGGCTATAACTACTGCCTGCACCAACATATACACCAATGAAACCACTACGTGAGGAATTTTCAACTCATTTGCCATAATCTGATACAAATGTTTCCGATGTGGCAAACCAATATTCTCATGCAACATCAACCGATGAATTATTGTCAGCACACTATCCACCCCATAGACTGCCAACAAGACAATCCAGCTGAAATTTTCCGTACGGATTATCAGCATACCGATCAGAAAGAGGATCACGAAAGCAATGCTAACCGAACCTACATCCCCCGCAAAACACTTTGCCTGTTTCCGGAAATTGAAGAAGTTAAAGACTAACACAGCACAAAGCATGGTATAAATCAAAGCCGGCTCTACAAATGGAACATATACCCCATTTATAAATGCTAATGCCGCCAGCACCACCAACGAGTATCCACCTGTAATGCCATTAATACCATCCATAAAATTATAGGCATTGATAATCCCTGTGCAAACAATCAAAGCAACCACAATGGTCCACCAAGGCAGGCTGAACAACCCCCATTGATAGAACATCAAAGCCATCGCCGTAAAATGAAACACCAAACGTAACCCCTGAGAAGTAGAACGAATGTCGTCTACAAAACTGATAAAAGTAATCAATGTCAGAGCCAGCATAAACCAAGGATACTCAAACTGATTCGTCAGAAAGTAAGCTAATGCGCCAAAGAAGAAAATGATTCCTCCCCCTCTCAAAGTGATCCGGGTGTGCGAACTCCGCTCGTTCGGTTTATCGATGATATTGCATTTATCAGCAATACGGAAATAAAAAAGTTCTGCCAGAAATAGCAGAACCAGGATTATTAAATAGTACATAACTTATTTAGTTTCTTCAAATGAACGAATGGTTTTAATCAACCCCTCTTTAGCTGTCACAGGCATTTTATCAATCCCGAGAGCAGCTTTGATCTTAGCATTACTTACCACATAATTCTCTGTCAGTTTACGAAGCCTTTCCGTATTCAGTGGCAAATGGAGTAAAGTTCCCAGTCCGGCACATCCTTCCATAAAGCCCTTATTCATCTTCCAGATATGGGGCTGTTTTCCCATTGCCTCACACATGATGGCAATCAACTCATTTGTTGATAAAGCTTCATCATCCCCCATGTGATAAATGCCCGTAGGTACCTCTTTAGTCAATAGTCCCTCAATCACATAGCATAGGTTATCAATTGAAGTAAACGAACGACGATTTTCGAAGTCACCCAATGGCCAGGGAATTCCTTTCTTCACCACATTATACAATAGATTCAGATTTCCTTTATTCCCCGGACCATGAATCATACAAGGCCTTAATATATAAACCTGTTTCTCTGTAACCGAAGTCATCTCCCGAAAAGGAGAACACTCACAGGGAGAGACAGCAGGAAATGCAAAATGTTCCTTTATATACTCTTCAGCTCTTATTTTACTTTCCCCATAAGGACCAACAGGAGCCGGAATAACATCCTCAGTAAGCATATCTCCCACTACACTATCAGCCGCAGCTTTTACTGAACTAAAAAATATGAATTTCTTCGCAGAAGACTCCAAAAAGAAATCAAATATCTTTTGAGTCAGGCCGGTATTAATATCAAAATAAGACTGAGCAGCTGATTGGTTTTTCGTATCATGAGCCTTTCCGGCAAGATGAATGATTGCATCAAATTTTGGAAAGGTCTGTAATGGAAGGAGAGCAGTTTCCATGTCTTTCCAAAAGAATGTTTTTAGTACCCCTTCTCTTACCGGACATACTATATCAAGTCCGTAAAGGCTATGTTTAGCTTTTAAATAGTTAATAATATTGGTACCTACAAATCCATAAGTCCCAGTAATAAGAATATTCATCAAATTCTATTTTTTAGCATCTTAATAATATATATCTTTACAAAAGACAATTCTTTCCGCTTGGAAATATAATACTCTTCCTTATTTTGTTAAACTCACCATAGAAGCGACCATTGCAGCAATAGAAGCCATGGAACTACTCATACCTACTGCACCAGCCGCAGTAGTTCTTTTCCGTTCCTCTTTAGTGGGAACAATTATTTCACACCCAGGCTCAATGGCATTTGCCGTATTGTACCTTAACCGGGAAACAGTGCCATTCATATATACAACGTAGACACGTCGCTTCAAGGCCCGATTGCCAAAGCCGCCAGCTTGCCCTATATAATAATCAATTCCACTTCCTTTTTGATAAAGAACCGTATTGGGATACATCACAGCTCCGGTAATGGTCACAGTACTGACATATTTAGGAATAAAAAGTACATCTCCCTCACGCAACACCAGATCTTCATCAGACTTTGGTTTTGCCAATGCTTTTTCAAGTTCAATACCTACTGAATAAGTCTGATCGACCTCCAGAGTGGCCAAAGATACCGAATCTTTTCCGGTTCCCTTAACTGCAAACCGGACTGCATCTTGTTTTTGTCGGATTTCATCGGTTGTCATCCTACGCATCAGGCGTGCACCTTTTACATAGGCATCTTTCGACAGCCCTCCGGCCTTAGTTATCAGATCACTCACCCGTTCATTTCTTTTAGTCAGCGCATAGTTGCCTGTGAATATTACTTCTCCATCAACCCTCACATTCGCCTGTTTCTGATAGCCTGGGCTTCTACGTATAAAAACCATATCATAAGGTTCCAATTCAAACACCCTCTTTGTTCCTACCAATAGGCCATTCTCCAATTCAACCGTAAAACTTTTCCCTATTACAGAAGAAGAAGAGGTGCTTTTAGCATCTATAATACGTCGCGATACATCGATACGAACTGTTGAAGCTGATTCCAACAGACCACCTGCTTTCAAAATCAGATCCTGGATAGTCATATTTTTAGCAAAAGGAAAATATCCTGGATTTGCCACATCACCATAAATAGCCAATGTTCCTTCCTTTTCTAGTTCCCGGATACTCGATATATAAAGTACATCATTTTTTTGAAGGGGTAAATCTGGAATACTACCTTCCATCAATTTCCTTAAATCAACAGGAATCATTTCATGTGACAGGTCCTCACGCTCTCGTTTAAGTAATGCTCTATTTAGAAAAGCATCCCCACGAAGCCCTTCGGCCTGACATATCAGTTGTTTTATAGTTCCTGTCAAACTATCCAGCTGATACATACCAGAACGATATACCGCCCCACGAACTTCCACTTTATTAGAGAAACGATCTAATACCGCCTCTACGGAAATTTCATCATCATCAGTCAAAATAAAGTTTTCATAATCCACCTTATCTATATTATATATCTGTTGCTCTCTTCCGCTACGACGCAATAAACGAACCATATTACGATAAGCATCTCCTGTAAAGCCGCCTGTATAGTTGATTAAGGCAGCCAGAGTCTCTCCCTGTTTCATCTCATAAATCATCGGTCGTTTCACTTTTCCTGAAATGCAGACCAAATTCGCATAAGGAGAGACCAGAATCACATCTCCTTCTGACAGACGGATATCATCTGTCAGTTTTCCCTCCATTATATACTTATATACATCTACATCGGCTACCTTTTTATTATTCCTTACAACTTGAATTGTACGTAAGCTACCAATTCGATTGACCCCTCCGGCCCGATACAAAGCATGAAACACTGATGCAAAAGCAGATAACCGATAAGTACCGGGAACTTCAACCTCCCCCATGACATTGACCATAATGGAACGTATCTTCCCTAATGTCACCTTGATATGTACTGATTCTCCGGAGATAGCTGCATAGATTTTACTGAATTCACGCCGTAGATGCTGCTCGGCCTCCTGCATGTTCAGACCACTCAGGTAAATAGGACCAATGTTTTCCACCAAAATACTTCCTTCGGGAGAGATAGTCTCTCTTACCGTATTTTCCGAAGTTCCCCATATATCAATTATCACTTCATCTCCCGGTCCTAACATGTAGTTTTCTGGAGTAGGAATATTCAGATTAGGTTCAAATGACAAGTTCCGACTTGCAAATATATTGCGTCCAAAAACCTGAGTTTGTTTGCTCTGCCCTACTACTTTTCCCAACCCTCCTTGTTGAGCATTTACCCATCCAGTAAATAAAAGAAACAGTAAAAAGGATACTATCTTGCCCATTTGCCTAAATCATTCTATAAGGTTATTTTTCTTCTTAAATCTCCGAAAATCATAAAGTATCCATATTAGGCAAGCAAACAGCCCCAATATTATACCAAAAATAAATCCTAACAAAATCATAGCAGTCTACTTTTAATAACATATAGTTAAATTCTGATTTGCATTGTTTAAATTAATTACTCCAGCTGAAACACTTCCATTAAATGATCTATTATCTTTTTCTTAGTGAAAGACTTCTGATAATATTCCTTTCCGGCTCTCCCTTTTTCATACAGCATATGTTTATCCATTCGAGATAATCTTTTCACATTGTTTGCCAGCGATTCAAAATCTCCAGCATTAGCTGTAAAGCCGCAGTTTGCCTCTTTTATTATTTCATTACCAATACCATTTATCATAGAAATAATAGGTTTTCCAAAAGCCATATAAGATTGTATCTTTGATGGAATAGTTAAAGAAAAAATATTCTGGTCTTTTAAAGAGACAAGCATTACATCTGCATGAATAAATAGATCCGGCATGTCTTCCAAAGGATAGCGTCCTAATAAAAAAACAGTATCACATAAATCCAACTCTTTAACTTGCTGCTCTACAAACTCTTTTTTTCGTCCATCGCCAACAATTACCCACTTAATATCTTTATACTCTTTGGTCCGAATGGCAGCTTTCAATATTGAATCAAAATCTTGGGCCTCTCCTATATTACCGGCAAACATTACGACAAATCCATCAGGAATCAACGACTTAAAATGTTCCTTATTAATCAAAGAATCATCAGTGAACAAATCTTCAGCCCAGTTAGGAATATAACTAATTTTATGCTTATAATCTCCTTTTTGCAGTATGGACTGACTAAAGGCTTCCGACTGTATACAAATCCCATCGACTTTTTGATAGATACTTTGTACCATCTTAGTTAACATTCGATATACTAAACCAGAATTCATCTTACCCGCAGCGGACACACTTTCAGGCCACAAATCCTGAACCCAAAGATAAGCACGACTACCAAACAGCTTTTTGTGAAGTAGAGCTGCATACACCTGAGTAATAGGAGAAATTGCAAATGTTAAAGAAACATCAAACTTTCGCTTATGAAAAAGTATATATAAACAAGAAAACAATACAAAAGACAAATAATTCAATGCCAAACGCAACCCTGAACCTTTACCACGAGGTATTAACGGAACACGAATCAGTTCAATACCTTTATAATATTCTTTTTTATAGCCCCAAAAGCTATATCCCTTATAAATAGCCCCTTGAGGATAATTAGGTTTTCCTGTTAAGACTGTCACTTCGTTACCCCGTAATACAAGTTCTTGCGCCAAATCATTAACACGAAATGTCTCTGGCCAGAAGTATTGGGAAACCAATAATATTTTCATAAATATAGAGTTCGGTATAGCTCCTGTTTATTCTGCATCCAATCATATTGTTCCCGAAGCATCTCTTCATATCCAGGTACAACATAACTAAATCTTGCGGACTTTGCGATCGACTTGTCTATTCCATTTCCATCAAATGGCAGGATCTCAACATCTTGTTTGTGCCATATACGGGAAAACAGATGTAACAAATCATATTTACTTATACCAAGACCATTACTCAGTTGTATTAAACCGGTTACTCCCTGATCGATGGCCACATCAATGGCTTTCGCCAATTCCAGAGTGGTCACACCTCCCCAAATAGCAGTCTGGAAACCATTCACACAACCATGCTGATGCATAAACCAATGAAACAAGCCTTCGCCATTCTCCTTCAATTCAGGACCTATGATAGAAGTACGGATTGTCAGATCTTTGTCATTGATTATCTCACCAAGTGCTTTGCTACGACCATAAACATCGTCAGCATCCCGGAAATCAGTTTCTGAATAGTTACCTTTTTTACCGGAGAAAACACAATCCGTACTGATATGAATCAACTTTGCTCCCACTTCATCCGACAGTTTCTTGAGCAAATGAGGGAACCATGCATTTATCAGAATAGCATTGTCCGGATGTTCTCTGGAACCTCTTATCAATACGCCAATACAATTCAGGATAAAATCAGGACGGACTTCACGAACGAGCCGACTGACAGCATCCCCATCCGTCACATCCACAACAATACTATCATCAGTCAATTGGGTACGATAAACTACATTCACAAGATCGTATTTCCCCGTACATTGCAGATAATAATAAGCCATATGCCCGGCCATACCTGTGGCGCCGAACAACAGAATCTTCTTTTTAACCATAAAAAATAAAAAACAGGAACTAGATTTCTTTATGCCAAACCGTACGCTTGATATAATCTGTATAGGAAAGAATGATACGGACTACTTTTTTAGATACATTATCCGAAGCATAATCAGGAATAGAGTGAATTACGTCTGCGCCTTCTGCATACTGGGAAGTTACAATTTCGATAGACTCCAGAATACGGTCACTATTCAATCCGGTCATGATCAGCGTCCCTTCATCCATACCTTCAGGTCGCTCGTGTGCCTGACGGATAGTTATAGCCGGAAAATGAAGAATAGAAGATTCCTCCGTGATCGTACCACTGTCAGAAATAACACAAAAAGCATTCTGTTGAAGTTTGATATACTCCATGAAGCCAAAAGGTTTCATAAACTCAATCATCGGATTGGAATTAATAAAGCCAATAGATTCCAACTTTTTGCGGGTACGGGGGTGGGTGGAAACAATCACCTTTTTATGATATTTGTCCACAATGGCGTTCAGAGAAGAAAGCAGGTCGGAAAAGTTCTTCTCGGAATCCACATTTTCCTCACGATGCGTACTTACAATAAAGTAATCACCTTTTTTCAACCCCTCTTTTTCTAAAACATCATTCTCTTCTATTTCCGCCTTATGATAGATCAAAACCTCTGTCATTGGCGATCCGGTTTTGATCACGGTCTCCGGACGTAACCCTTCAGCCAGCAAGTATTTACGTGCATGCTCTGAAAGAGGCATATTGATATCACTCAAATGATCCACAATCTTACGATTGATCTCTTCAGGAACACGCTGGTCAAAACAGCGGTTACCAGCCTCCATATGAAAAATAGGAATCTTACGCCGTTTTGCGGAAATCACGGAAATACAGCTATTAGTATCACCATACAACAATAAAGCATCCGGTTTCACTTGGTCCATCAATTCATCCGATTTACGGATTACATTGGCTATCGTCTCTGCGGCATTCTTTCCGGCAGCATCCAGAAAATAGTCCGGCTTACGGATGCGAAGTTCCTGAAAAAAGATTTCATTCAGTTCATAATCGAAATTCTGACCGGTATGGACCATAATATGTTCAGTGTATTTGTCCAACTCAGCCATCACACGACTCAACTTTATGATCTCAGGACGAGTTCCGACAATCGTCATTACTTTAAGCATACATCCTCCTTTATCATATCAAGTTTCAATAACAACTGTTTCATACCGTCCACATCCAAACGATGGGTATTATGTGAATGGTAGTCCTCGAATTTAGAGACCTTCTCTTGGCCTTCCACAAAATATTTATCATAATTAAGATCACGGGCATCACAAGGTATCCGATAATAATTACCCATATCTTCCGCCTTGGCCATTTCCTCACGAGTCACTAATGATTCATAAAGTTTCTCACCATGACGTGTACCGATAACACGTACGGGGGTATCCATTTTGTAAAGTTCCTTTAAAGAACGGGCTAGCGTATCAAGAGTAGCTGCAGGTGCTTTTTGGACAAACAAGTCGCCATTATGCCCATGCTGAAAAGCATAAATCACCAGATCAACTGCATCATCCAGTGTCATCATAAAACGAGTCATGTTCGGATCGGTTATTGTGATATCCTTGCCGGCCTTCATTTGCTCCACCCACAAAGGGATCACTGATCCGCGGCTTGCCATCACATTGCCATAACGGGTACAGCAGATGGTAGTTTGACCACCCTCTCCCATTTGACGTCCTTTAGCAATAGCGACCTTTTCCATCATGGCCTTACTGATCCCCATGGCATTGATAGGATAACAAGCCTTATCTGTCGAGAGCACAACTACATTCTTGACTCCATGCTCAATGGCTGAATCAAGCACATTCTCAGTACCTAATACATTTGTCCGAACAGCTTGAACAGGGAAAAACTCACAAGAGGGAACCTGTTTCAGTGCAGCAGCATGGAAAATATAGTCCACCCCATTCATCACTCCATCCACAGAACGTTTATCACGTACATCACCAATGTAGAATTTCACCTTCTTATTTTGAAGGTGATGGCGCATATCGTCTTGCTTCTTTTCATCACGGGAAAAGATACGGATCTCTTTGATATCGGAATCCAAAAATCTTTTCAATACGGCATTACCGAAAGAACCTGTTCCACCGGTAATTAAAAGGGTTTTGTCTTTAAATAGGGACATAATAATTATATTTTTAGTTTATCTATCAGTTGAAAAAATAAATTCCAGTTATTTTCATTTTCTTGTGCTAAAGGGGTAAACCGTTTCGGATGCCAGATTATGTCAGAAATAGCATCGGCAAGCGCCTCTGTGTCATGTAAAGGAATGAACTTCGCACCTTCATATTTCCCTATCACATCTCTTGCATAAGGCAAATCCATAGCTATAATAGGTAAGCCGGCATTTGCTGCTTCTACTAATGGTAAGCCGAATGTTTCAATATAGCTTGGAAACAATAACGCAGTTGCTGATTTATATAAAGAAAGCAGTTGCTTATACGGAAGACTTCCTTCAAAGATAAAATTATCTTCCATGTTTAATTTTAGAATGGCATTAAGCAAATTCGGAGCTTCGTTTTTATTGAAAGTAAAGTGAATTTTTATATTACTAACCTTTCCTCTATCTTTTAATATTCCCATTGCTTTAATAATGTCAATATGATTTTTATATATGAAAGGAGTTGCAGGATAAATAAAATGCAGAAACCGATCATTAAACAGATAGTCTTTTATTTCTTTATAATCAATTGTATCTGTATCCGGCCTTATGACTGAAATTTTTTCTTTTAAAAAATTAAACTTCTCACAAAATGCTTTTTTTATAGATGGTATCTGTACTACTATATGGCTTTGGGGAGTAAGATAGCGTGACACAAAAAAAGCATAAAACTTTTGATAAAGAAATAAAGTAAATCCATCTTTTTTCAGCACATTCCATTTGTGATCGGTTAATGGCAATAGTTGATGATAATAAATTAATTGTGAGATATTACTGTCTAGTTTAACCCCTGTATTTTGAAAAGAAATAAATAAATCAGGAATTAGCTTATGTTTTTTCATCCATTTTCTTAATCCGATCTCATCCCAATAAATTCTTTTCGCCCAACTAACTGTATCGATTGGGATGTAGTGAACGTTTTTCACCTGTTTAAGTTTTACTTGAGGATTGATAAATATGTAATACTCATTTTGAGTATCATTCGTAGGTAAGGCGCTAATAAACTGTTTCAGAATAGTAAGCGCCCCACTGCTACGAGCAGCAGTGGAGTTGACAATAATTATCGACATTTTACATTTCGTATGAATTCAGCATTACGAGGCTTTCAATAGTATATATATTTTCATGAAAAAGAAGGATAGGTAATATGTATACCCAAATCACTCTGATGAATATAATAATGAAAATATAAATATTGCAGAGTCGTTTTATACGAGCATTTTTTTCATTGTCTTTTATATACAGAAAAAAAATAATCCAAACAGTAATTAAAGGTGTAATGTATCTGTTGTTAATGATCTGCATAGTGAAAGAAGGCAGTATCAGAAAAAAAGATGTACAAAATGATAACAAGTACAAAAATATGAATTTTCTGTCTTTCAGTATAGATGAAGCTCTCAGTTTTAAAGATTTAATCATACAATAAATACAAAATAAAATCAATACACATTGAAATATTGAATACAGTCCTCCCAAAAGAGACGATTCCTGCTCAGTTTCAAAATAAGCATCAAAATGTCCACTAATATATCCTTTTAGTATTTTAAAAACAAAAAGACAAATAATATTTACAAGAGTGGCTAAAAGAACTAAATATTTAAAAAAATAATTATATAGTAATAATATTAAATAAAAGCATAAAAAAAACACAATGATGGCACTATGATTTAATATAGCTAATGTAGCAAACATAAAATGCAAAATAAATTTCTTCTTCACAAACAAATAATAAACCGCCAGGAGAGCAAGGGGGAATGCCACATAATATCTGATTTGGTTACCGAACGTAACATAACTGAACAACAATATGGTCAGAACAATAAATAAATATCTATCTGTAAATTTAGACGTAAAAAACAAAAAAGCTAAAGACATTACAATTATATGAAACCGATATAAATAATAATATTCGAAATCATAACCTACAAAAATATCCGATAACATACCGAATGCAATATCCGGTGATTGATCACTATGAGTATAAAAATAAGAATACCCTTCCCAGTCACTATTATATCTGACTCCCCAAAATGCAATAATAAAAATAAATAATGCAATAACCCAGCCAACTGTAGAATATTTTAGTACATATACTTTCATTGTATTATAGTAAGTATCTTTTGTGCCGTAAATCGAGGTTCCGCCTCGGGATATAAGGAACAAACCTCACAAAAATTCAGCCTGTTGTTTTTGTTAATCTCTATAAAATTAACAATACGTGCACTTGTTTCTTTTGTGATTTTAACTTCTTCTTTAATAAACAACACTAAAGGATATTTGGATAATATGCGTTTATTTATGTCATTTTCGTTATTATAAAACAAGATAATGGGTTTACCGACCGACATATATGTAAATATTTTGCTTGACATTTGTATTCCGGAGCATTCAGCCACACATAGTAATATGTCAGCAGCAAGTATCGCCCGATTGGCTGTTTCGAATGTTACTTTACCATAGTTCTTCACGTTTATAGGAAATTGTGATGTCAGTTCATCAATATATTTTGTACAATTACCCATTACATAAAAATCAATATTGATTAGATGTCTTTTCAAAATCTCTTTCAAAGTATCCACAAGAAAATAGGGCTCAACATAATGTTTGAGGAAAGCACCGGCATAAACCAAAACAGCATGTTCGTTTGTTTTATAGGCATTTGCTTTTGCTTCTATTAACAACGGATGTTCTGTATAGGTAATTTTTTCCACATCTTCGGTATAATATGTTTGAAAATGATTCCTTAATGTATGCATGACAAAAAGATGGTCACTTTCTTTTAAAACCGCTTTTACCAAATCTATGTGTTTGTTCCATTTCATTCTCTTGTTCCAACCAGTTCGGTGTAAACCATCTCGTTCCACAAAGTTATCAAAGAAGTAAGGAATGACTTTAACTTGCTTATCATGCAGTTTTTTATATTGTATTCCGGCTAAAGTAGATTCAAAAGGGAAAGAACAACATAGAATCGTATCAATAGTTTTTTTTTCGCCTACACTTGCTAAAACTTTTATATATTCGTCTACTTGATCGTTTTTAATATTGACTTTACATAGAATAGCTCTTAAAAAAGAAATGGTTCTGATTAGATTGATAAGTATAAGCCAAAATAAAGAAAACAATTTAGGCAAGGTGTTTTTTTTATTTATCGCATATAGTCTCAAAGTATTCAGCTTGGTGGAATTTCTTATTATCCGGTAGCCATCATATTCCTCTTCATCTTTTTCGTTAATATCAGTCTTTTGAGAAATAACACTTATATCCGCTTCTTTTTTCAATTCATCTACTACATTTCTGGCGCAAATACCAACTGCGGAGAAATTAGGATAATAGCTACCGACCAATACGACAATATGTTTCTTTTTTATTTCCATAATAATAAAAATGTTTCTTTTACCTGTTTTCTGTCAAAAATGAAATATGCGACACAAAACAACAAACTGAGAACAAACGAATAAATAAATGATAAAAGATAAGAAGAAGAAAGAAAGAATAAGAGAAAGCCTATTTCCACATATACCTGTTTATCAATCTTACCATTCATTATTTTTGTTAAATAGATTTCAGATTCATAGCATCTAATGAACATGGCTACGAAAGTACAACCTGCAATGAGCCATATTTCCCGATATATTCCGTAAAAGACAGTAGCAAGCACCGTGAATATCAATACGCAATTCATGTTTGCAATGAGCATCGGCTTCTCTTTTCGCAACACCTTATAATAAGTATTGTTCAGAATACTTATTTTACATTGAAGGAAAACTATGGCAAACAGGAAATTTAAAAAAGGCAATACTGAATCATATTTAGGATAAAAAAACGTAATGAACCAACAGGCAGGAAAGTAAACCAGAATAGCGGGAAGACCGAATGAGCGAGTGAATATATTGATGCGTTTAAATAAATAATAATACTTATCTTCCGATATGCGTTTTATCATCGGATAAAGCACCAGACTGAAAGCTGTCACCGCTGTCAGCACCAACCCAGTAACGGACATGCCGAAAGAATAAATGGCAAAATCCTCTATATTACCGCATAACTGTACGATAATCCTTCCTGAGCCTACTAAAAGCATACCCATGAGATTGGCAATCATTAGCTTTATTCCTACCGACATATTTTCTGTCATAAAACGGAAAGACTCTTTGAATGGAGTAGTTTTACCAAAGTATAATTCACGAGTTTTCCATATCATCAATAGTAATACAATTAGTTTTGATAATAAATCGACGAAAATAATAGTACGAAAATTTTCACTGTTCACTATAAGCATATATAAGATTGTGAACAAAACCAATATTTTATCGATTATGGAAAAAAAACTATATCTTTTAAACTGATTAGTTATTTGAAATATATAAATAAAAACGCTGGTCAATCCCATAACCGGGATATTTAAAGAAGCAAATAAAAGAGCGTAGCCAATGTTTGAATTATCCTCGAAGAACACAATCAGCAAAATACATATAGCTGTAAAAGAAAACAGCATCCACGTAAACAATCGTACAGCTGAACGAATTAGCTTATGAGGTAATTCTTCATAATTGTATTCACCGAATTTCAGATAAATTCCGTCATTGAAACCCAAACAAAATATTCCTACATAGGATGTATAGAACCAATATACCGACCAGTATCCGAAACTTTCTACTGGGAAAATTTTAGGTAATATCAATGCCCGTGCAATGCTTATCAGCAAGACAAGAATTTGTGCGCTGAATACAAATGAAGTATTTCTTAGGATTTGTTTTCCAAGTGAATAAGACATATATCGATTATTTGCGATATGCCTTGAAAGCGTGATGTGTAATCTGCTTTTCTACAGGCGGAAGTTGCATATAATTTCCGTAAATACTTTTAAGCCACAGATCATAACCGGCAGGGGCATCAAACGCGTGTCCTTCAAACTCAACAGGTACGCAGCTTTCAAAGTTCTTTTTAGCCAGTCGCCTGTCGATATTTCCGAAATTCAAATCGGCAGCATACCGACAATTCAAATAATTGTATTTGATGCTCAAACTATTTATTTTTTTTATCAGAAATTTATACGAAACCGGAAGCAATGCCATTTTGGACAGCATCAAATGAATATTTTTCACAACACTTCGTTTCTTAAAATCAAGTTTTATCTTTTTTGCATTTAATAAATTACGATAAAAATTTATTTTCGAATAATGCGCTTTGGCTTCGTATTCATCTTCTGGAAGCCCATCTATAGGAAACAAATCAATGTTTACTCCGATATCATATTTTAATGAAGAGAATTCGATAATGCATGTATCGGGATCGCATATTTTAGCAAATGCATTCGGGTATGACGGATCCAAAGAGGGAGAAACGACATAGTATCCTTTGTCCTTTTCCTTGTTATACAACTTAATAAACCGTTCATAATCCGGACGGGGCATAGAAATATCTATATCGTCATCCCAAGGGATATACCCTCCATGCCTCAACGCTCCGATCAAAGTTCCATAAGCTAAGAAATACCGAATGCCATGTGCCTTGCAAAACCGATCTACCGAGATTAATATATCAAATTGAGTTTTCTTAAACTCCTCTGGTTCGATAATTTTATTATTCATAGAGAGGTTCTGTCTGTTTTTTATTTAAGAATATCATAAATTTTTGCTGCAAAATAGACATCATGCAAGCCTAATCCGATATTATAGGATAAAATCCGTTCATCGTCGCTTTCTCTGCCCGAACATTTACCAAGTAATACATTGGAAATTTCGTTGAATGAGCGGAATTGGGAAAAGTTTTTAAACCCCTTTACATGGTTGGTATCATCGGCAAATACTTTATCGAAAAATAAATCACAGTTCTGAAACCCTCGCGTATGAACAGGAATTACTAAAACCCCTCGCTTAAATAAGTTTTTATCTTCAACCAGCAAACTTTGCGCATCTGTGATGCATGACACTAAAACATCAGCTCCACTTACCAATTCTGGAATTGTATCAACCACTTTGAAAGATACATTGCGGTAACCTTCGAAGTAAGAAATAAATTTTTCGGCTTGATCTTTGTACCTGAACAAATAGATGCTAAAGTTCTCATCAGGAGAAGAAGATAAAAGACATAGTAATGTAGCCCGTGCAGTACTTCCTAATCCAATGAAAGAATATTTTTTGGCTTGTGACCGACGAAATGTTTTTATGGCAAGAGTTGCAACAGCCCCTGTACGCATGGCTGTAATCCAGTCACAGTTTATCAAAGCTAAAAGTTTTCCCGATTGACTGTCATATAATAATAAATCGCTTTTTAAAGCAGGAATTCTCCCTAATATACGCGATACTATTTTTACCCCAAAATATCCGATGGAAGGAGGTAATAAGCAGGGCATCGTGGTGAAAAAATCATTACCCACCGGATGTACTGACATTTTTGCTGGTAGCTGGCTTTCATTTTTTAAACTAAAACTTTGTGTAACCCATTCTACACATTTATCCGGATCGATTTTCAGGTTTTCAACTTGATCGGCAGTTATGTTTTGCATCACATTAATCGGTTTAAGATATCAACTAAACTATCATTATCTTCCTTTCCCCTGACCGCAATCCTGACATAATCTCTGCCACTGAAAGCCGCTTTCGCCCCGCAATCCTTTATCAAGATATTGGCCTTGTCGAGTAACAGTTTTGACAACTCCTTAGAAGAATATTTATCAGTAACCTCACACAAAAAGTAATTAGCTTGGGATGGTATAACCCTCAAATAGGGGATCCGCTGTAGTTCTCGGAAAAAACGTTCTCGTTCATTCCTAAACTTAATACATGCTTTCCGGTAATCGTTTTCATATTTACCAAATATCTGCATATAGAATTCGGCAAAGGAGTTGATGTTCCAGATGGAAACATCTTTCTTCATCCGAGAGATGAATTGAGTATCAGAAGTCGCTATCACCCCTAATCTCAAACCCGGTACACCATAAGATTTGGATATGCTTTTCATAACGATAAGATTGTCGAAACTTTCCAGTATTTCGTTGTGCAACAAAGTATTTTCTGTAGATCCTTCTGTAAAATCCACGAATGATTCATCCACAATAAGCAGAATGTTTCTTGCCTTCGCCCAGGTCGCCAGCAACAAAACATTTTCTTTGGAGATGAAGTTACCCGACGGATTATCCGGGTTTATCAGTAGTAGCGCAGACAGGTCTTTATCCGAATAATAGTTCTCCAAATCGGTAGCGGCATAAGAAAAATCAGGATTAGAGGGGATGTATGAAATGATTTCCTGTCCGTTTTTTCTGTTTGGATATTCTTCAAACGTGGGAAACACGACACCGATATTCCCTTCAACAGATTCCATAAGGCTTTTGATCAGTTCGGCAGCCCCATTTCCCACACAGGCATACTCTTGTTTGATTCCAAAATATTTTCCTATAAGCAAACTATTAACAGCCATGCCTGAGGGGTATTCACTCAACAGAATGTCAAAATTGGCTTTCAGTTCTTCTCTCATCCTTGCTGTCGGGAAAAAGGGATTGACTAAATAACAGAAATCCAATAATCCAGGGAAACGCCAGTAGCCTCCATACCTCTTTTGATAGAGCGAAAGTCGGGTTTGAGAATCGGCAAAAAGAGTTTCGGCGATATCCAAATCCTGTATATCGTCTATTTCATACCATTTCTGTCCGGAAAGCGGAAGGGCTTTCAAATCACTTTTATCAAGCAGAGTAATCACCCGGAGCACTTGTTCATAATATTCATTATTACCCAAAGCCTTTGTATAGGCTTCAAGAAAAGGAATGTAGCTGGTTTCAGAGAATTTTCGACTAAATTTATAAATATTGACAGTTTTGTAATAAAAGCCGGTATCACTATATTTAAACGCTTTCTTAGGAACGAAATTCACGATATTGTTTTCATCATCTAACCTCACCATAGTTCCATCCATCCACGTTTCATATTTGTCCACCAAGGCGAGGTTAGGACAAGGAGCGTCTATAATCATCCGGAACAATTCATCATCGAAAATCAAATCCGACTCTATCAACAGAGTATCATCCTGTTGCATTTGCTCTTTTGCCAATGACAAGGAATAAATATTATTGGTTTTGTCGTAAATGGGATTTTCTATATACTCAATGGGAAGCCCTTTGTAATTATATCCTATATAATCTTTTAATTTTTGCCCTTCATAACCAATTACAATAATGACCCTCTTTATATTCAATTTTGATAATTGAGTTAAAAGTCTGTCGATTAAGGCAACACCATTAACCTTCACCATACATTTGGTATTGTTTCGGGTTAAATCTCCCAGGCGTTTTCCCATTCCTGCTGCTAAAATAATTGCTTGCATACTATCTTTATATTTATCCTATTCTATTGTTCGGATATGGATTTTTTTCTAAATTTGTCAAACACTCTAAAATTTCACGTTCTTCTTCAATCAATTCCCTATCTTCCCAACTATCTATAATTGCATGCGCCTCTTTCGCCAACTCCTCTTCAAACACCTCACCATAACAATAAGTCAACAACTGGCATTTCAATAAAGTAGCAGGAAGTTGGTCAAGCACGTCCCAACAACGATTGAGAACAACTTGCTTTTTCTCCTCCTTGTCACCCTGATTATAGATGGTTGCATTGTAACCCATCAATAATGCCAGACAGATGTTTGCTTCCTCTTCGGGAGTAGCACCACGCTGAGGATACAACGCATCGGATTGTTCTAAAACTTCTTTGTTCAACTGACGGAAATGATCGGTATAAATAGGAGCACCATCCACACCTAAATAGAGTAACTCGTGCGAGAGACTCTGTAATTGTTCAATTTGAGAAGTGAGTGTATTCATAACTTAAATGACACGTAAATAACTTTTAGGAACTTTGACGCTGGCGCTCAATACACCGGCAATACGAATAACAACATAAGTTTTGTTGGCCTCGCTGGCAAGTTCGCCCTCGACACCACAGAAATCACCTTTAACTACCTGAACCCTGCTACCAACAGATAAATGGTCATTATCGAAACTGACGCCATTCGGATCTAAATCCATGACAAATATGAAGTCCTGCATCTGTTTATCAGGAACTATCAGCATGGCCCTGGTAAGCAGGTCTTTCATATAAAAAAGCTGGATATTGTATTTATTAGAAATATCACAAGCATCTTGCTTGGTAGCTTGGATGAAGATAAGATTCTTAATAACAGGGACTTCCACCCGTTTTCGACGATATTTCAACTGCCGGATGACAAACTGAGTGGGAAGATAGTAATTGAGATCAAGTTCAGTCTTCAATTTTTCAAGAGAGTCACGAATAGCAAACTCTTGTTTATCTCGGGTACGGGCGGCAAACCAATACTTCTGTTGTTCAGACATTTACGATTTATACTTGGGGAAATTTTCCTTTGTTTCGGGTGCGCTTCGCGGTTTGAACGAGACATCTTTTCTCTTTCAAACCGTCAAATTTTACGAAACATTTTTAGAAGTTGAGAACGAACGAATGTGTTTCAAAAAACGTTCGTCTTTTGAAACAGCATTTTTGAGTTTTTTTTCGATGAAAAAATGAATATTGTAAAGTAGCTGAACAAAGAACTTTTTTTGCTCTATATATATTTGAGAATCAGCAATATAAAATCTTTGATAAAATTTTATCCACTAAATATTTTGTACATTAAAACAGACTCCTTACCTTTGTTCAATCAAACGAACGTTTTTTGAAACAACACCTATATCTTAAGATAAATAACTAATAACAAGATCCTTACACTTCAAGATTTTCCCTTTAAACTAAAAAAATTCCGGTATTCTTTTATATTTATATTTTTTTATACAAACTTTGTCCTTTCATAAATTCATTTAATAACTAACATTATGGAAGAAAAAAAGTAGTTATCTCATTGAATGATAACTTAGTAACCATCGAAGTAAATGGAAAAGTAATCTTTGCGGGTAAAGCCGACTTGCAATTCAGCCTCAATCAAAAGGTTAGAGAACCACTACGCATCACAAAAGGCAAAGGAAAGCTAATGGAGGCACTTACCGAAAGCTTTATCAAAGGCGGAATCAACAGCATGAAAAACAGACCCATTGAAGAACTACAGGAAACAATAAAAGATTATCTCACCTTTGAATATCAGCGCAAAGGCATTGCTACAGAGCCTAATAAACGTTCTTTTCTATCAGAGCTGAAAAAATATGCCAGAGCATTCCGGAAAAAGCGAGATGAAAGCGAATAACCGATTGTTAAAATCCTGTAAAAGTCCCTTTCTAAAGTACTTTTACAGGATTAGTCTATTCAAAACTTATTACCGTACTTTGCCACGGGTAAAAATAAAAGCCCGACAATAACTCATTAATAAACTTAAAAAAATCAATTATGAAAAAGAACAGGAAAGCAGTATCGAAAAACGAAATGATGAAAGGAAAATGGAAAAGACAAATCATGCTCGAAAAGGACTACACAGAACAGTGCTCCGAATGGATGGCAGAACGACTGGAAGCCCTCATAGAATATATGCAATATGGACATGCAGCCGTAGCTTATATGAAACAGGACGGAACATTCAAACTGGTGAAAGGAACATTGGTGGGATACGAAAAAGATTTCGGAAAGCAGTATGATCCGATGGAAATAAAAAACACAGTGGTCTACCGGGATGTGGAGCAACAAAGGTGGATGACCTTTAAAATAGAGAATTTCATGGAATGGAGAGCGATCGTATAGGAGAATCTTTCAGTGACCAATTAATCAGCAACATAACAACTTAACAATTATGGCAACAACATACGATGGAATAAATTACTTTCCGATAGCTGTGAATTTTATGGAAGAGAACGCAATGGAGGTAATAGAAGCAAAATATGGCATGAAAGGACTCGCAATTGTACTGAAACTCCTATGCAAGATATATAAAGAAGGATATTATATTCCGTGGGGTGAGGAACAATGCCTTATTTTCGCCAACAAGACGGGAAAAGAGGCAGACGCAGAAGAGGTGCAGGGGATTATCAAGATAATGATCGAGAAAGGAATGATAGACAGGGGAAGCTATGCGGAACATAAAGTACTGACCTCTGAAGCAATACAAAAAGTATGGATAGAGGCAACCAAGCGAAGAAAGAGGAACTGGACAGCCATGCCTTATCTACTGATAAAACCGAAAGAGACATGTAATGAAGAAAAGACTGTCTGCACGCAAAATGTAGAGCAGGATGCAGGCTCTGATGCAAAAAATGCATGCAATACCGAACAAAGTAAAGTAAAGCAAAGTAGAGAATTTCCCCCCTCAGCTCCCCCAAGGGGGAAGGAAGAGGAAGTCAATGCTACGCCGGTCAGTATGCCCGGATACGCATTTAATACAATGACACACAACTACGTGGGATTAATGGGAAACCTGGAACGATTCGGAATAACAGACGAAAAAGAGATCGAAGCAATCCTGCGACTGTCGGATTACGGGAGAAAAGGAACCCCTGTATGGAAACTGATTTGCAGCACGAACTGGAGTAACATCGGAGCAAAAGGAAAATACATGATCGCAGCGTTGAACCGGGCAAAGAAAAGAAGCGGAACCTAAAAAAGAACTTTTCTGACAAACAGTACATTTTATATTCTGGAAAATGCTGTTTGCTTGCAGTCAATTAAAGAACGCAGCTGTTTTCCTCCGGAAACGAGCACTGATTCTCAAGGGGTTGAAAAGCGATTCAAAAAGCACTAATACGAAGTTAAAATCGTGACTTCAGGAAGTTAACTTCCCGAAGATACGATTTTAACTTCGTAAAATTATGATATTAACTTCGTAAACAACAAGATGTTAACTTCGTAAACGGCATCATCCGGACATCAAAGCAATCAAAAAAGATTGTCAGACTATAGTATTTCAGGCAGTTGCCAGACTTGTATGTGACGAATCCCTTCTTTGGAGGGCAATGTGGTATCGTCCATAGAAACGACCCACTTTTCATAATTGTCTTGTATCATCTCCAGCGTGTTGTACATTTGCTCCACTTGAAAATCATCATTGAGCAGAGGTGCACATTGCAAATACACAATGCGGTCTTTCTTCCTGCCAACGAAATCGACCAGTTTGCCTCCTCGAAGCACACCTACAAAAACGGTATATCCGGCACGCCGCAGTTCCAGATAAACCTGGTTCTCAAAGCAGGATTTTCGGGAACCGGCAAAAAAAGGATACAGATGGCGCATAAATGCCCAATCGTTAATATAGTATTTGCAGCTACCCAGAAGAATCTCTTTACTGCGGATCTGATAACGTTCCACGCGATGAATCAGAGAGGTGTCTTCCAGATAGCAGATATAATTGGCAACCGTATCATAACTCGTCTTCCGGTTCTGGGCAGCAAAGTGACTGACCAGCTGACCGATGGTAATCAACTCAGCGAGATGGGTGCACAAATAGACGAACACATCTTCGAGCAGGCGGGCATCCTTAATCCGATATCGACGGATGATATCACGAAACAGAATCGTATCGCGGAGAGCGGAAATGGCTTTCCATCCGGCCTCCGCATCCGGAAGATTGAAAAGAATGGGTAGTGCCCCCTTACCCATATATTCCGCGTAATTTTTGCCGGTAGCCTCTACCCTCTCCAATATCCTATGCTCGGAAAAGCTAAAGGGAAATATCTCAAAACTGACGTAATGTCTGGCCAAAAGCTTCTCGGCTTCACCCGAAAGCATATCCTGGTTGGAACCACTGATAAACAGCTCGCAAGTATCTACAAAGTCCTGTGAATGGGAATGGACAAAATGTTCCCAGCCCTCCACTTTTTGTATTTCTTCAATAAAAATATAGACTTTACCTACCGGATGGATTTTCTCACGATAGATAAAAAGCAAGTCGTCCAGATCACGATATCCGGAAAGTACGCCCGAATCTGTGAACTTCTTACTTATATATAGAATGTTCCGTGGTGAAACACCATCGGCAATCAACTGATAGATGATCTGCCGCAACAGGCATCCTTTACCTACCCCTCTCTGTCCGGTCAGGACTTTTACAAGGCGGTTACCTACATACCCGAATATACGGTTTGTGTAACTTTTACGGGCAAATTCCACTTTCGGAAGTTTTCCATTCCAGTAGTTGGATGATACCAATTCATCAAATATATCATTCATATACGAATTTATTTAAAATAAAATTCATTATATAAAACAGAATAGATATTTTAATATTAAAAAGCATAATATTCATTTCTATTTTAATAAATTACAGCAAAGATAGGTTTTTTCCGTTGAAAAAAGAAAATAATTCAGCAGATAGATTGCCCGTTCTTATGAAAATACCGAATATTGCATCGTCAAAAAGATTATAAACTCAAAACAATAGACATGAAAAAAGCTCTTATTTCAGGTATTACCGGACAGGATGGTTCATTCCTCGCCGAGTTTCTTCTTCAGAAAGGTTACGAAGTACACGGCATCCTGCGCCGTTCATCTTCTTTCAATACAGGCCGGATCGAACACTTGTACTTTGATGAATGGGTGCGCGATATGAAACAGAAACGTACAGTCAACCTGCACTACGGAGATATGACCGACTCAAGTTCACTGATCCGCATCATCCAGCAAGTACAACCCGACGAAATATACAACCTGGCGGCACAAAGCCACGTAAAAGTATCGTTCGACGTACCGGAATATACCGCCGAGGCGGATGCACTCGGTACATTGCGTATGCTTGAAGCTGTCCGCATCCTGGGACTGGAAAAACAGACACGCATCTACCAGGCTTCCACTTCCGAACTCTACGGAAAAGTACAGGAAGTGCCGCAAAGCGAAACGACTCCGTTCTATCCGCGTTCTCCGTATGGAGTAGCCAAGCAATACGGTTTCTGGATCACCAAGAACTATCGTGAAAGTTACGGAATGTTTGCCGTAAACGGTATCTTATTCAATCACGAGAGTGAACGCCGTGGCGAGACTTTCGTAACCCGTAAAATCACGCTGGCAGCAGCACGCATCGCACAAGGCGAACAGGATAAATTATATTTGGGTAACCTGGATGCCAAGCGTGACTGGGGCTATGCCAAAGATTATGTAGAATGTATGTGGCTGATCCTGCAACATGACGTACCCGAAGATTTCGTAATCGCTACCGGCGAAATGCATACCGTCCGCGAATTCTGTACATTGGCATTTGCCGAAATAGGCATCAACCTGCGTTGGGAAGGCGAAGGCGTCAATGAGAAAGGAATCGACACGGCCACCGGCAAAGTACTGGTAGAGGTCGACCCGAAATACTTCCGCCCTGCCGAAGTGGAACAATTGCTCGGTAACCCAACCAAAGCCAGAACCGTATTGGGATGGAATCCATGCAAAACACCATTCCCGGAACTGGTAAAAATCATGGTACGCCACGATATGGCCAAAGTGAAAAGAATGATTGCGACTAAACATGATTGACAGAATGGATAAAAACGCAAAAATTTATGTAGCCGGACACCACGGACTGGTGGGTTCGGCTATATGGAAAAACCTGCAGGAAAAGGGGTATACGAATCTGGTGGGACGCACACATAAGGAACTGGACTTATTGGACGGTGCGGCCGTAAAGCAGTTTTTTGATGAGGAAATGCCGGAGTACGTGTTTTTGGCTGCCGCTTTTGTCGGAGGGATCATGGCCAATAGTATCTACCGTGCGGACTTTATCTATAAGAACTTACAGATACAGCAGAACGTGATCGGAGAAAGTTTCCGCCATCAGGTGAAAAAACTACTCTTTCTGGGCAGTACCTGCATCTATCCGCGGGATGCCGAACAGCCGATGAAAGAGGACGTCTTGCTCACTTCTCCACTGGAATATACCAATGAACCTTATGCCATAGCCAAAATAGCCGGACTGAAAATGTGCGAAAGCTTCAACCTGCAATATGGAACGAACTACATCGCCGTGATGCCGACCAACCTGTATGGGCCGAACGATAACTTTGACTTGGAACGCAGTCATGTGCTGCCTGCCATGATCCGTAAAATTCACTTGGCACACTGCTTGAAAAAAGGAGATTGGGAGGCCGTGCGTAAAGATATGAACCTGCGTCCGGTAGAAGGCATCAGTGGTGCCAACTCCAACGAAGAAATCCTCCGGATTCTCCGGAAATACGGCATTACTGAAACGGAGGTGACACTTTGGGGAACAGGAACGCCTCTAAGGGAATTTCTTTGGAGTGAAGAAATGGCAGATGCCAGTGTCTTCGTAATGGAACATGTGGACTTCAAGGATACCTACAAAGCCGGTGCAAAAGACATCCGCAACTGCCACATCAATATAGGTACCGGCAAAGAAATTACAATCCGCGAACTGGCCGGACTGATTGTAAATACAGTCGGCTATCAGGGTAAACTGACTTTTGACAGCAGTAAACCGGACGGAACCATGCGAAAACTTACCGATCCGTCGAAATTGCACAACCTCGGATGGCATCATAAGATCGATATTGAAGAGGGGGTACAGAGAATGTACGAGTGGTATCTGGGATAATCATTCACCACAGAGGGCATAGGAGGATACAGAGTGATAAAATAGAAAAGAAAACAGAACTTCTATGTCCTCCGTGTACCCTGTAGTGAATACAGTGAAACCTGCAAAAGAAAAATTTAAATAGCTTCCAAGCTTTCAAATCTCAATTAAATAGCTATATTTGCACAATTTATCATCAAATGTGCAAAAAACAATGGAACAAAGTTTTATAGCTTACATTGAAAATAGTATTAAGAATAATTGGGATCTGGACGCCCTGACAGATTATAAAGGTGCCACCCTACAGTATAAAGACGTAGCCCGCAAAATAGAAAAGCTCCACATCATCTTTGAAGAAAGCGGAATCCGCAAAGGAGACAAAATAGCCGTTTGCGGAAGAAATAGTTCCCATTGGGGAGTTACTTTCCTCGCGACTCTCACTTATGGAGCGGTTATCGTCCCCATCTTACACGAATTCAAAGCTGATAACGTACACAACATCGTCAATCACTCGGAAGCCAAACTCCTCTTTGTAGGAGACGTGGTCTGGGAAAATCTCAATGAGTCTGCCATGCCGTTGCTTGAAGGTATCCTGATGATGAACGATTTTACGTTACTGGTATCACGTAGCGAACGACTGACCCACGCACGTGAACACCTCAACGAAATGTTCGGCAAGAAATTCCCCAAAAATTTCCGTAAGGAACATATCGAATATCATAAGGATCAGCCTGAAGAATTGGCTGTTATCAACTATACCTCGGGAACCACCAGCTATTCAAAAGGTGTAATGCTCCCCTATCGCAGCTTATGGTCGAATACGGCTTTCGCTTTCGAGGTACTTCCACTGAAAGCAGGTGATAAGATTGTATCCATGCTGCCGATGGCACACATGTACGGACTAGCCTTCGAGTTCCTGTATGAATTTGCGGTAGGTTGCCAAATTTACTTCCTCACCCGCATGCCGAGCCCGAAGATTATCTTCCAAGCGTTTGCCGACGTGAAACCCAATCTGATCGTGGCTGTTCCGCTGATTATTGAAAAGATCATCAAGAAGAGCGTACTTCCGAAGTTGGAGACTCCTACCATGAAGCTGCTGCTTAAAGTGCCGATTATCAATGATAAGATTAAAGCAACGGTACGCGAAGAGATGATAAAAGGCTTTGGCGGCAACTTTGAAGCTGTCATTGTAGGTGGAGCCGCCTTCAACCAGGAGGTGGAACAATTCCTGAGAATGATCGACTTCCCTTATACAGTGGGCTATGGTATGACCGAGTGCGGTCCTATCATTTGTTATGAAGACTGGAAACGCTTCAAACCGGGATCATGTGGAAAAGCAGCACTCAACATGGAAGTGAAAGTCCTTTCACCCGATCCGGAAAACGTAGTAGGCGAAATTGTCTGCAAAGGTCCGAACGTAATGTTAGGCTACTATAAGAATGAAGAGGCTACCGCCCAAGTGATCGATAAAGACGGATGGTTACATACCGGCGACCTTGCCCTAGAAGATGCTGAAGGCAACATCACAATTAAGGGACGCAGCAAGAATATGTTATTGAGTGCCAGCGGACAAAATATCTATCCGGAAGAAATAGAAGATAAGCTGAACAATCTGCCGTACGTGGCCGAAAGTATTATCGTACAGCAGAATGACAAACTGGTGGGACTGGTTTATCCGGATTTTGACGAAGCCTTTGCGCATGGTCTGAAAAATGAAGACATGGAACGGGTGATGGAAGAAAACCGGGTTACCTTGAACGAAATGCTTCCTGCCTACAGCCAGATCTCGAAAATGAAAATCTATCCGGAAGAGTTTGAAAAGACTCCGAAGAAGAGTATCAAACGCTTCTTATATCAAGAGGCAAAAGGATAAAAGCAGTCTCTATTTTTCTTAAAAAAACATCGATTACGCAGATTTGCATAGATTTTAATAGGATAATCCGTGCAAATCTGCGTAATTTGCGTTCTAAAAATTTAGCTTATGAAGAAAATAATTCTTGTAGCAGCTCTTCTTTCGGCTGCAGTCTGTCTGCCTGCACAGAATAAAGGCGGAAACAAAAGTGGGGGGAATCAATCTTTCTTTATGGAAAAAAGCATGTACGCAACCACTTGACAGTACACAGACTACATATGTCAACCTGGGGCTTTTCTCGGCAATGCATAAGTTGCACGGTGTAGGCTTCAATGCCTTCGGAAGTATGGTACAGAACAATATGAACGGTGTGCAGATTTCCGGATTGGCCAACCTTGCGGGAGGAAGCATGCATGGAGTGCAGATTGGAGGTATCAGTAACGTAAACGGCAACAATCTGGCAGGATTGTCTGTTTCGGGACTTGTCAACATCACCGGAAACAAAGCAAAGGGTGTACTGATTACGGGTTTAAGCAACATTGCCGGAGACAATATGCGCGGACTGATGATGAGTGGTATCATGAATATCACAGGAGATAAAGCCGCAGGTGTACAATTGGCAGGCCTTGCCAACGTAACCGGTGAGGAATATGACGGACTTATGATGTCGGGATTGCTCAACGTGGTAGGAGAAGAAATGAACGGACTGCAACTTTCCGGACTTGCCAATGTAACCGGGGGACAAATGAACGGAGTGCAATTGGGACTGTTCAATTTTGCCTCTAAGGCAAAAGGTTTGCAGATCGGACTGTTCAACTATCATAAGGAAGATATGAAAGGACTTCAGCTGGGACTGGTCAATGCCAACCCGCAGACCAAGGTACAGTTAATGGTCTTCGGAGGAAACAGCACCAAAATCAATGTAGGTGCACGTTTCAAGAACAAACTCTTCTACACTATCCTCGGTGGAGGCACACACTATCTTGATTTTGACGATAAATTTTCTGCGGCATTATTCTATCGGGCAGGCCTTGAACTTCCACTCTACAGAAACTTGTTTGTAAGCGGTGATTTAGGCTATCAGCACATCGAAACTTTCCGGAATAAAAAGGTGGAAGGCATTCCGGCACGTCTTTATGCCTTGCAGGCACGCCTCAACCTGGAGTATCGGTTTACAGATAAATTCGGTTTGTTCGTCACAGGCGGATACGGTGGCAGCCGTTACTATAACAAAGCCAGGACCTACGACAAAGGCGTGATTGCAGAAGCAGGAGTGGTTCTGTTCTAATTGATTCACAGCCAAACGACACAGCGTCTCACAGAGTTTATATTAAAATTATTCCTCTGTGAGACGCTGTGTTATTCTGTGGTGAACCTGATCAGACCTTCTCCTTTATCAAACCGATCCGGTATGCTACCAACAACTTCTTTAAATCCAGAATTTGCGTTACGAGCTCTTTTCCCTTATCGGTATCTTTCACCATCATTCGTTGTGAATTGAACTCGATGACGAAGGTAGTCGACTTAATGTCCTGTCCCTCTTCGATGGCTTTCTGTGTAGACTGGAAAGGGTCATGCTGCACCAACTGCAAACCATGTGAATGATATACCAGCGTATATCCGGCAATACCGGTCTCCGGCTGATAAGCTTTCGAAAAACCACCGTCGATGACCAGCAATTTTCCACCGGCTTTCATCGGCTGCTCTCCTTTAATGGTCTTTACCGGCACATGACCGTTGATGATATGAGTATGCTGCCCTGTCACTCCGAATTCTTCAAGAATCCGGTCACAGATTTCTTCTTTGTTACGCAAAGCATAATAATATCCTTTCGTCTCTTTATGCAGGCTCTTATCCGCAATGAAATAACGTTCGAACGTAGCCATCTTGTCTTTGTCGAACGAAGGGGCATCCGGTCCGCACCACAGATACCAGATGTAATCCATGGCAAAGCGTTTCTCTTCTTCATCATCTTCATCAAAATAAGCCGTACGAATCAATTGGTCTATCTTGTCCAGCAAGTTCTTCCCCCAATACTCTTTACCGCAGATATTCACGTGCTTGAAACTTCCATCCTCGTTGAGAGGCACAGAGGCATGATAAAGCAAATTGGAATTGCACACCAGATACATACCTCCATAGGTAAAGAGGCAACGCATGTGTTTTTTGAGTTTCTCGCTGTTCATAAACGAGTAATGTATCTTTTCTATCAATTCCTGCTCTTCATCAGTCAGACGATAAGGATCTGCAGGATCTACCGTAGGGAAGTTGGTATCGCGCAACGGATATTCTTTGCCTTCATAGACAAATACTCCCCGTTCAAAGTCGATTTTCTCAAGCAACTTGCGACCACCCATTCCGAACTCCGGACGACGATTAATAATGTTCGCCTCCAGCTTAAACTGAATGATGGTAATAGCTTTATGCATCTGGGTTATCAGCCTCAAGGTCTTCTCGTTATAAGTAGAATCGGCAAAGTTGGTCTTAGGTGCAAAGATGGTACAGGGATCATCCGCATAAGTATCCATCGCAAAAGTGGCAAGAGGCAAAAGATTGATGCCATACCCATCTTCCAATGTCCCCAGATTGCCGTAACGCATCGAGAGACGGATCACGTTGGCCATACAAGCTTCATTACCCGATGCTGCACCCATCCAGAGGATATCGTGATTTCCCCATTGGATATCGAAATTGTGATAATCACACAAAGTATCCATTATGATATGGGCACCCGGACCACGATCGTAGATATCACCCACGATATGGAGTGAATCGATCGTAAGACGCTGTATCAGATTACACATGGCAATGATAAAGTCGTCAGCGCGGCGAGTGGAAATAATGGTACTGATAATCACATTGATATAAGCATGTTTATTGGGCTCGATGGTCGATTCGTGAAGTAGCTCCTGGATGATATAGGAGAACTCGGCCGGCAATGATTTGCGAACCTTCGAACGGGTATATTTGGATGATACGTTCTGGCAGACCTTTACCAGCTGATTGAGAGTGATCAGGTACCAATCGTCAATATCGGTTTCGGTTGCTTTAATCAATTGGAGTTTCTCTTCCGGATAATAAATAAGCGTACAGAGTTCTTTCTTCTCGATCTCACGGAGAGTATGGCCGAATATTTCGTTCACTTTCCGCTTCACCGCTCCCGAAGCATTTTTCAGTACATGCTGAAAAGCTTCATACTCGCCATGTATATCGGTCAGAAAGTGTTCGGTCCCTTTCGGAAGATTCAGGATGGCCTCAAGATTGATAATCTCTGTACTGGCAGCGGCAATGGTAGGGAAACTACGTGAAAGCAGTTGCAGATAACGCAGATCGGCAACGATACTTTCGGGGGTTATATTACTTTGAGCAGTCATATGATTTACGATTTTACGATTTACAATTTATAAATTTCGCCCGAATGGCTATAGAAGAAACATGAGCAGCACCTGGGCTATAATGACGCGAAGGAACATACTCAACGGATAGACCGTAGCATAAGCTACCGACGGATTATCTCCGGGGATGGTATCATTGGCGTAATTCAATGCCATCGGATTGGCCATACTGCCACACAACATACCGGAAACGCTGCCAAAATCGATCTTCATAATCTTAAAAGCAAAGAACCCCACAAGCACCGTAGGCACGAGGGTCAGTCCAAAGCCCAGGCCGATCCATAAAAGTCCTTCGGGACGGAATACCGTATCGAAGAAATGGGCACCTGCATCCAACCCAAGGCAGGCAAGATAAAGGGACAGCCCCAAGGCACGGAGCATCAGATTGGCACTGCGAGTGGTATAGGTGATCATGTGCAAACGGGGTCCAAAGGTCCCGATCAGGATGCCTACAATAATGGGACCGCCTGCAAGTCCGAGCCGGACAGGAGTACTGATACCGGGAATTGAGAAAGGTACGGCTCCCAGGGCCAATCCCAGGATGATACCGACAAATACAGCCACAAGATTGGGTTCTTTCAAGCTTTTGATGGCATTTCCAAGTACCTTCTCCACATTCTGGATGGCAGCCGCTTCACCGACCACTGTCAGACGGTCACCCAACTGCAAGGTAAGTTCGGGAGTAGCCAACAATTGCACCCCGGAACGATAGACACGGCTGATATTGATTCCGTAATGATTGCGCAGACGGAGAGCTCCCAACTTCTTCCCGTTCAATTCGGGACGGGTGACGACGATGCGTTGCGAAATCAATTGGCTGTCGATAGCATTCCAATCGATATCTTCCTTGTTCCAATCCGTATTCTCCTGTTCACCGAACAGTACGGTAAGGGCCAATGCGTCTTTTTCGGATGTAACAACCAATAAGCGGTCGCCTTCTTTTATAATCTTTTCGGAAGTGGGAATACTGACATTGCCGTCTCTCCACAAACGGGAAATGACGAATTTTGGATAACTCATATGAGCGATATCCTTAATGCTTTTATTAAAAATAGCAGGGTTGTGTACCTGAAAAGCGGCAATATAGGTTTTGTTGGCATCGTCTTTCTCCTGTACTTCAAGATCTTCCCGGCGTACCAGCAATTTACGGATCAACAGAACCGCCAGAATCACCCCGATCACTCCGAGAGGATAGGCCACGGCACATCCCAAAGCTGGTGTACTGCTTTCAAGCCCCATCTGTTTCAGCGTCTGCTGGGCTGCTCCCAAAGCCGGAGTGTTAGTGGTGGCACCACACAGAATGCCTACCATATTGGGTAACGAAACCCCGGTGGTATAGCTGCAAACAACCGCAAGAAACGTACCCAGAATCACTACTGCGATGGCAAGCATATTCAACGTAACCCCTCCCTTGCGAAATGAGCTGAAAAAGCCGGGACCAACCTGCAACCCCAAGGCATATACAAAGATAATGAGCCCGAAACTCTCGGCGTAATTCAGCATCTGCGGATCAATGGACAATCCGAAGTGCCCGGCCAGAATGCCGGCAAAAAAGACAAAGGTAACGCCAAGCGAAATGCCACAAACATGAATTTTGCCCAATCCGAGCCCAATGGCGGAAATCAGGGAAAGAACGACAACTGCCTGCAAAGCAGAATGTTCGATAAAGAGACTATATAACCACTCCATGTGAATAATTTACCAATGTATCCATAAGCCAATGTATCCGTTAAACGCATAAGGATGCATTAACGTCGGCAAAGATAGCAACTATTTATGACCTCACAAAGCTTTTATTCACCCACTTCATCCCATACCAACGACGGACAAAGATAATTCCACGAATGTTTTCATCGAGAGCAAAGGCAACCCACATGCCGCAAATGCCCCAAGCCCAATAAATTCCAAATAAATAACCTATGCCGACAGCCACACTCCACATCACAACCAATCCTACATAGAAAGGATAATTCACATCACCTGCCGCACGGAGGGCATTCGTCGCAAAAATATTAATGGGACGCCCTATCTCGAGCACCACATCGATCAGCAATACAATCACTCCCATACGGATGATCTCCGGATTGGAAGTCAGCCAACTCAGTATAGCATGCCCGGAAGCGGCAATAATACCGGAAAGAATCAGCGTAATCATTACGGATTTCTTCATGACGTACTTACCGAGCAGAAAAGCTGCATGAGGTTTCTTCTCCCCTATCAAATGTCCGATACAGATAGCTCCTCCCTGGGCCATGGAGATGCTGAATAAATAGACGAACATGATAATGTTGACACAATAAGTACGGGTAGCCAGCGCCTCGACTCCAAGCATATTGATAAAAAAAGTAATGACCACTTGCGATGAACTGTACGAGAGCTGCTCTCCGGCAGAAGGCAGACCGACCCGCATCAAATTCTTCAATTCGATAAAAGGAAACGGACGGAAGTAGGCCAACGGGAAACGATGAATGTGTTTGCGGAACAGAATGACAAACAGAATCACCATAGATACTCCACGGCTGAAGGCTGTAGAAATAGCCGCCCCTTCCACCCCGAGTTCGGGACAGCCGAACTTACCGAAAATCAGCGAATAATTACCGATAATATTAAGAATATTGACTACTACCGTCACCAACATCGGATATATGGCTTTATTGGCACTGCGCAATGAAGCGGAAAGAGTGAGAGAAATAGCCTGGAAAAAAGCGAATGCACCCACGATACGCATGTAATCCATACCGTCGGCCATCAGTTCCGGCCCCAAGCCCATCCATTGCAGAATGGTGCGGGCCATTGTAAACAGAATAAGGCTGATTATTCCACCAACCAACAAATTGACAAGCAACGACACCCCCACTACCTGAACCACCTTCTTTTCAAGCCTTGCGCCGAGGTACTGCGAGCAAAGTACGGATGTCCCCAGGTTGATCACCTCAAACACCAAAAAGGTCAGCATAATAATCTGGTTGACAACTCCGACAGCGGCTACACTATTGTCAGAGTGACGGCTCAACATAATGGTGTCCACCGCTCCCAGCATCATAATCAGTAATGTCTCAATAAAAATAGGAGCAGCCAGTTTTGCCAGACGTCTCTTTATGCTTTCCTGTTGAATTCTGTGTGTCATTTTACCTTATCCGTTTCGGGCTGCAAAGGTATCTAAAAACACTGAAAAGGCGGATTGACATATATCAAGAATATATCAATCCGCCTGCAATTATCTATATAAAAGTTTAGGTTATCTCACTCCGGTAAAGTCAACATAATTATCGTGTCCATCCAGGTATCCGCTCAGCACATTCCCCCGAATCCAGACATCGTCGAGATAAGAGACATCACCGGGACCATATACCATCCGAAGGGAGTATTGCGAACGGTCCTCCCAATTCCAGGTAAAGGAGTACACCGATTCGGAATAACGTCCGTTGGGATATTCCACCCGGATATAATCTTCTCCATGACGATCGAGATAAAAATTCAGTTCCTGATAGCAATAGTTCCCGTCGGCATCATAAAACGTATCTGCCCAGGGACGACTGCAAAGATCAAGGGATTTATTATAGTACGAACCACCGATATTGTCATCATCATAAAAGTCATCTATCTCAATCTCACAAGAAGTAAGATTTATCATTGCCACTGCCAGCAGAAACAATTTTAAGTATTTAAAAGTTAAAGTCTTCATATCGTATAGTTTTTAGTTATATCAGTTTGATGTGAACAAAAGTAGGGAAAGAAATGATTTGCATGAAAAGAAAAAACCTACATCTGCAGAGGGAATCGCCTAAATAAAAGAGGGAAACAGGACAAAGAAGGCAGAAAGCTCTAAAAAGGACATATCAAATGTTAACAAGAAAAACAGATTTACTAAATAAGGTTACAAAATTACGATTTATACCCGGATAATTTGCCGATATTCTCCAAATCCGTATATTTGCAATGTGTTTTTCATAGTATTAGATTTAAGGTTAACAAAGATTGGTTGCTCGTGAGAGTAGCCTTTTTTTATGCCCTTTCCTCCGGATCAGCTTCAGACTATCCTGACCACCCTCTCCCTCCTTCTGTACACTACTGTTTCATAAGAATTTAAGAACATCTTCCTGCTAAAAGGTGCTTGTAGAAAGAAATCCCCATTTATACTTCTCCGAATGACGACAACGGGTATGGATGGAAAAGCGACTGTCATCTTACATAATTATGAAGATAAAAAGTATCCGGCCGTATTGCATGGCAACAGGCTGTGGTTACGGCCTTATGAAGCCATTGCCTGGAAGCTTACTTAGTGTAAATCTACTCTTGACGCCTCCCCTTGTTGTATTACAGGATTTCGTCAGGAACGGACCGTCAATTTATTCATGATCCTTGGGAACTGAACCGCAAAGATGACTGTACAACAAATGGCTGCCGCAGCATCCGATATTGCTTCGGCAGCATATACCCCCATCACTCCCATCAGGTGTGGAAGCATAAGAGCCAGGGGAATCAACAGGATCACCTTACGAAGTAATGCAATAAAGATAGAAACCTTGGCCTGCCCCAATGCGACAAACATATTCTGACAAGCACGCTGCAACCCGAAAATAGTCATCCCCGCCAAAAAGACAGGCATCACCTGTACTACGGTTTCTATCAACTTTTCGTCAGAAGTAAAGGCCGAAGCAATCACAGAGGGAAACAAAATCATCAGCAGGATCAAAACGAGATTGAACAGAAACATAAAGGTCATCACTATTTTGAAGCATTCCTTCACTCTTTCTCGGTTTCCATGACCATAATTATAACTTACGATGGGTACGAATCCCAATGCGAAACCGGCAAGGGGAACACTGACAAAAAGCATGGCACTCTGCATGATTGTCAATGCACTCACATAGATATCACCGAATGTCTTCAATGAACCGTTCAGCACAAATCCTACCAAGCTTTCGGTACTTGCCATAATAAACGGTGAGGCTCCCAACGCCAATATAGCTCCAACAACCTTCCGGTCCAACCTCATATAACGAGGCTCGAGCCGCAAAGAAGCACGCCGGGATGTCAGAAAGAACAATACCCAGCCAGCACTGCAAGCCTGTGAAATAATAGTGGCAAGCGCAGCTCCTTTCACTCCCCAATCAAAGACAAAAATAAACAGAGGATCGAGCAAGATATTAAGCAACGCTCCAATAACAATCGACAGCATAGCGATGCCGGGACGTCCCTGTGTATTAATAAAAGTATTCAACCCGACAGAGACTTCGACAAAAAGGGTACCGATAAGATAAATCGAAAGATAAGCCGTTGCGTACCCGAGCGTCTGTTCCGAAGCACCGGTAAACAAAAGAATCGGTTCCATAAACAGATAAGATAAGCCGGACGTCAGAAGTGTAAAAAACAGCAATAACACGAAGCCATTACCCAATATTTTTCCGGCATGGGTACGGTTGCCCTGCCCTAACGCTATGGCTGCAAGAGGCGCACCTCCCCCGGCTACAATAGCCGAAAAAGCTGAAATCAAAATAATCAGAGAACCTGCCACCCCGATACCTGCAAGTGCTTGAGTACCGATTCCCGGGATATGCCCGATATAGATGCGGTCCACAATATTATAGAGCAAATTTACGATTTGTGCAATTACCGCAGGAAGTGCCATCCTGAACACAAGTGGCAACATACGGTCCGTCCCAAGCCTCTCTTCATATTTATCATTCATAACCAAGATGCAATAAAAAAGCCTTTTACGCTACCGTAAAAGGCTGATTATCATATAGTAGTGGGTACGAGAATCGAACTCGTATTACATGCGTGAGAGGCATGTGTCCTAACCGTTAGACGAACCCACCCGATTGAAAATTAGATTCAAAAAAGAGCTAAGCAATAAACTCAGCTCTTCTTTGTCATCTTAAAGTTGAGATTTGGTGCGGAAGCTGGGGGATTCGAACCCCCGGTACGGTTACCCGTACGTCAGTTTAGCAAACTGGTGGTTTCAGCCACTCACCCAAACTTCCTTTTTAACCGCATTTCCTCTCAAATGCGATGCAAAGATAGAGGGAACTTTTGAACTACGCAAATCTTTCTGCAACATTTTTTTCAAGGATTTTATGCGAAATAAGTTAACCGGCTAAGTTTCAAATGTTAAAGGAGAGAACTTTTTTTTCATACACTTCTTCCTCCGGCCGGACATCGGAGTAAAACGAATCTTTTTACTTTGAAAAATTGATTTATATCAACCGATTTTCGTACTTTTGCCCCGCAATCTATAATAACTTATCAATATATAACATAATGGAAAACCTGAAAGAGACAGTGGATATTGTTGTAAACTCCAGATATCCGGAGATGAACAGAGAGGGACGAGAACTACTGGCACAGGTCTTGATACGCAAAGAGCTGGAAAAGGGTGAAATGTTGTTGAATGAAGGACAAATAAGCCGCCACATGGTTTTTGTCGGTAAAGGGATGTTGCGGCAATTTTATTATAAAAACGGAAAAGATGTCACCGAGCACTTCTCATACGAAGGATGTATCCTGATGTGCATCGAAAGCCTGTTAAAACAAGAACCTACCCACCTGATGGCTGAAGCATTGGAACCGGCGGTAGTATATATGCTCCCTTATGACGTCCTGCAAAAGTTGCTGGAACAATCCAAAGAAATCAATGCTTTCTATCGTAAGGTACTGGAATACTCACTCATCGTATCGCAAATAAAGGCCGATTCATGGCGTTTCGAAACAGCACGCGAACGCTACAACCTACTCTTGCACCATCATCCGGAGATCATCAAACGAGCTCCGTTATCACACATTGCATCCTACCTGCTGATGACCCCGGAAACACTCAGTCGTGTTCGTTCGGGAGTACTGTAAAAAACATTTTTTGATTTATATCAAAACGTAATTCAACTACATGCTGTATTTTTGCAGCAGTTAATAAATAGGTTGTTTTTTATAGGAATAAAGATTAGTTTTTAGGTAACAATTAAAAAAACAGGCAGCGTCAACTATTTGACGCTGCCTGTTTTTTATCAGACACTTTCCATCATTCATATAGATCATGCTGTGCCATTTCTTCAAAAAGTCCGGCGAGTTTCTCTACGATCGGTTTCACATAACGCTCTCCTTTTTCCGCTGTTGCTTTTTTCGGGTTTCCTACACCACTATCTACTGTTGCTTTATCCCAATGGCGAGGTGCCCAAGCTACTTTTTCGTTCAGCGAAGCAATGGCAAACGGTTTCGATTCACCATCACCGGCCTCAGCCAGATTCACCAGTTCCGGATGATAGTGCATCATCACGGAAGTTTCCGATTCTCCGGCATGGTCGTCAATCTCCGCTTCAAAATAGCCTTTGGGCGACACCACCTCAAACCAGTTTGCGGCAGCAATCAGAAAGTCGGGATATTCAAAAGCAAGGTCACGAATCATCCCTTTAAAATTATTCCCTCCGTGTCCACTCAAAATCAACAGCTTACGAAATCCTTGTACATGAAGGGACGATACGATGTCTTCCAGAATAGCCTGCTGGGTGGCATATCGGGTATGGATACAGAACGGCAATTCACGCTGCCCGGGATTATGCGCTCCGAAAGGTACGGGCGGCATCACCATGCAACGGACACCCGAACGGCTAAGTGCCAGTTCGGCTGCCTCCACGGCAATATCATGGGGGAGAATGCAATCGGTGAGATACGGCAAATGTAAATTATGGGGTTCCGTAGCTCCCCACGGCAAAATAATAACATCATATTTCAGCTCTTTCACCTTACCAAGGCAGGATACTGAAAGATCTACTTCTTTATTCATGGTCTTCTGTTTTTAGAATTCAAATGTGATATCACAAAGATATGAATAAAATCAGAAACTTAGTTCATAATCTTTATCCCCACAAAATAAGTCCTCGGCTGAGTCGGTCCGTAGAAGTAACCTGCATCCCGGAATTCTCCCTTGTCCAGATCCTTCTGGAAGCTATTAAATATATTCTGTACTCCTCCGTTTATCTGCATTTTGATATGATCTTTCAGCACAAAAGTATAATTCAGTTTCAGGTTGAGATCCATGAATTGTGGAGTGTGCTCCATGCGTGACTTCTCGATGTATCCGGCCATGTGCGGCACAATCATCTTACCGGTATAAGTACCCGAAAGCGAGAAATCGAAATTCTTTAATGGTGCCGACGTAAAAGTGAAATAACCGTAGTAGTCCGGCGTACGGGGCATGCGTTTCGTAGTCTGCTCTTCTTCTCCTTCACTGGTCCATACTTCCGCCCGGTTATATCTGCTGCGCTGCACCGTAAATCCCAACTGCAACTGCGCTTCGCGTCCGTGGGCTACCTTTGCATCCAGATTGACACCATATACTTTGGCCCCGCTGCCGTTCCGGCGCTCTTTTATCTTATCTCCGTTTTGGTCCTCACCGATATCTTCGAGCACAAATACATGATGTAAATCCGTATAAAACCCTTCGAGAAGAATGTTTGACTGCCAGTGCCCCATCGGGAACGACCAATCCACCGAACCGCTGAAACTGTTGGAGCGCTCTTCACGAAGTCCGTCGGCCAACCGGATCTGTACTCCTTCACCCCCCACAGCCGTTACATGCAAGTCTTCATCGTATGCTTGTGGTGCCCGGAATCCGGTAGAGTATGTCAGACGTGCCTGCAAATTATCGCTCGGTTTATATAAGAAATTCACACGCGGGCTAAAAATCGGATGATCGATCAGGTTATGCTTGTCCAGACGTGCCCCTACAAGCATCGTCCAGCGGTTCAACCGCCATTCGTTCTGTACAAAACCTCCGGCAATACGCACATCCTGCTGCATGTCGCGGTGATATCCCGTCATCACATCGTGTAGTGAGTTGCTCTGATACTCTACACCGCCGGTAAACGTAGCCGGAGCAAAAAGACAGCGGTCCATGTTGCCCACATACATACCTCCCACTACCCAAGTCAGATCGTTTGTCTTACCATAGGCATTCATGTCTTTCTGTGCACCGTAATAGCTGTTGCGATCCGTATGCTGGACAGAACCGTATACGGACATTTTATGCTTCTCGCCCCAGTAACGATCGTAACTCACTCCTCCACTATTGATGATATGTTTCGTTTGTTCAGTAATATCCGCCTCGTGGGGTTGCAAATTGAACTTATTTCCTCCCCGCCGGAATTCGTTTGTCGTGTGATACTCCACATTGATACGGCTAAAATAGTTAGGACGATAATAAGCACGCATCCCGAATGTATTCATATTTAGCTTACCGAGTTCCGAAAAACCGTCTCCGTCGGCATCATAAGGATTCCGGTTACGATAGGTCTCGTACAGGGCGATACCGTACGAATTGTCTTTTGCCACCAAAGAAACGTTTCCTCCCATATATTGCTCCCACGACTTGCCATTCATATTAGACATCGTGCTTGCCACCTGGAAAGAATTATTAATCGGGTCTTTCGTGATAATATTGATCGTTCCTCCTACGGCATTGGCACCGAACAGCGCCGAACCACCACCGCGTACCACTTCCACACGTTCGATCATGTTTACCGGAATCTGTTCCAGCCCGTACACTCCCGAGAGAGCGCTGATGATAGGACGGCTGTTAATCAGGATTTGCGAGTAAGGACCTTCCAACCCATTGATACGCACCTGTGGGAAACCGCAATTCTGGCAATTGTTCTCCACCCGAAGACCCGACTGGAAGTTCAACGATTTAGCCAGATCGGTAGAGTTCACCGTCTCAAACAGTTTAGCGCTCATCACGTTTACGACCACCGGTGCCGCCTTTCGGCTCACCTCGTTCCGGTTGGCCGAAACCACCACTTCATCTGTCGTAAAACTTACTTCTTCCATTTGGAAATGAACCACGGACGTAGCCTCTGCACTGACCGTAATTGTTTTTTCCTGTGTTTTATATCCCATCACCTGTACACGGAGCGTATATTTACCGGCAGCCAGTTTACGGAATTCAAATTGTCCTTCCTCATTGGACACCGCACCGCGGTTGGTTCCCAGAATCATCACTGTTGCGAATGGGATACTTTCTTCAGTGCCCTTCACAATAACGTGTCCGGCAATCATATTACCTTCTTTAATCGGATTGACCGCATACGAACTCATGCTTACACAAGCAAGCACAAACATAACTATATAATGTTTCATTCTTTTTTGTTAACTATAAAAGACGAATCAGCAGTAACACATGTAACACACTTACACGCAGTACCCACCTTTTGGAAGCATTACGTTCACTCCCAAATACTGATTCGCAGTTGTATATTTAAATGTAAATGAGTAAAAGAAAAGAGGAGAGCATAGCCCACCACCGATTATGTGGTGAATGCGAATTTTGACATATCCCCATTTTTAAGCTAACTCTGCCGGAGGGGCCCGCAGAGAAATCACCTGCAGATGTGTTCCAGCCGTCACCGGTATACTCTCCGGTATCTCTACGGTGAACAGAATCGGGCGTTCGGGTGTAAAATCATAATGCACATCGACTTCCAAAGAATGGAATGCGGCAAAATGTGCAATAACAATAATGTTGGAAGCAGTATGCGAGTGGGTACCTTTGTAGGGATGAGAGTGAGCTATCATCACACCGTTCACGTAATGCACATGAGTAAACATTGTAATGCTTACCTGGTACGTTACGAACAGCGTCAATAACAGAAACGATAATAGAATCTTTTTGATGTGTCCCACCTACTATACTCTTATTTTAAGGCGGCAAAGATAGTCATTATTTTGATAAATAGCCGCACATTTCTTCCAGATATTTCCGATCTGTTTCATCAAAGAAATTCAATAGATCGCTGTCTATGTCCAGCACTCCCCATACCTCACCGTCTTTTATCAGCGGAACCACTATTTCCGATCGGGATAACGAACTGCAAGCAATATGTCCCGGAAAAACTTCCACATCCGGCACCAACAGCGTGGCACCCTCCTGCCAGGCAGTACCGCAAACTCCTTTGCCTTTCCGGATACGCGTGCAAGCCACCGGACCTTGGAACGGGCCCAGTACCAACTGATCCTGCTTCACCAAATAAAAACCCACCCAGAAAAAGTCAAAAGCCTCCTTCAGGGCAGCAGCCACATTGGCCAAATTGGCCACTAAATCCACCTCGCCCTCTATCAGGGATCTCACCTGAGGTAGCAAAGAGAGATATTGCTCCTCTTTGCTACCCGATATAAATGTCAGTTCTTCAGCCATATTATTTTATTTTCCACCAAACAGATATTCATAATCTCTCTCTGCGGCAGGTTTCACCCACTCTTCCGGTACAAATTTCCATTGGTTCAGCGCACGCGGATCAAGCGTACCTTTCTTCTCGATATACTGCATCAGATAGAAACGGAGGTCCTTGTCCGTAGAAAAGATAATACGCTCTTTCAGTTTCTCCTGCGGGATTCCCGATCCTTTTGTCAGCAATTCTCCCCCGCCGTTGCCACGATAAGAGTTCAGCGCCACTTTGTAGATATGATCCATCCGGAACGGAGAACCGTCCGCCATACTGACAATAGTCACTTTTTCTCCCTTCGGTCGGGTCACATCCACTGTGTAGATAATTCCCGCAGCCGAATCGAAATTAAAACTAAAATTCTGGAACGAAGCCCGGTCTTCGGCACCTGCTCTACGTTTTTCTTTCAGCCACAACAAGTGGTCTTCGGGAGATTTCATCCGGTTCGTCCACATATAATAGGACTCTTCCAGGAAGTCTTTAATCTCTTTTCCCGACAACTTCATCACATAAAGCATATTTTCGTACTTATACAGATTGAACATGTCGCTCACACGAATATCTCCTTTCTTTATCTCTGCATCGAAAGATAACGGAGCGGCAAACGAAATATCCGCTCCCGAAATATCGAGTTGCAACGAATGGATAAAATCAATAAATGCCGACGAACCGAAATAGGCGGGACGGGTAGACATATCTTCTGTAAATACCCCGATCTTCTTAGATACAAACTTCTCAACCGCCCCGTATTGCAATGCGAAATGTCTCATAAAGGACTCGCTGACTCCGTATTCTTTTGTATCCGTCAGCACACCGTCTATTTGTTTGCTCACCACTTTACCGTCTTTCAACTTTAAAGTCACGTCAATGTCCGACACTACGATTCCGTTGCTTGCCGGATCGATTACCAGTACGGAGTCGCCTGCCACATTCACCACCTTCTTGCACTCCCGCGCATGGTCGTGCCCCATCAGCACCATATCAAATCCCGGTACATTCTTCGCCACATTCAGCGAAGCATTCTCGTTATACTTGCCTGACATCACAAAAGCATCTTGTCCGGCATGAAACAACCCGATCACCAGATCCGGATTTTCTTTCTCACGAATAACTTTCATCCACTTCCGTGCTGTCTCTTCCATATCGTCAAACCGCAGTCCCTGCCACAGATTCTCTGACAACCACGCGGGAATAGCCGGCGTAATCATTCCCAGCACCACAATCTTCACTCCGTCGCGCTCCAACACCCGATAAGGAGGAAGATGAGTCTCTCCCGTAGCCGTTTCAACGATGTTTGCCCCCAGCACCGGGAAATTGCACTCACCAATCCAGCGGTCGAATACAGCGCGTCCTGTTTCCACATCATGATTTCCCATGTTCCCGGCATCGTATCCCATAAAATTCATCATCTCGGCACATACGTGAGGCGCCACTGTATCTATATAATTATAATAGTATGCCGAAGGCTGTCCTTGCAGAATATCTCCGTTATCCAGCAATATAAGGTTTCCTTTATACACCTCCCGGTTCTTTTGCACCAATGCATATACACGTGCAAGACTTCCGCCCCACTCCTTTTGTGTAATGAAGTTATATGGAAAGTAATTACCATGTACATCACTGGTCTGCACAATTTTCAGTTTCACCTCTCTCTCTTGTGCCGGCAACACACATACCAGGCAGAGCAAGAAAGCATACATACAAATCAATCTTTTCATCATAATCATGTTTTAAATTTGATTCACCACCAAATAACACTGAGTCTCACCGGGAGAATTTAAATAGGGAATAAACTCTATGAGACTCTGTGTGACCCTGTGGTAGTCTCTTTTTCTTATAACGGGTGCGAAACCACAAATCTCGCCCCACCTTCATAATCCGGGTTGATCCAGATATCGCCACCCCATTTATCTACCGTGAGTTTACAGATTGAGAGTCCCAACCCGGTTCCCTGCGCATACTCGTTCAGCTTCTCGAACCGTTCGAATACCTGTTTCTGTTTCTCCTTCGGAATGCCGCATCCGGTATCCGCCACCGCAAACAACACCCGATTCTTCTCCTTCTCAACCTCAAACTGCAATGTGATCGTACCATTCTTGGTGAACTTCGCCGCATTGGTCAGCAGATTGATAAGCACTTGCTGTAAACGTTGAATATCTGTCTGCAGAACAAAGGAGTCGGTCTTTGTCTCAAAAACAAACCGGTTACCCGATTCCCTGCGGGACATCTCCACCGACGATAATGCCTGCCTGCACAGTTGAACCACATCGCAGTCTTCCGGTGTCAGTATCACCTTGTTCGCCTCCAGCCTCGACAGATCGAGTATATCATTAATCAGTCGTAACAGCAGGTCGGAGTTCGACTGGATAATTCTGAAATAATTCCGCTGATCCTCTTCCGAGCTCCCACCCGAAGCCAGCACATCCGAGAATCCTACAATCGCATTCAGGGGTGTTCGTATCTCATGACTCATATTGGCAAGAAAAGCACTCTTCAGCCGGTTCGACTCCTCCGCCCGGTCCTTCGCTTCATACAAAGCAACTTGCGAACGCTCCAGATCGTCTTTCAACCGCTTTGTCCGCAGATAGAAATAGATAGAAACCAGCAATCCTATCACCAGAATGCAAAGGACACCTACACCCACCCAAATCTGATACCGGTACTGTTTATAGAAAGAGGGTGATTCATTGACCAACTTTACCTTCATCGGCAAAGCAGCCACGTCTATCTTCTGTTCCTTCACTTTCTTACTGTCCAGCAACGCTTCCGTACCCACTACTTCTACCCGCATATTCGGATCTTCAGGATTATCCAACAACTTGACTGCCTCCTCCGCCAATTCCTTACCGAACGTCCGGAAAACGGGAACCACTCCGCCTACGGCCCAATAACCCAGACCGATGGAAGTAGCCGTAAACGTCGGTACATCCGGAATCGCCTCCATCATCGAATACGTAGCATTGCGCATAAAATAGCCTTCGTTCTTGTCCACTCTCCAAGTGCCTAACAGAACGGCCGTATGCTTCGGCAATTTCCGAAGTTCATCCACAATAGTATAAATGGTATGTTCGCGCCCGTCCAGCAAAATCAGGTTCATATCCGGAAACTGTTTCATTTCCTTTCGCACATGAGCTTGCAAAGTGACGCCACCGTAAGTATTGTCGGATATAAAAGCAATGTTCTTCGTATCGGGATAGATTGCCCGGATCATGCGGATGTTCGACGCGATGTCGTATTCGTACAGAAAACCGCCGCATACCTGGTGCTTCAGACTGTCTTCATAAAAATCGGAGGATTCCGGCATCCAGTGTGCCAGATCTTTCCCGTCGTCCGGCAAAAGCACCACGTTCCTGCTGGTCAGTGCGCACATTACCGGCACTTCTCCTGTCACCGAATCATTCAGCGACAGATAAGACGCCCACGCCTCCTGTCCGAACAGAATGATCAGCGCCGGTTCCTGGCTTCCCCGATATTTATCCAGAATATTCTCCATCACTCCCTTCCAGCGGGGAAAGTCTGAGAAACTCTTACAGTTCATGTTTTCAATGACCACTCCCCGTTTGCCCCCCAGCCTCTGATATTCGTCCATAAAGTCGGATACATTGGCTGAAGTCGGATACGCTCCCGGATTGTACGAACAGATCATCAGTATGGGTTTCTCACCGGTAGCAGCATGTCCTGCCATGGGAGGACAGCAACCAATAACTAACAGAAGTAAATAAAGAATATATTTGAACGATACCGGCATATTCATCTGTTTTAGAGTGTGTGTATCCGTTTTTTTATGCCCGCAAAGATAGTAAAAGTTGATGGTTATAGCAGATTTATTGCGTACATTTGTCGCTCAATGTCCTAAAAATAGTTTATGGAAATTTTTCACAAAATGATTTCGGCAGCACTCAACCTGCCGGAAAAGCAGATCAGTAATACTCTCGGGCTGTTAGCCGAGGGAGCCACTATCCCTTTCATCAGCCGTTACCGTAAAGAAATCACCGGCGGACTCGACGAAGTGCAGATAGAATCTATCAAAACGCAGTACGATAAACTCTCAGAACTCGCCAAACGCAAAGAGACCATTCTCGGCACCATCGGCGAGCAAGGCAAACTGACGCCTGAGTTGCGGCAACGCATCGATGCCACCTGGGATGCTACCGCTCTTGAAGATATCTACCTGCCCTACAAGCCCAAACGCAAGACCCGCGCCGAAGCCGCCCGCCAGAAAGGACTCGAACCGCTGGCTCTGCTACTGATGATGCAGCGCGAGAACAACCTGGGCTCCCGTATTCCTGCGTTCGTCAAAGGCGATGTCAAAGACGCGGAGGACGCTCTGAAAGGTGCCCGCGACATTATCGCCGAGCAGGTGAGCGAAGACGAACGTGCCCGTAATGCAGTGCGTAATCTCTTTGCCCGCCAGGCTGTCATCAGCGCTAAAGTAGTGAAGGGTAAAGACGAAGAGGCCGCCAAATACCGGGACTATTTCGACTTCTCTTCTCCCTTGAAACGCTGCACCTCCCATCGCCTGCTGGCCATCCGCCGTGCCGAGGCCGAAGGTTTGCTGAAAGTCAGCATTACCCCCGACGATGACGAATGCCTCGAACGGCTCGACCGCCAATTTGTCCGTAGCAATAACGAATGTGGCCGCCAGGTGGCAGAGGCCGTACAGGATGCCTACCGCCGTCTGCTGAAACCTTCCATCGAAACCGAATTTGCCTCCCTCAGTAAAGAACAGGCCGATGACGAAGCGATCCGGGTCTTTGCCGAAAACCTGCGCCAACTGCTTCTTGCCCCACCCTTGGGACAAAAACGGGTAATGGGTATCGATCCCGGCTTTCGCACCGGTTGTAAGGTGGTCTGCCTCGATGCACAAGGCAATCTGGTACACAATGAAAACATCTATCCTCACCCGCCGGTAGACAAGAAAACCGAAGCGGCTTCGAAACTCCGCAAAATGATTGAAGCTTACAAGATAGAGGCCATCGCCATCGGTAACGGAACTGCCAGCCGCGAAACGGAAAACTTCGTCACGCACCAACAGTTCGACCGTAACGTGCAGGTCTTTGTTGTCAGCGAACAGGGTGCTTCCATCTACTCGGCCTCCAAAACGGCCCGTGACGAGTTTCCCGATTATGATGTCACCGTCCGTGGGGCCGTCTCCATCGCTCGCCGGCTGATGGATCCGCTGGCGGAACTGGTCAAGATCGATCCTAAGTCCATCGGTGTCGGCCAATACCAGCATGATGTAGACCAGACCAAATTGAAAAAATCACTCGACCAGACAGTGGAGAACTGTGTCAACCAGGTAGGTGTCAATCTCAACACAGCCAGCAGTCATCTGCTCACCTACATTTCCGGTCTGGGTCCGCAACTGGCACAGAACATTGTAGCCTACCGCGCTGCTAACGGCGCCTTTGCCTCACGTAAAGAGTTGATGAAAGTGCCCCGTATGGGAGCTAAAGCTTTTGAACAATGCGCCGGATTCCTCCGTATCGCCGGAGGAGAGAATCCGTTGGACAACACCGCTGTGCATCCCGAAAGTTATGGGATCGTGCAACAGATGGCCAAAGATCTGTCATGTACTGTTCCTCAACTGATTGCCGACAAATCGTTGCGTACCCGTATCGAAATGGAAAAGTATATCACCCCCACCGTAGGACTCCCTACCTTGAAGGATATTCTGCAAGAGCTCGACAAACCGGGACGCGACCCGCGCGATACCATCCAGGTATTTGAGTTCGACCGTAACGTGCGTACCATCAACGACCTCCGCGAAGGGATGACTCTACCCGGTATTGTCAGCAACATCACCAACTTCGGAGCTTTTGTCGATATAGGCATCAAGGAGAACGGGCTTGTCCATCTCTCCCAGCTTGCCAACCGATTCATCACCGATCCCACCGAAGTGGTCTCCATTCATCAGCACGTCACGGTGAAAGTACTGAGCATAGACCTCGAACGGAAACGGATACAGTTGACGATGAAGGAGGAGTAAACCGGTTTAAAATAATCAAAAGCCCCGGTCTCTCTTCCGGTGATTCCTGACAAGAATAAACGACAACCACTGTTGTACATACTTTTATCGGAAGAGAGTACCGGGGCAATCTGCAAACTTGTGTTATCTAATATCACTTTCCGGCCTGTGTCGCCAGATAGTCTATCAACTGTTCCATCGAAGTATCTTTGAGTATCACCCGTTTCCGCCCGTCAAGCAGATAGATAGTCGGCGTAGCGCGGATATCGTAAAGTTGCCGGGTTCGGATATCACCTGCTTTGTTCCAACCCACGATCCATCCCTGCGGCATATACACTGCCTTTGCCGCCCACTCTTCCCTGTTTTCGTCAGGATAGATAGCCAGCACCCGCAGTGTCCCGTTTTCCACCATCTCAACGAAAGCAGGTATTTCAGCAAATAACTTCTCAAACTTCCGGCAATTCGAACAGTCCGGATCGTAAAAGAACAACATCGTATATTGGGCTTTCAGCCTGCTCATCCGGCTATTGTCACCATGTACCGTGACATATGTAAAATCCGCCGCTTTCATTCCCGGGCGATTCTTGTGTGCCTGCTTCAATCGGTCTGCCGGACGGATCTTCTCCCATTCCTGCAATCTGTCCGATTGCAGCATCTGTTCCAGTACCGCGATGTAAAAGTCTTCGTTGCGCATCGGTGAATTCGGCTCGTTGAGATACTTTTCTCCCAGCAGGCAAAAGCGCCGGTATGCCGTACTGTCTGCCTCCATCCGTACCATCATGGTATGCAATGCCTTTCGCCCGGTCTCAGGTTCGACATACTTCAGCGCATCGATAAAGTCAACATACAACTGCTCCGTGTCTCCACTATTCACCCATGCCGTATCACCTGTCAGATAACCATCCCAATAATGTTTCACGTAGTAGACCGCACGTTCCGCAGGATCGGTCATTATCTGTGGTAAATCCGGCCGTGTATAATGCACCACATGCAGCGTGTCTGCCGCCACCTTCTCTTTCCATTCGCTCCCGTCTCCTCCCGCACAGGCTTTCACCATCCCCAGGCCCAGACAAATCACCATCAACGCTATTGAGGATACCGTCAATATAAATGCCATTAAATTCTTCTTCGCATTCATTTTGCTTATGTTTATTTCTGCACCGCAGAATTACTCGTTCCTTATCTTCTCCACCTTCCTCGTACCACCCACCGCATAGGCAGTACATACACCTTTTTTTCATCTCCTTTCAGTATCACCGCAGGACGATACTCACCCGGCTTCAACTCCGGTAAAGCCACAACCACCTTCCCCTCAGAATACCTATACACAAGCCTGATATCGATCACCTGTTCCGGTTTGGCATGTGTCACCAGGCACAATCTGATATTCTCCAACGCATAACGGTTCAGATTGTAACCCGAAACAACAATCGGTGCCTGCGATGTAATAGTCCCGTCTCTCAGCCCGCTCAGCGGATCGTATACTCCGGTTATCTCCGGAATGTCGACACCTCCCCATACCTCCTCGATCTTTCTTATCTCTACCATATCTTTCAAAGTTTATCGTTAACCATTTGTCGTTCATCGTTGAAAATGCTTCTCACCGGAAACCCATATTTTTTCATATCGTGCATCAGATACATCTGCCGGCTGGGTTCCACGCAGAGCGAATAACCATATACCGGGCTTTGGCTGCTCCCCGTCCAGTAGCGATGCCCATGCGGAATCACAATCCGGCAGCCGTTGATGTGACTCCGGTGTCCGCACAGCGGCAGATACACCGGTACTCCGTCGTCACTCAGAAGGCAGATATTCGTCCGGTCCTCCTCCCGTTGAAGCTCCATCGGAGCAGCGGGACTGTTCATCAGTGCCTCCATTTCGATACGCGATGGTAGCCGCCACCCCTCCGGCGAAGGGTCCAACTCATTAATCCGTGCAGGACTCTCTGCCGTACCATCGTACCAACTGCCGCGACAGGGCGTAAAGTTCTCCTCCCATCGATCAGTAGGACAGCCAAACTGAAAATACGTACCCTGATTAAGCGTGGTATCCACTTCCAACCCCAACGGGATGGCTACCTGTGCTAATTTCCCGCCTGCCGCCAGATTACGGTCCAGCCAATATTTACCCCGGATACGTACGTAACCACCTTGATAAATAAGGATATCGCGTACCACGCCCGTATCATTCACCAACGAGAGTACCGTGTGACGCGCTGCCGGAAATCCACCACGCACCCGGTATCCGGCATTAGAATGCACCTTCACCGTGAACCGTCCGTCATAATGTCCTTGCAACAGTTCGGGTTCACTCACCTCCACCCAGTCCGCCGCCTTGTCACTCACGATGCGCCATGACTGATTACTGTCCACACACACGATGTACGTCCTCACTCCCTCCTCCTCCCGATAGTCCGGTGGTGTCTCTATCACCCTGCTATGGCGTGCGCAAGGATCCTCCGGCGGATATTCTATATAATAGTCAAAGCAGACACCCTGCATCAATAGCAGATCAGTTGTCTGGCTGAAAGGATATGTCCCCGTCTCGAGTGTCAGTACCAACGAGCGCGAGCGCACACTGGCAGGTTTCGCTTCAAGGTGCACTTTCAAGTTCTGGCTTCCTTTTTGTTGCAGGCCTACGGGCGGATAGACCGAATACCAACATCCGCCGTCGTTAGCGTTGGCGCTCCTCACACACCAGCATGCCTGTTCGTTGTCGGGGATAACGGTTAGCGTCACCGCCTCGTTCTTCCGCCCGGTACTGACGTAGAGCCGGCGACTGACCGTCAACGTGGGATGAATGCCCATCACTTGCTGACGCACCTTGAGCAAATGTACTCCCTCACCGTTCCCTATTTCAATGGTTGCCTCCCGTTCCACGGCAGAAAAGTTGGTACGAAACTGCATCAACAACCGGTCTCCCTCACGGCGCACGGCAAGCCAGTTGTCCGGTTCACCTTCTGCATAATGCACGCTTCCCGTATGCCATTGTTCGCTACACCCCTTCAACTCCACCGGAAGCTCCTTTGCCATTGCGTCCGTAATCACTTCTGTCGGAAGCAATGCATTCAGTGTGGCAGAATCGACCTTTTCATTTTCCTCGTCTGTTTCCGTACCGACCACTATCAACTCTAACGATGTGCCATGAATAATCTCCTGCAGTCCCGTTTCAGCAATACAGATGCCGGCATGACCGGCAAACAGGCGGGACACATCATCACGATGATGTATCCCGCTCAGGCAGAGCGCATGGGGTGTAAACAGCACACAGAAGTTCAACATTCCTTCTTGTACGGTACAACGCAACCGCCACCTTTTTCTCCGTTTCAGTACATCCGCCTCAGGGTACTTGCGCACCAGATATCCTCGTCGGTCAAAAACCAACAAGACCGCTCTCCGGCACTCTTCCGACAAATCATCCGTTCGCTTCAGAATCAGATGCACCGGCCATTCACGGGCGAGATGTACTTTTCGGTTCACCCGCCAATACTTCACGGCATTGTATGTCATCCCCGAAGCGATAAACGCCATTGTTGCTATTTCCGCTATATCCATAACTTTCGTCAGTTTGTGTTTTCCATTTTTATTTTCACCACAGGTTACACCGATTCTTTATTATCCTTTATTTAGCGAAACCACACGGAGAGAAAAAAAACGAATCCATGTGAATCTGTGTATTCTGCGGTGAACCTTTACTTACTTTGCAGGAAGCGCAGTGCCCTTCCTGCCGGCACACTTCCTCCTGCCTGTGCCAGGCTCAGGTAGACTTCCGCCTTTCCCCGGTCACCTTCAAGCAGGCAAAGAATACCCATGTTACACCCGGCTTCAGGCAGGGTGGCAAAGCGTTGCAGATATTTCCGGGCACGCTCCGTATCGCGGCGCAACAAGGCTACTCCGGCAGCGTTGATGCACGCCACCGGACTATCCGGATAAAGACGTCCCGCCAAGTCCATCAAGTCATTGAATTCAGCCGAACCTACGGCATATGCTTCTGCCAAGCGGCAGAAGTCCGCCACCGAGAATGCTTCCGGTTTGCCCGAAGTAACAACCGACACCCCTTCTGTCATGCCTGTCGACGGCTGTGTCGCGAAGCTTCCGTCCACGTAGGTTACCTCGTACTCAATGCGACGTAACCTCCCGAAAAAAGCCGACGACAAATAGTGGTAGGCAGTCCCACCAGCCAAATCCATCAGCATTCGTTCACGACCATCCACCACATCCACTGTACGGATAATATCGAGTACGGACTCTTTGAATGCCATCTCCGACCCAACTATCAGATCGGTCAATCCTTTCCAATCCTCCGCTATCCAGTTCACCTCAAAAGGCACTGTGCCGAAGCTTTTCTCCCGCCGAATATAATCTTTCAATGCCAGTGCGCGTTGTAAACCCAGACGTTCGTTCGCCCGATAGTCACCGTCCGGAGCCGTATAACCTGTCAAACGAATACCTTCCAGACTCACACCCGGTGTTTCTCTAAGCGGACGTGTCACAGCCAAAAGTTTGTAAACAGCTTCTACAAAGTTACGCTCATCATACTTCGTCTTCTGCCCACGACTGTAATCCAGCACGATGCTGCCACTCACTGTCTGCCGCACCTCCTCAACCTTCGGTGCCTCCGTAGCCGAAGGCGACAAAAAGCCTACCCACGAGAGCAGCATGCTGTCCGTAGGCAGATCAACTTTCACCTCGCATACGGACAAAGGGCGTACCGAGGTAGACTTTCGAGTACCCACCGGGGTTATTTTCTGTCGTACGTTTCGTTTGTTGTTCACTGCCGATACCGTTTTTTTTTCCGGCGAGTCGGCACCGGTCCCCGCTCCTGCCATGCCCGGAAGCAACAGCAGACACAAGACCATGCTCAGTTCTCTTTTCATTTTATCTATCTAAAATCAATTTATTAAAAGGTGTGGATAGCCCGTATAAACCTCACACTTAGCGAGCCTCTCCTATCATTTATTATCAGTCATTTTAAACCACACTTGGAGTATTATTCTGAATGGTAGTATTATCCGCCGCATACCCATTGTCGGTTACATTCGCACTCGGAACAATCTGCACATCATTGATTGTCAATGTAACAAGATAGTATCCTCCTGCATTCAATGTACCGCCAAACGCAGTAACCGTGACCGTACGGACTTCACCATCTACCGTTACCGAAATGGTCAATTTATTATCAGTCAAAGGTTGCGGAGGAAGTAAATATTCATAAACTTGGCTCCCGGATGCAATTTCTACATTCGGATTGTGTACATATCCCTCCGCCGCAGGGGTCCCTTCGGTAATCGTGCCGGTAGTTATATCGACTTGCCGCTGAAGATAAAAGTTGGTTGAATTATTCTTCAACACTATGTTTTCGATTTTACATTTACGGCCTGACATCACATTCGTCCCCCGGACAAATGTAAGTTTCAATCGGGCATACGCATGTTTCATATCAATAAATCGCACTCCTTTATGATCATTATTTATCATGCCTGATCCATCTGCAGACGTAGCGGTACCGTAACACATATCTTTAGCTGCATCATAAATTTGGGCAACCAAAATCGCCTCCGTAGTGTTATCGGCAAATGATACAGACTGATAAGGATAATATGCGTACAGGCTCGCCGAACGGTGATCCACCAGTATTTCTGTAGTAGCCGTCCAACCGGCTGCACTGTCATAACTATAGGGAGCATCATACTGAGGTGGATATCCATTAGCGTCCGTACGGAAAATACCCAATTTATAATCACTAGTATTGATGACTCCGCGTGTGGACACTCTCGTACTCAAAGAAGCTTCCATAACCCCGATAGGCACTTGTCTATCGGTTGGGATAGGTCCTTCTTCTTCCTTCCCGCAAGAGAAAAAGAGGAATAGACTTAATGAAAGCAAACAACATTCTAATACCTGTTTCATAGAATATACCATTTATCGTTTAACACATCTTATCGTTCTGCCATCAGCCCGCGCCCAGCTATCGTTTATACCGGCGCTACTTGGCGAGCCTTGCATGACATTAAGCCCTTTGGCTGTTTTTCCGGAAGGGGTCCGGGACCAATAAAATGCCCAAGAAGCACTTCCTGATATAGAATTGTTTATTGCAGTAGAGGACTGATTCCGGCTTCCCAAGGCAAGCAGGAATACCCCATTGTTCCCTCCGAACCAAAAACCTTTAGGAGAGCCGCTATAGGTAATTCCCGCATTAATCAGATCTTGTAGTTGTCCATCAGAAGGTGTTTCCCAAGTACCGGGAGGGACTACTTGATAACAGGGGTCATTAGCCGTAGAATAATTCCCACTATTATATGTACCTACACCGATATCAAGAGTATTCCATCCGATGAATCCTCCTTCTGTCGCACCACCATGATAATTTGACTGAGAAGCCTCAAAGTAAAAATTAGATCCGCTTTTATAAAGATTTCCCCTTGCCCATTTATAGCTCCTCACTGAAATATAATTTGGCACAATGCTAACCGTTATCTTATAATTACCGGCTGCACTGAATATACGGTTTGTAGCACTAACCGTAATAGCGTTATTCATTTGTCCGTTACCGATTTTTAAAGTAGTAAACTTAATCGTAAGCGTACGGCTGGTTTGAGGAAGCACCTTATACACATTACTATTCACCGTGGTTGCATTCGGATTAGTCCATGCCACGTTCAATGTCCCGCTTGTCCCCGTTACAGGAAGAGTTGTCTGGCTCGCATTCCAGGTCACAGGGCTGTTGCTAAGTCCCGAGATAGTTGCCGCACACTGCTGAACCGTATTATTATTAAACTCTTTAGCCACTACACACAACTGAAGTTGGGCACACTGCCTTGAAAAACTAATGCCGCTCAACAGGCATTGCCCGCTTGCATTGGCCTTTACATCTACCCCGGTCTTCTGACACAACATGAAATCCTGGTTATGCGTCACTGTCGTCGACCAATTACCGGACAAAGCAGCCGGAGCAGAATTGGTTCCGTATGAATAGAAGACAAACGCATACGTCCCGGGCCTTAACACCCACTGTCCGGAAACAGCTGCGGGAGTGGCTGTATTCGCTACAATCGAGGCAATACCGGAAGCATTGGTACTATAAACCGCTGTACCCGCATAATTAGCAGCCGTTATGGAATTGTTTTTATAGGCTACAACCCGAAACTGCATATTGGCCATATTGCCACGCGTCTGTACCGGATTAACGGGAAGTAAAGATTCAATTGTCGTTTCTACATCATAGCCCGAATCATAAGTACTGTCCAAAGGCTGCACTATCTTTGTCAAAATCTCTCCGGAACGGGTAACCGCACCACCCAGAAACTCATCTACCCCATCCACTTTTACGTTGATAGGCACCATCTCCCCATCTCCTTCTATCGGATCATGATGTCCCGAAGGAAATCTTTCATCTTCCTCCCTGTCACACCCTGTCACTGTAAGCAAAATCAAGAACAAAGAACATGAACAAGCCATTAGGCGAATCATACTTTTAAGTATTCCCGTTTGCGTCCTGTCAATTGTGCATCTCATATTTATAATCAAAATTAGTATTCCCTTGAGTCCCGTAATCATTCACTGTCAAAGCATTCGTAAGTACCATCTGTATATCTGTAATCGTCAGAGATACATTGTAGTACGACCCGGCATCCAACGAACTGCCCAATCCCGCAATATTCAAAAAACGCACTTCGTCGTCCACCGTCACAAGAACTGTTAATGTATTGCCGGCAAGTGGCTGCGGAGGCAACAAGAAGTCATAGCTCGATTGCTCCCCAATCGCTATATTCACATTCGGATTATAAACATAACCTGTTGTCACGGCAGTTCCTTCGGTTGCACCGGCTGCCGTGGTGATATCCAAATGACGTTGCGGATAAAAATCGGTATTATTAGATTTTAAAGTAATATTCTTTATATTACATGCCTTACTCTTATCATAATTCGTTCCACGCAGCAATGTCAGTTTGAGCCGGGCATAAGCGTGTTTCATAGCTGTAAACTCCACTTCCGGAGCATCATTATTAATCATGCTTGCACTCCCCACAGGTAGCCCCTTCCCATAGCACATATCTTTGTCCACACTGTAAAGTTGCGCATTCAGGACGGCTGTTGTCGTATTGTCTACAAAGGAAACGGATTGATAAGGATAATAAGCATACAAACTCACCTCTCGATGATCCACCTTCACTTCTGTAGAAGCCGTCCATCCGGTTGCTGTATACGTATAAGGCGCATCATACTGAGGAGGGTAACCTTTGTCACCGGTACGAAACAGTCCCAATCGATAAGTGGCGTTAGCAATCAGCCCACGTGTAGTCTCCGCACCGTATTCAGGAACGGCAACAGTCGATATTCCTATAGGAATCTGCCTGTCGGATAATACTTCGGATGAAGTGTCCGTTGTAATCTCTGCCCCGCATGATATACACAATCCGCACATGGCAATAAAAAACATACTATTAATTTTCATGACCAAAAACAGTTTAAAACAGAATTTGTATGTATAGTAGCCTCACCTATCAAGTCTCCCGAAGCAGTGGTTGGCGCAGGCCAGTCAATAGTAGAAACCCCATCCGGAGCAATGACGATTCCATGCGCTCCTTGTACGGTGATCTCAATCAAGTATTTTTTCCCAGCTTCCAATTGAGATAATTTAGAACGCGGAATCCCCAATGTATATACGTCACCGTCTACTGTAAGGTCTACTTTCATGCCACAGTCAGCTACTCCCAGAATGGTTCCGATCGATCCTAATGTGCAAGGTACGATAAGAAAGCCCACCTCTACATAATCAGTTTCCAGTTCCGGAATCGTTTCGTCCACTTTCTCAGCGATTCCCGGCTCCGGGGTGGATGCATTGCCGGCATAAGTTCCGGTTGTAATATCCAGTGTTGTATATGTCAATACATTAGACACTTTTACTTTAGACAACTTGGCATCTTTGGTATACAAATGCCTGTTTATCCGAAAAACGACCCAGCTATAAGCATGATCCATATTTAAGAAAGAAATATCTACAGGAACTTTACTTCCTGCAGGCTGAGCAAAACTGATCTCATCGGTTACCCCGGTTCCCTTCCCATAGCACAAATCCTTTGCAGCCGAATACAGTCTTGACTTTAGAGGGATGGCTGTCCGATCCGTATAATCCAATCCGTTTTCCTTATCGGCATGATAAGGATAGATTGCCCAAAGGTTTGCATAAACTCCTTCGGCCAGTGACACTGTGTTTTCATCATCAATCGGCGTCCACTTTCCTGTCACCTTGGTATATTTACAGTTATTCCTGTCCGAATATTTTCGGGTACTACCAGCTCCATTCGCCGCCACATCATCCGTCAAAAAGACACCGATAGAATCCCCCTCTCCTATCGTAGCACGAGTATTGACCTTATGCGGTTCGATTACACTCACGCTATTGATGACACAAGGTACGGTGGCATCATCGGGTATACCATCCATATTGTCATCTTGGTTGCAGGCGACCAAAATCAGTAGCAAACACCAAATCCTGATCAGATCATTTAGATTATTCATTATTCTTTTTTTACGATATTAGACTTCACCATTTTCAAAATTTTCATCTTTTGACGCATCTTATCGGGAAAGCATCCCAATACCAATAATAGTTATTCTTAACAGCATAGCTCTGATTAAACTCCAGATAATAGCAACGCTTACCACTGGCGCCCGTACTGCTTCTGTAATACCCCGTTTCAGGCCAATAGTTTACATTATTCTTACCTCTGTTTCCCATTGCGGGCAGAAAAACCTTATTACCGCCAAAATATCCTCCCCTCTTACCATCCAGATATCCAGACTTATATCCACTATTTCCCAAATTTTGTAACTGGTTGGCAGTCGGAGTACACCATGTTCCTCGGGGAGCAACCTGATAGCAAGGATCATTATCGGAAGAAAAGGAGCTTCCTCCATACGTGTTATTAGTGGAAGAGAGAGTATTCCAGCCGAAAAAAGATCCACCTTGTGTACCACTGTGATAACCACTTTGTGAGGACTCAAAATAAAAATTACTCCCACTCTTGTAAACATTCCCTTTTGCCCACGTAGCTCCCCCCACAGTAATACCGTTTCCTGTTATCTTAACAGTTATCTTATAATTACCTCCTGCCGCAAATTGACGCCCGGAGGCATTCACCGTCACACGGTTATTATATTGTATATTACCAATTCGCAAAGTCGTGAGCTTAATGGTTAACGTACGGCTGCTCTGTGGCAGCACCTTATATACATTACTATTAACCGTAGCCGCATTCAAGCTGCTCCAGGAAAAGTTTACAGCTCCTCCTGTGCCGCCTGTTGAAAGGGCTGTCTGACCGGCATTCCAGGTTATGTTGTTACTATTCAGGTTGGATACAGTGGCTGCACATTGTTGAACCGTATTATTAGTAAAATCATTGGCCGTGACAGCTAGTTGGAGCAAAGCGCACTGACGCGTAAAGCTGATTCCTCCCAATGTAAACTCTCCTCTATCATCGGGAGCCACTACAACTCCTTCTTTCCGGCAAAGCATAAAATCCTGATTGTGCGAAACGGTTGCAGACCAATTACCGGATAACATAGCCGGTGCGCTATTCAGTCCATAAGAATAGCACACAAAAGTATATGTGCCCGGCCCCAATATCCATTGTCCGGCACTATTGACAGGAGTAGCTGTCTTGGCTACAATAGCTGCGACTCCCGAACCATTTGTCTTATAAACAGCTGTCCCCGCATAATGATCGGCAGACGAAGCATTTGTTCTGTAAGCCACCACACGAAACTGTACATTGCCCAAGTTGGCACGGGTCGACACAATATTCTCTAATGGAATTGATTCCACTGTTGTCTCCACATCATATCCGGTATCATAAGTAGAATCCAAAGGCTGTACCAGGCGGGCAACAGTTTCTCCTGAACGCGTCACTGCCCCTCCGTAAAATTGATCAACCCCGTCCACACTCAACTGTATCGGAATCATCCGGCTTTCATCCACGGAGGGATGTTCCTCCTCCGGAGACGATGGATAAAACGTATCACTGTCCTGAGTGCAACTCACTGCGAAAAGAGAAAATGCCAGGCTTAAACCAATCATTTCCATGTACCGTCTCGTTCCGCCATTTACTTTTAGTTTATCTTTCAGTTGTATCATCTTTATCCTCCGTTTATGTTATAATTCCGTATCTACCTGAGTATTTCCTTGTCCGCCAAAATCATTGACAGTAACCACCGCCGATGACAGGATGATTCCCACATCCGTAAATGTCAGTGATACTCCATAATATTTCCCCGAATCCAAAGAACTGCCTAACGTTGAAATGTCACAACTCCGAGTTACCCCGTCGACAGTGACAAGAATAGTCAGTTTACTACCGTCCAGTGGTTGCGGAGGAAACATATACTCGTATGTCACGCTTTTATTGGTGGCAATACTAACGTTAGGATTATGAACATATCCGGCAGCCACAGCGCTTCCTCCGGTAGCTCCGGCAGTGGAAGCGATATCGAGGCTACGTGTCAGATAAAAATTGGCATTATTCGATTTGAAAGTAATATTCTGTATAATACATTTTTTAGTCTTATCAAATTTTTCCCCGCGGGTCAGTGTCAACCTCAACCGGGCATACGCATGTTTCATATTCAGAAACTCAACAAACGGATTGTATACACTAACCGGACCTCCACCCGAGGCTTCACCTGCTCCATAGCAAATATCCTCTCCGGCATTGAATAGCTGTGCTTGCAGGGTCAAGGTAGTGCCACCTGCCAGTCCGGCATAATTTCCGGTCGCTGTATGATAAGGATAATAGGCAAAAAAAGAAGCATTCCGATAATCTACCTTGATTACATCATCGGCTCCCCACTCTCCTCCCGAATAAATATGCTTCACATTGTATAAAGGCGCATAAGTATTGGCAGTAGTCCGAAAGACCCCTAAAGCGTATGTATTATCGTTTATTATTCCACGTGTTGAGGGCCTATCGTCAGAAGAAGCGGACACTACAGCCAGTGTCTTTTCTCCGGATACCTTATCTTCTTGTTCACAAGAGACTAATGCAAATAGGATGCAAATAAAAAATAATAGGTTTGTCTTCATACGTTTAATATTAAATTATAGTGCTCCTGATCCATTTTCTGTAGGATCCGACGCCCAATCTTCTGTTCCCACTTTACCACCATCAATAATGATCTCTGTTGTATCTTTAATAGTAGTGGCATCACCACCGTCAAGGCTTGTTGATTGCCACTCTTTCGTGGTAACCTCCACTATATTAATCGGTATTCCCCCTCTGATATCCAATCGGACTACGTGGCGTTTTCCTGCTATCAACTCGCCAAGATCCGTCTGTGGCACAATCACACTGAACTCACGTTCATCGATGGTCAAAGTCAGTTTCAACCCGGACGCGAGAGTCTGAGGAACAAACAGATAATTACAAGTGGTATCTCTCGCCGCTTCTCCTACCCCCAATCCCGTGTCATGCATAGGTCCGGAGGTTGGATATGAATAAGAAGTAACATCCGTTGTGTTTTGCAGGCTCCCGTCTTTTATATCGAACGTCCCGGTGTCAACCATCGATTCCCCGTTTTCCAATTCTATACGTACATTGGTTATTTTACATTGCAACGGATACCTTCCGTTACGAATCATCTCCAAAGAGAGCTGAGAATAAGGTTTCTCTAATAAAAATTCTATCTCAGGTGACAGATTAGTGACTGTGACAGCCGCATTGTCTTTAGCATACCACCAATCCGCATCCTCCGTGTAAGCTTGGTTTTTTAGTGTAGTTCGTGTATCTGCAGAAAAAGTAACTTTACCAAACGGATAATACGCACACAGACCGGCTCTTGCCCCGCCCACCCAAACAGAGGTCTCTGACGTCCATTCGTCATCGGGCTGACAAGTGTATTTCACATTACTCTGAGGGGTATAGTTAGCATCCGCTATCAAAAAAACTCCGATACTGCTCCCCTCAGGCAATGGTTGAGCAGTAGCTCTTGTAGTCACATCCGCCTTGAACGAAGTGAATACGCTTAAAGGCACCCTGTCCGTTTTTTCTGTCGGAAATAAAGTCCTTTCCTGCGAACAGGCAACCAATAATAACATCATTGCATATATGGCAGCCACAGAAGTATTTATATTCATATTGAGTTTCATAATCATGCTGTTCATTTTTGTATAATCATTAAGATTGGGGAAGCGGTTCATAATCTACACCTTCATTCAGTATTTTCTCATCCCAGTCAGTAGTGGTTACGTTCACCGATTTAATTGCGATCCCTCTCAATTTCAAAGAGACAACGTATTTTTTACCACTTTCGAAATCAGAGAGATCGTCTATCGGAATGATCACCGTTGCCGGAAATCCACTTACATTCACTATGACGCTAAGCCCTTTAGTGGGTTCAAAAGGGTCAGGCAATAATTTTGTAGGAATCATAAGCAGATCAGCCTGGTATTTTTTATCAGGACTGTCTAAAAGATAAGGAAGGCCTTTTGTAATGTTATATCCACCCCTGAATTGTTTCTCCGTATCATCCGGATGGATGCCAACAGTACCACTCGTAATATCTATCACCGCTTTTCGAAACAATGAGTCGTTTGCCAAAGCCACTGAATTAATACTACACGTAGCCGGATAAGCATCTTCGACCCCTATATTCAATACTAAACGTGAATAAGCATGCTTAAAATGCATTTCTACAAAATATCTCTTAGCATCGACTTCCTGGTTAGCCACATAATACAGTTCTTTTGAAGGATCATAATCTTGCGTATCCATAGGAATGGTAGTACGGACATTATAAAGAGTATCAGCAGTCCCAACTGTCCCTTTCACATAGGGATAATACCCGCACACATCCGCCTTCTCGCTACCTAAATAAATGGTAGTCGCCTCCGACTCGGCTGTCCACTTACTATCACCGGAATTTAGCGTATATTTTCTGTTATTCACAGGCGTATAGCTCGTTTCGGCTGCCTGCCCGTGGCAAAACAAAGCAATGGAACTTCCGGGCGTAAAAGGTACATCTGCACGAGTCTGTGTATTGCCTTCCACAATAGAAGCAGACACTATTTCCAGCTCAGTACGGGCTGTTTTGTCTTTTTCCCCGTCCGGTAAGCCATCACTATCGCTGCACCCCAGCAATATGCAAACTAAAAAACTTATGTATAGTACTCCTTTCATAGCAGCTCAGTTTTAAATATGATTTTATTCAACAGGATATTTATTCCCGCCATTAACCTCTTCATCTTCCCATTCCAATGCTTTGACGGTAGGCACGATTTCTGTTCCTTTGATCTTTAATCCGATAACATACTTTTCTCCCTGCCTGAACTCCCTAAGTTCGGAATACGGGATCTCCACGAGCATCTGTTGACCATCTATCACAAGGCTGACAGACAGCCCGAATTCTCCTCCTTCCGCATCTGTCCGCTCAATTTTAAGCGGAACCGGAATCATCAGTACACGGCATACATAAGATTCGCCAACAGACAATGTATGAGGTGAAGCATCAGTTACTGTTGTCAAATCATAATTCCCTGTTTCCGAGGAGTGTATACTTCCGTCAACAGCAATGTTAATAGTGCCTTTTTTTATTAGATTGGAATTCTTCAAGGTTATTTTACTAATTTCACAAGGCATGAAGTAGTTCTCACGGCTGATCTTCAACTCCACCAAAGAATAAGCATGCACCATCTCAAAAGTAATCGCAGGAGTAAAACCATTTATCATCGTATTCAATGCATAATAGATATCTTCAGTTTCCACATAGTCCTGTGATTGTAATGGAATGACCGTCTTGTCCATATACGAATCTTTATAAGGGTAGTAAGCGCAGACATCAGCATCGTTACCCACTAAATAAATTGTATCATTAGCCGTCGGAGGTCCCCAATGACCTTCGCTGTAAACGTATTTACGGTTGTCAATAACTTTATATCCGCTATCCTCTTGTCCGCTTTCAGGTTCTGTACCCGACAGAAAAATCCCTATGGCCCCTTCCGTCAAAGGTACCGGATCGGGAGCTAAACGTGTAACCACCTCCTGCTTAATGACTGCCGAAGATACCTCGAGCGGTACTCGAAGTGCAGATGCTTTCCATCTCCCGTCATCCATCTCACGGTCATCAGAACAGGCATTCAATAAAATACCTCCCACCAGGATCAATAATAAATGTTTCATAATCTTCATATTCTAATTAAAACTGGTATCATAATCACTGCCACTGCCTCCGGTCCCTGTCTGCACCTCTGTCCAATCCCTGTCAATCAGGATTTTGTCACTCATCAAAGTTAACTTTCCACCTTTGACAACCAATGACACAGTATATTTAGTACCTCTTACAAATGTGCTCAGTTTATCGGCCGGAATAGTGACGGAATAATCCATGCCATCCACCGTAAGTGTCAGAACTACGCCTCCGGAAAAAGTTTGTTGGGGCAGCAGCCAGTCAAAACTCGTATCATCTGTGACCCCGATCTCAAATCCGTCTTTTAAACCGGTCGTCACAGTATGAGTATATTGAGGTGTTTGTGTTCCACTTCCTTCGGTTCCGGTACTGATGTCAACCGTATTGGCTGTGATTATATTTCCGGTAGAAGCCTTTATTTTTGCCTGCGTTATCTTACATGTGTTCGGATACGTGGCATCCCGTACCACAGACAATACCAAACGGGCATAAGCACGCTTCAATTCAAAATTTGCAGTAGGAGTCTTTTTCCAGACTTCATCTCCCCCACTGACAGCAAAACGCATATCTTTCTCCACCGCATAAGTCTGCATGGTCAGGCCGGCTTCTGTTTTCAACGAACTATTTTTAAACTCCACAGAGTTATAGGGAGCATAAGCACACAGCCTGGCATAGGTACCGCCCACATAGATCACCGTGGAAAACGGGTGCCAATTTCCCTCCGACGACCCACGGTCATAACGAATATTATCCAATGCCGTATAATCCGCTTCGGCTAAACGGAAAATTCCTAATTCCCCTTCGGTCATCTCTACAGCAGCGGGTGCACGGGTGTCAACCTCCGCGCCGGTTACAGCCCGTACTTCAAGAGGTACCTCTCCATTCCCGCCTTCAATGGAGTCTGCAACCTCCGCTTGCGAACAGGAGCTCCAGGCTACCATTAAAAGGCACATCAGCCACAGACATCCTGCCAAACGAAAACCCGGATTATGCGTATAAATTCGTTTCATGATTCTTCCATTTTATGGTTCGGGATTATATTCACCATCCACCGGTTGATTATCCCACGGAGTATCTTTCACACTGATTTCAAGTGCAGTTCCTTTTAACTTCAAGCTGATCTGATGAATAACACCCGCAGTCAATGCCCCTAATTTATCATACGCAATCGGAACTGTCATCAGCTTACCGTCCACCGTCAATTCAAGTGTTACCCCCGTACCTCCGGCATTCGCCAATGTGCAGGGAATCATCAATACATTACTTTTTACAGTCCCCGATTCAGGAACCGCAATACCATCTTCGTGTTTTGCCACATTTGTCCAGTAACTGACCTTCTCCACTGTTACCGGTGTATAGCCTCCCGTTGCCAGATTCAACGTAGCAGTCTTAATAATATTTGCATTCTTTACAGTAATCTCAGTCACCTTGCATGTATTAGGATAATCCTCTCTGCTAAAGACAAATTCGATCTGCGAATAAGCATGCCCCATAGTAAATTCAACGCTCTTACCGGCAGAAGTACCGTTCACTGTTTGATTGGTTGCATATACCAAATCGATTTCAGCGTCGTAAATCTGAGAGACCAGGGGAACAGCCTCTTTAGCGGATAAATCTAATTTCGTTGTTTTCTTATAAGCACATACATCGGCATCCTCCCCACCCAGGTAAATCGTTTCCGTTTTGGGTTTCCAGCCTACATTATAATCATACTGTATATTGTCTTTTTTGTCATAACCGGTTCCGGACCGGCCTTCCAAAAAAACTCCTATCGAACCTGATGTAAGCAATTCCGGCGTAACAGCACGCGTCTGCACATCCCCCGTTACAAACGCAGAAGTAATCTCCAGAGGAACTTTCGGTTCTTCTGCCGGAAAATCATCATTACCACAACCCACCAGCAAAGTCAGCGATAAAGCAGCTATTATAAATGGTTTCATATCAGACTTGGTTTTCATTACTATCCTTTTGTTACAATCAGTTATTAATCTAAAGTCGCATCGTTGTCACCTCCGGGTACAACAGAAGTATCCCACGGATATACTTTTACTCCCGAGACATCTACTCCCGTACCTTTGATCTCCAGAGAAATGGTAGATAAATATCCGGCTTTCAGAGCCTTCAAAACTTTATAGGGAATCGTCACGGAATATTCACTACCGTCAATGGTCAATATCAGCCGGGTATCATCCTCAAAATCTTGTGGAGGAAACAATTTGCTGATACTCTCATCCGTAGTTCCTCGGGCGATACCCGTTGTCCCCACAGCAAGCGCAGATGTATCCAGACTCCAACCGGAAGCGGTACTCCCTCCCAACTGTCCCGCATCCGCAGCGGATTTACTGATATCCATGCTACGTTCCACATAAAATGTTTTTCCACTCGTTACAGGTTGCATCACTATTCTGGTCAACTTGCACTTCTTCAACGGATAAGTGGAATGGCAAACAATACTGAACTTCAAACCGGCATAAGCATGCTTTAGCAAGAAGGAGGCAACCGGCGTACGGTTATTGACTGCCGTAAGAGGAGCATCAGCATAACAAAAATCATTACTCGTTATATTATCTTTCACTGTCAGAGCAGTCACCGTACTATTAGCGCCGAAAGTGACCTTACCATAGGGATAATAGGCATGCAAAGAAGCATCCGTGCTCCCGACATATATCTTGCTTGCCAGGCTCCATGCAGTTCCGTCGTGAATGCACTCCACATCGTATTGTTGCGGAAACGTAGCGCTATAAGGTGCCGTACGGAATATTCCGATAGCGGCATTCGACAAAGTGACAGCACGTGTACCAATGCCGTTGTCCGTAACGGTTTCTACCCTGACGGGAACATACTCATCTTCCCCGCCGGTATCCACCGGGTCCATCCCTCCGTTGCCACAGGCTGTCAGCAATATTCCCATCCCGATATTTGTCAGCATCTGTTTCATCTTTATCTGCTTTCTTAAAAACATAATCATTCCTTTCTGTCTTTTTATTCCGGCACAAACGGATCACCGGAGGGGTCTTTGACCACCTCCCCTATCCATTCTTCCACCTCCACAGTCCCTATCTCTACTTCAGTAGGACGAATAATGGCATTTATCTCATATTTTGTCCCTTCCGCCAATTTTCCACTCGTACCGCAAAGGTCCGAAGCGCTGATTTTACCTTTCATCTCCTTTCCGTCTACCATCAATGTAAAAGAAAGCTCTCCGGTAAAGTCAGAAGGTACCACCATATAATCCAGAACGGCAGGAGCCGCGGTGGTTCCGATACTGATCGGAACGTTATAATTGAACGTCACTTCCTGCGCCTCTCCTTCAACAGTTCCGGTAAACAGATCCAGAATTCCGGCAATCCGTAAGGTTGCCTTGAAGGTAAATGAGCTAATCTTCCCTTCCCCGGTATACTCTCCTTTGGCAGAAGTCGGAGTCCCATCTGCTATCCCCCTGATAAAATTGAATCTCAGCAGCGCATAGGCCCTGCGTAAATTCAGTGTAATGGGCCCGGTTGAATTTGAGGCCTTAAAAGGACAATAATAAATCTCTTTCGAAGCCACATAGAGCTCACTGCTCAGCCCTACGCTACTCGCCCCATCTTCTCTATAAGGATAATAAGCCGTCAGTTCCGCCGGTTTATCGATCAACACCACCTCTTCCCCGTCTGTCTCCCAAAGTGGAGTTCCATACGTATACTTTCTGTTATGAACGGGCTCATAACCCTTTCCGGTATCTTCTTTTCGAAATATACCGATAGCATCAGTCGCAGCAGTCAGTTCGGCAGTCACCGAACGCGTAAGTACCTCTAACCGCCCCGTTGAAACACCGCCTATACCTAAAGAAGCGCGCTCCCCTTCTCCTGTTTTTCCGTTATCCGGAACAACGCAATCATATTGCGAACAGGAGAAGAGCGCCATACACAGAAGAATGCAGGATTTCTGAAAACAATCTATTTTACACTTCTTTATTTTCATCGTTCTGATTATTTTTTATGAAACCATTCAATTCACTTCTACATCCGGTGGAGTCACTATCCCGTCAGGAACTTTCCAATCCGTAGGAACAGTAACAGTTTGTATGCCTCCAAAGCTGCCGGCTCCGTAAGCATCATCGGGAGTATCAGCCCCCTGGCTCAAAATATCCTTAATAATTACTGTATAAACATTGTTACGCCGCAAATACTGGACATCATCTGTATCGATATTAATATTCACCCGATACCATCCACTGCAAGAAGAAGAAGAAGATTTTTCACATTCCAAGAGCAAACATACTGCCTGTGTCTGTTTCAGATAAGGAGTATGCAAGGTGCGCAATACTTCGGTAGCATACAAACCGCCTATGATGCTGAATTGCTCCTGTGCACTTTTCGTATTCGCGTATGTCAACGGAGTAAAAGCCGCATCCTGCGGATCATTAAACATAGGTATGTCCGGTGAAACGTTACGAAGTACAGCCGATTTCAGAAGAACCGTCCCCTTTTTATCCTCAGCCACCCGTACATCTATGCGTACAGCGGCACGCAGCAATTGAACGCTCATATCTTTTCCCGCTTCTTTGAATGTGATTCCACTCATGGGCAAACAGTCGTCCGTAACCTTATAGGTCCTGTCCGTTGGTGAATGCAACGGCATCTCTCCCCGGAGTCGTACCCGTACCGCATTTTCAGTCTGTCCGGCACAATAGGCATCCCAATCCATTCCGGAAAAATAGACCGAAGCATTGGCAAGTACCAATACATCGTAATCCGTGTGATTGTCAATGCTTCCGCTTCCCGGTATAGTCACCGATATTTTTCCTGTTTTAGCCAGGTGATTGCCATCTACGGTTCCGTCTAACGAGCCGGCATACAAACCGTTACCATGCTCGTCATAAATGAAGAATAAAAGTTTCACATCCTTTATCGCACTTTCTTCCGGACGGGCCACAGATATTTTCCCTCCCGTATCGGACGCTCTGGTATCCGGTATTTCAGCATCGGGAATGGTATAGTTCAGCGTACAAATGACAGGATTAGGAATTTGTATATCATGTCCCTCTTCACCTGAACAGGCTATGATCCCTATCAAGCAAAATACGCTTAAAAGCATACATCCTTGCCGCATATTTTTTTTCAATCGTTTCATGAGTCAACTAATCTATGTTTATTTTTACAGTTCATCTTCCTGAGTCCCGCCGTTTCCCCAATCATCGGGTGAACGATCCACTTGAGTCAGTTTAAAATGCACCGTCAAATTCTTTACTTTTATATAGAAATCGTCATCATAAGCCTGCCCGGCAGGAAGATCTCCGTAAGACTTTTTGGCCTTTACGGTAAGAGTATTCCCAGTAACGGTTATTTCATAACGGTCATTGGAGATCATAGCCGATGCAGCACCTTCAGCCACCGTTACAGGCACAACCGAAGCATTACCGTTAACCGTACTCGACGTGTTAAAACTCAATTGCCAGAAAGGACCGAATGTGACATCACTGTCTATGGAAACCGACTTTTGTGAATCTGCATAGCCGGACAAAACAATCTTCTTTGTAGCCGAAGAGAACCAGTTCTCACGGTCAAAATCAATTTCGGTATTTACATCGATCCAGTCAATCACTTTTACATAGATATTCATCGGAACCCCTACAGCCGCATCGTCAGGATTGTCATAGCCCGATCCCGAGACATTCATGATTTGAAAGGTATACTTATGATTACGTAATATTTCAACCAATTTTTTCGGGTCGTCCGGATCTGTCAGGTCAATCCGGTAATAACTGACCTCCGTATCCTCTCCATACACTCCGCCTACCACCAGACGGGTAGTAGCCACTTGGGTATTGCCGGCAACAGATCCGGGCTGATCAAAACCGTTATCCGAATAATAAGTGTTTTCGTATAGATAGAGCGGCCCCGCAAGTGCCACGGGAGTCTCACTTTTCAGGAAAAGCTTATCCCCTATCGGACGGACACCCAATTTATCGGGTAAAGTTGTTTTAACGACGTTACGGGTCTTTTTCTCCTCTTCCGAACCGGCGACTGCCGTTTCATAAACCTCCTTCAACGGTGCCAGCCTACCGCTATCTGCCGGGAAATAAGCATAAAACTCACGCAACTTAAAAATCACTTTACCCTCGCTATCCAACAACTCACCCGGATTTCCCGTATGCGCTTCATCCACTTTCGCCTGGACAGCAGCTACGGAACGCAACACCGGTACGCTAAGCGTTTTACCCACCGATTCTTTCGCTACAGTGACACCTGACAAAAAGCCGTGCATCGGCAAACAGTCAGTTCCTGTCGAATTATTTTCTACCTTAGATATCATCTTTTCCAGTAAAGCGTCCATCTTCATGCCCAGTCCTTTATAGGCACCGCTACGCACCAACTCTTCATGGCAATTCGTAAATACATGTACCTCCAATCCTTCCCCCACAGGCATAGTCACCTGAAACGTATTCTTACCGGTAACCGGTGTCCCTTCGGATACCGATTTCAGAAACAATCCGCTCTGGGAGGCTGTTCCCGGAGCAAATACCAATACGTCAATGCCATTAATCACCGTCTCTTTACTATCTGTCTCATCAGCTCCGGAAGCATAAGTGCGGGGAACATTCACACGGAGGTACATATCCTTATCCGGGTTCTGAGGGATACTTTCGGAAGTATCATCCGAACACGAAACCAAAGCCACGGTCAGAAACACCATCAATCGACATATCAGAATTCTTTTCATGCTATACTCTCCTTTTATCAACTTGCCTACATATTACTTTCTATTGTCGCCACTTTCCAGCCATTGACACGAACTTGCATAACGGGCTTCACATAATGTCCGTCAATCACCAGATCAATGAAATTGCCCGGAACAGAAGTCAGCTCGATAGGTGCACAATCGAATGAAGCGACCTGTTCATCACGAATAAACACATTCACTTTCAGATACTTTCCTTCTGAAGAAAAAGAACCGAACCAGGGTGTGAGCACATTTCCGGTACTTTCTTCGTAATAGCACTGGGGCTCAAGTACTACCTCATCCGCATTTGCTTTATTATTATAATCGACACCGCTACGCGTACCGTAAAGGTGGAATTTAAAATCTTCGGGTGAAGGAATAATGCTGCTTGCAGCACGCGTCGTTCCTCCTTCTTCAACGACCTGATCCTCTACTGTCTGAGGAATCATCGTTATACGTGTACGGCACACAGCACGTACAAACGGAATGGTTACAATATTGCGATTTTCGCGCAAACCGGCATCTATGGCAATGCGTCCGTACAACAGGTCGTCAACAGGTCGGCAGATTCCGCTGCCATCGGTAATTTCTTTTAATTTCACATACCCCTCTCCTATGGGAGTATCAGGAGTATCCACATAATCAATCGCCTCATCCTGTGTCCAAGCTATCAGTTCCAGGCTATCCGTATCATCAAAGTTTTTCAGGAAGCGATAAGGTTCGGTCAGTCCTATTTCATCCACGGCTATTTCCAACTCCCGATATTTATGCTTCTGTTTATAAAAATGAAGTTGCGTAGGAGTAGAAACCGTCTCAAAAAAGCGGTTGGCTCCACCATAAATATAGCTGAAATAGATGTGCATATATCCGGCACAAGCATCCATATCATCTTTAATACATGAATTCAGCAGTAGGGTAACCCCAAAAAGTATCGGTAGCAATTTCTTCATTTTAGTTTCGTATTCTTCTCTTTCCGACAAGAAAAAGATATCAACCGGAGCGGACTTTCCATCCGCCCCGGATTATATAAAAAAGAGGTTCTGATTACATATTTATATTGTTAACAACATATTTCCATGGCTTAACAACTACCTGTACAAGCATGTCGATATTATCCGAATTGATAGCATCTTCAATGCTCTTGGCACCCAGTGTAGTGATGGTACCAGTTATATGATAGAATGTGTTGCGTTCGGTAATCTTCATTGAAGTTGTTTCGTCATCGCTATAGTTGGCAACATCAGCACGATAGTAACGTTTATCGTTAGGTTTAATCGTAATGGCAGCTTCTTTCTTGGATTGTTCTGTTTCACCTCTCAACGCAAGTTTATATGTCTCACTCGTTTCCAGGAACGCAACCAATGCTGTTACATTCGAACCAGTATCCCAAAAATCAGCAGCCAATTTATCATAGGTGGTACCTGCCGGAACAGAAGTAGCTGCTTTGAAAGCATCATTCCCCAAAGCTTCTTTCAACATCTGTTCTGTAATAGTCGGTTCAAGCAAAGTATGGGCACCGATATAAGTAGCCTGAGTAACTACAACAGTAGCACAACCGGCATTGTCGGCATAGTTAGGAGTTACATAAAAATAAGGAGAATATAACTTGCCACTCTTAACGTATACCATCGAAGCAGCTGCAGGAGCAATTCCATCAGCCAATTCTTTTTCACCTACAACCCATGTCAGACGATATTCTTTCGCGTCTGCATTGTATTCTCCCTTATTCAATGCAGGAGTTCCGGAAGCCTCCACAACAGCAGGTTCAGAATTTTTCTCACCTGCAAATGCTTTCAACCAATCTTCCACATTCCAGTCTTTAGCAGTTGCATCCGCACTCTGCGGGAAATACCAGTCACGAGCCTGTGCCGTGAACGGAGAAACACGTCTCGGAATACGTACTACGACAATACCATCGGGGTCTTTAGTACCTGTCGGATTTTCCCATTCTGCATCTTTGATTGCCATCTTACCATAAGCCTCGTATACGGGGTTGGTAGTAACAGAAGCATTAAAGAATACTTTGGCTAATTCACGATTCAGAGGAATCGAAACTTTCACGGTAGATCCGTTCGGGATATTCGGGTTGGTAGGAATAGCCGATACACCTGCCATGATATACTTCTTACCCTGCGTCCCGTCTTTAGTAACGGTCAGCTCATTCAGATAACTTTTAGACAGATTAGAGATATACGCACGGATAGCGGCTTCCGACTTGTCACCCTGATGCGCCAATGTCTGAGCGGTAGCAAGGGTCATCTGAGGATCATTCACAACCACATAAACACTATCTCCCTGGCGTACACCGTTGAACGTACACATATTTTTCTTCGTCCCGGGAGTTGCCACATCGCCCTCACCGATTGCAGCTGCAACATCCTTATCGTCTGTATTACTATCACCAGCTACACGCTTTACAGTCCAGTCACCCACTTTTGCACCTTCATGCTGGGGATCATTCTCTTTAGCAAAGAGGTAGGCTACATATACATTATTTTCAGTGCCCACTCCTTCTATCTCACCTTTGTCTGCACGGGTAGCAGGAGCTGAAGAACTGGTAAAAGCAATGCTGATAGCATCAATCAATTCACCTTTCTGACCACCTTTATCAATACCCGGTTCGTCATCATTACTACATGCAGCCATCGCAAGGGCTGCCAATGTAAACGTAAACAATTTGTTTAATTTCATGTTACTAAAAAATTTAATTATAGATATAAGTTCGAATAGTTTATACTTTTATCCGCTTTGGATATTCCTTTTTTCTCTTTCGAACTGTGAAAGGAAAAAAGCAGAGAGAAAAATGCGGATACTCCCTGTTCCATCGATCTGTCAACCGTCACTGTCTGTTTCGTTAATCAAATATTCCTTTCCATCAGTTTTTTTAATTTTATTATTACCATTCACTAATTAATTTGAACTATGTATACTATTGCATTAACTTCAGTTTCTTTCTTTCGGTCAATAATGTGGGAACAGTAGCATCGGGTATATACAACGTCATGCCACAATGTTCGTCAATGGTAAATCCCCCTACACTCTCCGGCATAAAGTTCTCCGTGGCCGCTTTATAAATGATAACTTGCTCCAGAGCCTCGTCAAAAGCAGCAGATTCTTCAACACTTCCAATCCGTTTTATATAGGCCGAGGCATCATAAAAGAGGTGCCGCCCGTCCGATAAGCGGTCAAAAGCCTGCAATCCGCTACGATCTATCCATTCCCAACGCTCCACACGACTCTCGGCCGCCCGAAGTTGAACTTTCAACATTTCCAGGCCGGACGTCTGAATCACACTGATGGTAGCCGAACGATTGTCCCCTTCCATACTGTTGTAATAATCGTAATAGGCAGCAGCCACTGCCGGAAGATCCGCTTCTTTTTTATAAAGCAACGGAAACATTTGTTGATAGACGGGAGTAAAACCCGGTGAAAGCATTTCGGCTGATGAACCCACAATATATTGCGTTTTATCTTTCAGTTCGTATGCCACCTCGAGTCCGGCCATAAAACACCCTTCAAAAAGGATAAAATTAAATTGCCCGTCCGGAATGGCTGAAGCAAAATCCTGTAAACTCATCTCGTAATGATTGTCCTTGATAACCGAGCGGGTAATACCGGCCGGAACCACTGCCGTCCCCGACGGTAACCATCCGCTGGTATGGGAGAATACGATCAATCCCGGATCAACGGAAGGATACCGGGCCATAGCCTCATTGACAACCCGTGCAAACACGGAGGCACCGGCTGAATTCTCCTGTTTATACTTAGCCAATATTTTTGTTACCTTTTCTCCCTGTTCATCCAAACAAACCTCTAACAAGCGGGTACTATCCGCTCCTTTTTTATCCTGATAAATCAATAGATGCCCCGGAAACCTGTCCCACGCCTCTGTTAACGCTGACAATTTTTCGTCGGTCTCGTCGGCTAAATCATTATCCCCTCCCATATAGACCAAAAGGGTACGATCAGACAGACGTTGCTCCAACAGGCCGTCCGCTTCCTCACCGACTACACAACCGGCAAGCAACAAGCAGAGCATATATCCTATGTAATACATTCTTTTCATATTCTTATTTTACGTATCTAATACGGCATGACACCCGACGGAGTTTCGGAAAATACTCCCGAAGCAGAATTTCGAATGTTTTCCCCTTATTCAGTGCCTTCAGCCTACTCTTCCGTTGATTGCTATCACTCACAGTACGCAGGATTGAAAGAATTTCATTACGTTCCGGAAGGTCAGAAACCTCTATATCTTTCTCAAACTGTTTCCAATCCTCACCGACCCACTCGACTGCCACCTCCATACGTTCGCCATATTTATTTTCCAGGAACGCTTGAAGGGCCTTGGCACGTTTTTCAGCCAGACGTTCATTATTAGAAGTATATCCTTCGGGAGAAGAGTAACCGGTAACGGTAACTCCCGATATGGAATTCCGGTTATCCTGTTCAATAGAATCCACTTGGTTAACGAAATGCATCCATGAAGCACGGTTCAACTCATGATCGGGAAGAATACGCATTTCATTCGTAGGAAAATAAATATCAGCTTCATAACCGGCCTGAATACGGGTCACCTTCTTACGAAGGGGAATATCCGAAGCTACGGTCGACTGTCCGGATGCAACAGAAGCCAGGCGGATGGTGTCATGTATCACAATCGTATCCACCCGTTCCACAACCAACGGCGGTATATGCTCCGTATGCATGGCAAAAGGTACCAGACGGGCATCACAATTGCAATTCGTGTCGCGCATCCATACTTTAACATCGTCCATCCATGCCGCATAAGGCACCTCGGTCCGATAATGGATGCGAGGCAAGGCATGGTCTCCCTCACGCAGCACGGTGTAGGGAGTAATCTTCTCCAATCCCGAAGTTGTACCCAAAGCCCGACGCCGGCGATACATCAGATCGCTTTGGGGGCCGTTGAGCACAATGGGAGGAAGAGACAACGAATCACCGGTATTCTCCGAAGCGAGTAGCGGAAACAGATAGACCGTACAGTCCGGCGCCAGGTGCACCCCTGTCAGGTCGACAGCCAGATCGACCAGCAGAACGGAGTCAAGACGCTCCAAGCGATACACCTCAGTACGGACAGGCTGTGTAGGCCTATCTGCTGCTAACACTGTTAGAGAGATGAAAAATGAGATATTTATGAAAATTACCTGTTTGATATTCATAGCCTGTCCTCCCCTACTTTAACAGATAAATAATGGATACACCTACCTTGGTAGGCCCCAGATAATTGGTCCGGTAGTGATCGACACGTTCCCCACAAGTGGGACAATAGAATTTATCGTAATCAACATAGAGATATCCTAATCCGATATCGACGCCAATGTTGACCCGGTTGCTGATGATCCACTGGTAACCGTAGGTGAGTCCGCCGCCATACAATTGCCCCTCGAGACGATAGTCTTTGAGGATACCCAAAGGGAGATTACCAAAATTAAAGATACCGCCCGTGGCATGCACACCCAGATAATGCCCCTTGAACACATCACTCAGCCAATAACGATACTCCAACTGCCCGGCAAGATGTTTCATTTTCCGGTTTTTAGCGTAAGTAAACGGATTATATTTAACAAGTCCTGCTATGCTCATCTTTGAATGGAAGGCATATTCCACACCTATATTCGGAGTAGCTGTCGCCCAATAAAGAGCATTGGCAGTCAATCCCCATTGCTGGGCGTCGGCCAAAGCAGGAAATGCCCCAAGGAAAGTAACGGTTAAGACCAATGTGCATAGTATTTTTTTCATATTTGCCGTTTGTTTGATAATTATGCGGCTCTTTCTTATAATGAAAGGGAGAATGACTTCATAAATATTATAAGCATTTATAATACAGCAAGTTACTTCATATCCCATCTGAAAATGTTTCTGAGTTTTTTTATTTTCAGAAACAAAGAAAAAGTGTATGAATGTAATACATTGATTAATAATACGTTACTTAATATTGACTCAGAAACGCTTTCAGAAACATAAAAGAAAAAGGTTGTGAAAGAGCATCACAAAACGAAATATACAATCTGTTATTTATTGATTATTAACAGATTATCATTATTGTGAATAGGTGACGGCATGTGTTTGCAGCAGTGGAGGCAGACAGATGAAAAACCGTTGAAAAAGAAACAGTAGACATACATCGTATGCTTTCTTGAAGAGGTCGGGAGACAGAAAGAAGGTGTACCGGGGAGTTTTTTATCTAAGTGAAAGAAGAAAAATAAATATTTTACATTAGAAATAAAAAAAATTAAAATAATACTTGTTTAATTAATAATTTAATGCGTATCTTTGCGACATGTATCTGAGATAAGAAGAATCTCTTGAGTAGCTCTTTCATTATAAGAAAGAGTTTTTTTTATCCCTCTTTTCCACCTCTTTACCGCAGACTATTAATCACCAACCGGTTGGCCCGGTCAAGCCGCTTAGTGTCTATGCGATCCAGATAAATACGGGTAGTCTTCTCCGATGTGTGCCCCATACAATCGCTGATCACCGAGACGGGCACATCATTTTCGTGAGCGAGTGTCGCCCATGAGTGGCGGGCCACATAAAATGTGAGTGGCATATCCAACTGTAACCGGTCGCCCAATTCACGAATCAGTTTATTAAGCCTCCGCTGCCTGCGCCGATAATCCTGATAACGGTCACCGTTTCGAAGCATTGGAAGCAGATAGTCCGACAAAGGGCTGGTGTATCTGTCGATTAACACACGCAAATCTTTTTCAATGCGTATCTGTAACTCCTGCCCTGTCTTCTGCCGTTTGTACCGAAGATAATTTCCCTGCAGGTTCTCCTTATTTAAATAGCACATATCTACAAAGGACATTCCGCGCGTATAGAAGCTAAACAGGAACAGGTCACGGGCAAGCTGCATATCAGCATGACAAGCAGTAAGGTCGACACATTCGATCTGCGCAATCTTCTCCCGGGAGATGGCGCGTTTGGATGTCACCTCCTCTTTGAGGTTCAGCCGTCGGAAAGGCTTTTGATCGGAAAAAACCACATGATCGGCGCAGGCACGATTGTAGATGGCACGCCACTGACGGAGATAGAACGAAACCGTATTGGGCCGGTTGCCCCGCTCACGGAGAAAGGTGACAAAGCGGTCCAGCACTTCGGGAGTCAACTCCTCAAACGAAAAAGGACTGCCATCCAAAAACATCTCAAACGCACGGCGGGCGCTACGATAATTGGCAGCCGTACCCTGACGTCCCTTATTCTCCAGCCCGGCAATCACCGAGTCGGCATATACCAACACCTGGGTCAGATCATTGTGGTAGTTATAAACATTCACAATGTCGTCCACCGTATAAGCACTCCCCTTATCCGCTTCGAGCGATCCGCAAATAGCCTCCAACTCCTTCTTTATATATATAAGGTATTCATTGGCTTCGCGGACAATGAGCAGACGACGGCGATTGCCTCCGACGTTCTCCACCATTTCTAAACGGGTGTTAAACTCTGCCTCCCAGAAACGGTAAGGCGTATAAATCTCTCTCTTCTTTCGATGGCGAATAATTTGTATCACAAGCGGATAACTGCCATCACGCCCCTCGCGCGAGCGATTGAGCCGCGGTGTAATTGATGTCATCTTCTTCTTTACTTTTAACTGGTTTACAAAAGTAAAACAACACCTGCTATCAATATGTTGGCAGCTTCCCAATTTCACTATCTTAAATAATCTTATACATTTTGTTTGCATCTCCCTCCATAAAGGGTAGGACAAATGTAGCCTCCGCCCTGAAGATAACCTAAAAATCAGCGTTGCATTTTTGCAGCACCTCCCCTTTTCGGGGTGCTGCAAATGTGCAATACCGGTTTTTCACCGATGGAATGGACGATTCCTGAAGTATCACCTCTCTTTCTTTTTCTCCCGCCAAAGGTAAAAAACACCTTATCCGGCTTCCCCAGTAGGGCATGGAAACCACGGAATATCGCATAACCGGGTCTCTGAACAGCCCGGACAACGTGACAAACGACATCTCACGCCCCATGTGACAGATAAGAAAAGTATATACATTATAGAAAAACATGAAACGAATGCGGACTTGTGCTTGCTTAGGAATATAAGGCAAGAATCTGACAATTGTCAAATTGTATATCTTACCTGCGATAGAATTTGTTTTTCCTGCCCGACTGACTGGGAAGCCGGAAAAAAGCCCGTAAATCAGCATTAGAAGAATACAGAAAGAAACAAAAACAAAGTACATATTACAATAAAGACAGCAAAAAGCACATAACACAGAGACAACATTAAAGAGATCGGCACAAAAGAGAAACATTTTCACAGATTTGCGCCAATCAAAATTGAGAAGTAACCAGAGAAAATCCGGTACTTTCAGCCGCTTTTCAAGGAGAAAAAAGACTACTGTCGATCATCTGCCGACTTGCCGCCGACAAGAAGTTAACTTTGGAAACACAAAGAATTAACTTTCTGCCGGCAAAGAACGAACTCTTTGCAACTACGTTATTCACTTCCTATGGGCAGAAAAGTGAATAACATATTATTCAGACTCTCAAAAACATTTTCCTTTTGCATATATATACAATAAGCAACTTCTATCACAAAAGAAAAAAATAGGGTATGCGTCACAAAAAAGAAAGATTTTTGAGCAAATAGAAAGCAATATTGAGTAAAGACTATACATCCTGATCAGACACACTTATCATCAATAATAAGGTGTATTGCTATTTAATCTTAATATCTATAGTTGCAGTACTACTTTGATATATGAAAACATAGAGATTTGCAGATTTTCATGAATAGTAGAAACCGCATTCATAGTTTATTTTTATCTTTGCAAACTGAAGCCACGAAAAGAGTGTAATTTATGGGAAATGAGCATAGGTTAATTGCTCATAATAGTAATAGGTTACGATTTAGTTAGCTATCTACTGCATTATTCTTCTGTGTGTTGCGTAACCTTCAAAGGACTCTTCACTGTAAAGATAAGACTAAAATCGGAATTGTAGAATAAGTTTTTCATATATTTTCCCGATTAATACATTTGTATTTTCGATTTAATGTCTCGTGATTATTATTGTTTGATATCTTCCAGTAGCTTATTGAGTATTTTTATCCAAGTAGCAAAGAAAACTTTGTCTCAATCTATGATGTCACTTATCCGAAATGTATTACATTAACTCTGTATGTAAATGGAAAATATTTGCTAACTTTGCATATAGTTAATAATTATCTACTTACAAGTGAATAAAGGATTTTCAATACTAGGTGTACAGGTGTACGATACTTGTCATGAACACATTAAAAAGGTTCTAACTGATAGACTATACTTATTCAACTCGTGGTATCACAACGATAATCAAAAGTTGGTTTCTACAAATGAAAAAGATTTCGTACGCACACTGTACGGCAAGAACATCTCAGTTCAAGCAATAGTCGGAAAGAATGGTTCCGGTAAGAGTACTATAATGGAATTGGTATATCGTATCATCAATAACCTTAGTGTGGTGATGGTGCGAGGAATGGATCGTCCCGCAGCCCAACCAATGTACTATGTGAGAGGAGTATATGGAAAATTATTGTTTGAGAGTGATGGTAAGCTAGGTTCCATTATCTGCGAGGACAATATTATAAAATTCCAGTGGGGAGAAGATGAATCAATCGTTATAAAAGGGACTGACACCCCGATGGTGCAATCGCAAGAGGATAAAGAACATTTAGTGTATATTTCACGTCATTTTTGCTATACATTGGTTTGCAACTATGCTATGATGTCTCTTGTGGCGAGTGATTTTAACCGAGACGTTTGTAGTCCTAAGACTATTCACAATGGCATCTGGATTGAGGGTATCTATAATAAAAATGATGGGTATCAAGCTGCTATTGGTTTTGAACCTTATAAAGGAGGTGGTAATATAAGTATTAATCGTCAAAAACAATTAAATGATGAACGATTAGCATCTATACTCATAGATTTTGCAAGACACCAAAAGCCATTCTTTGAAGATTATTATTTAAGCCAAATCAAATTGGAATTTCAAAAGGATAGTGTAAACAATAAATATAATAAGAATTCTGAAGAGAAAAAATATTGGCATAGGCATCCAGAGAATGAAATTGCATTTCTTTGGCGAAAAAAGAAAAGCTTTGCCTATCAAATACTAAAGGCATATGGCTTTGAATACTTCAATCTCAAGGATAAAATGGTGCGAACTGCTATGGCATATCTTGTATATAAGACCTTATCTGTAGGAGAAAACTATCCTCAATATATGGACTATAAGATCGTGGCACATATGGACTATTATGCCAAGCAGACAGGTACATTTGATAAACGATTTAGTACCGATTTAGCAATGGAGAATAAAGATTATGACAGTTCAGGTTTTTATGGGTCAGCTTACATGCTTTTCAATTTATGTAGTCAAATACAGAAAGCAAGGACGCATGCTGAACTGAAAATCAGACAGGTGCTAAACTTTTTGAATGCCGTAAAAAATAAGTATCAAGTTCAAGGAAAAAAATGGGAATGTCCAAAATTCGCATCATATGATCAGTATATGCAGACAATGTACCCTAAACATGTACTGAAAAGCCCACAAGAGATTTTGAACTTTTATCCTCCTCAGTTTTTCAACGATACCATTATTCTCAAACAGAAAGGCATTGAAAGACCGCTGTATGCGTTGAGTTCAGGGGAAAAACAATTTATGCAAACATTGGCTACAATTGTATATCATTTGCGTAATATCATTTCAGTAAAAGATTTACCGGGATTGGCTAAATATAATAATATTAATTTAATGCTTGATGAGGTAGAGACATGCTTTCATCCTGAATATCAGCAAAAGTTTATAAAATCACTGATTGATATGTTTAATAATATCAGTATTATCAAAAGTATTAACATCAATGTAATATTGGCTACCCACTCTCCTTTTATCTTAAGTGATATTCCAGACTCAAATATTCTTTTCCTTGAGAATGGAGATTTGCCCCAAAAGAGCATCAAGGGTACTTTCTGTGGAAATGTATGCGAATTACTTGAACAAAGCTTCTTTCTTCAGAGCGGCTTTATGGGGTATTATGCAAAGAGTATAATAACTGATCTACTTTTCTATCTTAAACCTCATGAAAATATTGATTATCGCCTCTTACATTCATGGAACCAAAATAATTCTAAGGTTCTGATAAACTTGATTGGCGAACCAATATTAAAAAATAGCCTAATGCGTTTGTGGAATCAGAAATTTGAAAAGGGAGTTGATGAACTTGTAGAATGGCATAAGAAGGAGATTAAACGATTGATGCAAAAACATAATAAATAGGTCTTTATGAAACGTATTGCTTTAACTCCGGAGATTGATAATTGGGCTCATCAGTTCCAAGCAGACATGTTGTATAAGACTCCACATATAGAAAGCTCTATTGCCTGTAAAAATCTTAAGGAACTTATCTCAGAAATCAGCAAAGGATGGTTAGTTCCTTTGGATATTACGGACAAAAATGGAAATCTGCAATATGCACAACGTAATCCTACTGAATTGACCGCCTATATCAAAAAAATCAAGGATGAATACAAGACGCTACTTGCTATACACCCATCTAATTTTATCGGTAAAATTCGTGAGTTTGAGAGACTTATCGATACAAATGAGGTATGTATGATTGAACTTAATCAGATACAAAATGCCAATGGAGTAATTAAACCGTCTAAAAAGAAATTTTTCCATGAACTATTGGTACAAGCGATGAGGTATGATTATATCCAAAGCAAAGTGTTTCCGAAGTACATACGTTTGTTAGGTATTAAAACATGTGTGTATTGCAATTCTCAATATGCTATAACAACCAAGTCAGGTGAATCGCTCTATCAATTAGACCATTGTTTACCAAAATCGAGATATCCATATTTCTCCACAAGTTTTTTCAATTTGCAGCCTTGTTGTGGTTCATGCAATTTAAGGAAATCGGCTAACGATATGCTTTATGGGAGTAGTTTTGCAACAATATGGCGCGAAAACAATGAGCCAGATATAGATTACTTCTCATTTTTGCTTAAAGACTTTTCTTTGATTAACTATCTACTATCGCATAAAAAAGATGATTTAGAAATTGAATTTACAGTGGAAAATGATGCTTCGGCAGATTTGAATTCATTGTATAGGGATTATCAAGAATATTTCAAGATCGATTCTTTATATGCCGAGCATAAGGATGTAGCAGAGGAAATCGTGTGGAAGAAGTATGTTTATTCTAATGCCTATCTTAAATCTTTGCACTCTGCATTTATGGCATGGACAAAAAAATATGATTCTGAGTTATCTCGATTGATAATGGGCAACTATATGAATAAGGATGAAGTATATAAGCGACCTTTATCAAAATTGGTACAGGATATTGCAAAGCAGTTGCATATTAATTTTGAACAAAAGGATGAATAATGAAAACTGATATATAATATGATGTGAGTTCAACAAATTAGATTGGATAATCGTCAAACTCACGTTATTATGGTCACGGAATAAAAACAGCGCAAACTCTGCCTTTCTCCGTTTGGACAGTATAGCGTGCCGTTTCCTCCTTGTAGTTGCAGAAAGCGATATATTCCCGGTAAATGTGCCTGGCCTCTAATTTTCGGATCAAAGTGCTTTTGGGTATCTTCCCACTACCCAAAAGCCGGTACGGTCCGACATTGTAGGCAAGCGTGGCAAGGAGCAGATTGTCACGCCGGAACTGCTGGAACATCGTACAGAACTTCCTCAGGTCTTTCCTCAGAAGTGCATCCGCCTGCCACTTCGTTATGTTACGTGCGAAATACCTTTCGCCCAGCAGAAGCCGATATTTATCCGAAATTTCGGATAAGCATTGTTATCTCAACTTTGATATTATCCCAACTTTATATTACAAATAATTGAAATCTAATGAATAAATGATTTTATAGTTGTGATATATTATGTACTTTAGGCAGTGTGTAAGAACTAAGAAATCAATGATTATATGGTATATATTTTGTAAAACTGCTAAAATAAGATTGTGATATTTCTTTATTTTTAATCATAAAAAAACTGCGTTAGCAAAATTAATATTTCATTTCTTGCTGACACAGTTTAACTTACATATCCTAAATAAATTTACGTTTAATAATATTGTTGAATTTATCTTCTAAATCCATATTTTTGTTCGCGTTTTTCAAAAGCCTCACGTCCACCTTCCAAAATATCACAGATGTGCTCACGAATCCCTTGTGAAGACAAAATTTCCGTATTTGTGTCATCTCTGCTTTTGGTATTCTCTAATGCACCATGAACATATTGAAATTTTAATCCCCCCTTATTAGGAGTATCTGTACCATTTTGATTAGCCACAATTACATTTTCAGCGTCTGCACTAACTACAACATTGGAATTATGTGTTACCAATATTATCTGACGTTCCTTTTTTTTACGTTTGATATATGCAACCAATTCATTATAGATGGCACGATTATCAAGACTATCTTCTGGCTGATCTATAAGTATAGGACATTTTTTATCACTAAAATCTAAAAGTAATTTCAATATAACAAAAGCTTGCTTTCCCTCGGACATATTCGTAAAAGTATCAGACTGATATGTTATACTATAATTAAGGCTATACCAAGTTCTTGATAAAAATTCTACAGCAACATTTTGTGCATCATACCCATTTTTTAATAGAACATCACCTGTGAGCAAATTTTTCAAAAAGAAATTACTATTAGTTTTGTTATTATTGTCAAAGTTATTAAGTAATCCTTGCAGATACTCTTGACGATCATTACCTCTTTGATTAAGTCTGTTTTCCAAAAAATCTCGAATTTCTTTTTTATGGAAATTAATGTTCACATGAATATCAAGGCCGTCGTAAGAAATAGATAAAGACTCTGAAACATGTTCAGCACTTGTTTTAAAAGAGCAATGACTATCAATAATTTTTAGGATTAAACTATTTTGCTGTTGTATTGTTTTATCAAGTCTATTTTGTGTTTCATCAATAGTTGTAAGAGTTTTCTCCTCTTCTTGAATTTTTATATTTAAATCTTTAAGTTCTTTATTTCCTTCAAATATGCGTTTGCCTTTTTTATATATATCAGAATTTGTAATGGTTTGTATTTCAAATACTAACTGTGCTTTTGCTTTTATTGTATTTTCTTTAAGTTGATTAATTATTTTATTCCATTCAGTTTCTGTTTTCATTTTTAAATCATTGAACAAGCGATAAGTTTCAGATTGATTTAAACCGAATGATATATTTCCAAACTGCCATTTTTCCTCATATGAAGAATCAAATGGAGTTGAAAGTAACATTTTTTCAAAAAGAATTAAATCCTGTTCTGCATTCGCAATTAGTTTTTTCTTTTCTTGGACTTGTTTTATATATGCATCTAAAGACAAGCGCTCTTCTGAAGTTAATTCTGCATTTTTTTGCAAATCAGCAACTTTTGCTTTTAATAAATTTAATTGTTGATTAACTCCCTCTCTTTTCCCCTTTTCAGATAAAAACTTTCTTAAGATATCTATTTCTTTTTGCATTTGAAAGACAGAAAAAACACCTTCCGAAATAATCTTAGATAACTCAGTTAAATGTTCATAATACTCTTTTAATAGCCCTGTTTGATCTTTATATTTTATGATATCTTCTATTATTTGATTTGTTTTATCTGAATCAAAAGCAATATCATGCATATAACTTTGACGAAAATATTCAATTTCACGACCTAGTTGGTCATTTCCATCTTGCCATCGAATAGAAACACCACTTAAGTGTTGCCTAATGAAATCATCGTTATCAACGCCTCTATTTCCATGCTTAGCAGCAATGGCTTTAAGTAAAGATGATTTTCCTGTAGAGCGCCCTCCTACAATTGTGTTTAAATTGGGGTTGAGCAAGATGGTTCCACGCCAAAAACCGTCTTCATCTAAAGTTATGCTATCTATAACTTGATATATATTCTTTTCATCCGGCTTTGTAGCTTGAACCCGGACTCTGTCATCTGGTTCGAACAATATCTGTTTTAATCCTTCAAATGTGGTATCTGCTTTTATCCACGTCTTGCAATTACCTAATCTATCTTTAATTGTAATTTCATCAGAAAAACAATGAGCGTCACTACAATCCAGTAATAATTCATTTACATGTTGTTCGTGCAATTTTATCTTGGATTTTTTATATTTATCAACGTCTTCTGCCGCTGTAAAAACAATGTCAGCTTCATTAATTATGCTTTTTTTCTCTGCAATAGAATTATCATCCCATTTAAAATCATCCCATTCTGTTTTGCCTATCGCTGTAATATATTTCCCATCAAATATGTGATTGGCATTGTTCAAAGGAGTCATTATTACAGAAAGTTCTAAATTCAAATTATTAAAACCTTCTTTTAAAGGTGAAGCATATTGATTCTGTTTTTCTTTAGGTACTGAATTTATGATTTTACGACCTAATTCTTCTAAACTATCTCGTGTAACTATGCCACCCCACTGTTGATTACAATCTGGACTTAAAGTGTAATGAGCAGTAAGTGCATTAAGAAATTGTTGTTGAATTTGGTCAGGTGTTAATTCATTTGAGAATATGATATGAAAATTTATTCTTTTAAATTTCTCATTACCACAAAACTTAGCTAATCTAAATTCAACAACAGGCAATATTAACTCAATATTTGGTAATCGTCCTTGATTTTTATATTCTAGAACTTTACGATATCCATCAATAAAAAGATAATCATTTATTCCAAGCACTTTTATGTCACTAGGAAGATGTTCTAACGCATCAATATATTTATCCCAAATATTTTCTTCGGGATTACATTTGTAATTATGTTCGAGCGAAAAGGGAGTATGAACATGTAAATCCCAAATCCGCCATTCTGATCCTCTATTCATTGTTATATGACTTCTTTAAATAAATACAAAGATACATATTCATAAACAGATAGCCGAATTAAATCATAAATATTCCTTGTAAAAAATCACTAGAAGTAAAACGCTTTTCAATATTGTATAGTAATGCAATCTCCACCATTCTCTGTTTAGACAAAATGGAGAACTATTCTTCTTGTAGGTGTAGAAAACGATATATTACCGATAAATGTTTCAATTGTCAACCTATATAGCTTTTGTAACAATATACTTTTAGACATCTTACTATTCTTCAGAAACTAATATAATCAAATATGACTATCACTCCCGAACAGCCAAAATATCATCAAAAGCTCCATATTTTTCCGCAGGAACACATATGTCAGCTATTTCGTCATAGTACGTACTGAATACCTTTCGTCCAACTGAAACTAATATTTCTCCAAATTTGTATCTTGTCATAACTTTATGATATAAATAATTAAATTATAATGGCTAATAATTTTATAGTTATAACATTTTCTATACTTTTTATTGGTAGCTAAGCACTAACGCTCAACTACCGTAATTATAAATATAAGAAAATTAAAACAAGAGTATCCCGTTTTGCTTGATTATATGTGGCAGCAGAAATATGGAAAAGTCTCTATTGGCGGGGTTCAAGCGAGACTAAAAGAGCTTTTTGAACAAGAAAGTAACTATATGTCTTATAGTGATTTTATGAAAACATTTAAAAAAGGAAAGGTATAGATAGAGACGATGAGTGCTCGAAATATTATCGACTCTCTGTACGCAAGACTGAGGCATTTGATGAATATGCTCATCTACCTAATCGCTTTGCTTTTACACCTACTTTACAATGAAAAATTTCAATGAGTCAATTAGAAGGTACATTCAAAACTATAATAGAACATTACAAAGAGTTATCAGTACAAGCTGGGAAAGTATCAAGTTCAACAATAATGGAATCTAATTATGCAGCTGCATTTTTCGCTTATATGCAAAGCAAAGGAGCATATACCTTGACAGATGTGTAACAGAGCCCTAATTCTTTCTTATTTTTATGATAAAGGAAAACAACTTCGGGGATATACTTATCAAAAAGTATTATTAGAGTACTACGTTCTTCTAAAGGGCTACTTTGTCAAAAAGAATGTGAATACCTTTGCGATATAATGCCTCCATTGAAAAATGTACGAAAGAATTTTGCAATTCTGTCTGATGATGAGACTGCTATAATAGCTTCTACATTGGAAAATGACAATTCCAATCTCACACTTCGTGATAAAGCTGTCATTTCTATTGCCATGTATACAGGCGCATGATAGTGAAATTGCAAAAATAACAGTTGATACTATTGATTTTGAGCGCGATCTTATCACTCTTGAACAGTCCAAAACACATCAAAAGTTAGTTCTTCCATTAAGGGCTGTTGTGGGAAATGCAGTAATGGAATACCTAAAAAAGAGAGACCGAAAGAGGTGAAAATTCAGAGATTATTCACGCACTTGTATGATCCAGAAAAACCGATAAGCCCGAGTGTCATTGGGAAAATTGCCCGACGTTTCTTTAATAAACTTGGAATTAGAAAGGGAAAATGCCAAAATAGTATCAAGCTTTTTCATCGTTATCTGGCCACCAAACTTTTAAGAAATGGAGTTACTCTACGTTACATCAGCGAGATAATGGGGCATATTTCACCGGAGTCGCTCAATCCATACATAGACGCTGATATTGTACATTTACGCGAATGCGGCATTGACATTTCGAAATATCCTATTGGACAGGAGGTGTTTGACGTATGATTGACTTAATTAAACTTGAGCTTCTTTATCGAAAATACCGAAATGGATTAAGAGATGATGGGAAGTCTTACAAATTTACCAGCTTAAAGACTTTCATTGCGTGTCGTTTCCCCCTTCTTGATTTCATACTCACGGAATAGGTCGCATGTTAGTCACTCGTTGTTGATGGCGATGAACGCCATCGTCCGGAGCGGGCAGACGTACAACCAGACGGTGTTTGCGCAGCTGTGTTTGTCCGTGCGCAGGAGATCTCGAAGTCGGAGATTAAAACGGGGATAAGCTCTTTCAAGGCGATGTCCTTCACATGGTAACGGATGTTGAGGAACTCTTGCAGGTGCTTGTAAACGGTACGGTATTTTAACAGCGTGCCCTTGGCTTTCATACCTGTCTCCGCCCGTTTTTCGTAATCCTCATTATGCTGGCGAAACACCTGCATCAGCGTGTGGCAGCGATGTTCCAATCCGAGAAAGGCGTTCTTGACCTTCTCCGCCGTGACGAAGTTGTCACACTCCATGATTTCCTGATAGTGCCTGTTGATGCGTACCTGCATCTTGTCAAGCATACGGTTTGTTTCGAGTGCCACCGTACTTCTGCCCGTGACACATCCTCCTTTGGTGTCCACAGCTTCGGATCTACAGTCAGCTTGCAACTGAACTGCGTCTAGTTGCCGTCCACCGTGACGCGTCCCATGACGGAAACTGTCCCGTCCTTTGTCACTACCTGACGTTTGAGGTAGTAGATAACTGAAAATGTACTCTTCATCGTCCTTAGTTTTTGGGTTTCAAAATTAGTTGGTGAAGAGTCCGCCTTCGATACGCAAAACGGAGATAAACGATGCAATCTTTCTCCGTAACTGATTTTACTGCGTAAGCAACAACTCATTATGGCTTAATTCCTTGTTTCGCAATCCGTATCCATTTGTCGCCTTTTCAGGTATGGTTACAAACAAGTAACATGGCGGCATCTGGATTTGGCTTCGGCAGTGATTGTAATGGTTTCAGGAATAATCGGCAGTCCAACCAAAACCCTTGTAACTCAATTCTATCATTATATCTTTCCGCATTTCACTTTTTTGTCGTAACTTTGCATAAAGATATTCAATATTAATATGGGTGAAAATCACATAGCAGCAGATATCTCAGTATCAGTAAATGATGAAATAGAAGTAGAAGATACTTCGTCTGGCAGAAATATATCAATAACCGAACCATTTAATCCTAATAGTATAAAAATAAGTACTCCTCCTTATTCCATAGGATTTTTGGTAGACCGTTTAGAGAATGATGAAGTCAATATGAATACGGATTTTCAGCGTTCCGGAGACTTATGGAGTGACGGTCAGCAGAGTCGACTGATTGAATCGTTGCTTTTAGGTTTACCTTTGCCTGCCTTTTATTTTGATACATCAGATAATCGTTGGGGAATAATTGACGGATTACAAAGATGTTGTTCCATTTATAATTTTTGTGTAGCTAAAACACTGAAGCTACAAGACTTAGATTATTTAAAAGGACTTGAGAAACAAGGCTTTGACGATTTGGAAAGAACTTTAAAACGGAGCATACTAACTCGACCGATTACTGTGAATTTATTAGAGAAAGGAGCTCCTCGTCAGGTAAGATATATTTTGTTTAAAAGGCTCAATACAGGAGGTTTGGAATTAAAACCCCAAGAAATACGAAATGCTATTTTTCAAGGTAAGATTTCATCTTTTATTAAAAGATTGGCTCAATCTAAAGAATTTATACGTGCTACAGACGCACGAATACCAACGAGGAGAACGCAGGATTTTGATTTTGTATCTCGTTTTTTGGCATTTTATCTCATTAAAAATGAAAAGTATGAACCCGATTTGGATGCTTTCATTATTAAAGGACTAGAGAGATTGGAAGATGCTTCGCCAGAATATTTGAATAAAATAGAAATAGATTTTAAGAAATCTCTAAATTTGGCATATAAAATTTTCGGTAATGATGCTTTTAGAAAAAGATATAGTGAAACAGATCCTAGGAATCCAATAAATAAGGCATATTTTGAGGTAATAACAGTTACCTTTGCTGAACTGGATGATCAAGCGCATGATAACCTGACGGTTAAGGCCCCAATATTGAAGCATAATTTGATACAGGCGATGGGGACTCTCGGACGTTATCTGTCTCAAGGAACGGGTACGACAGATAGTGTTTTCAATCGCCATTCTATTTTTAATTCGGTAGTACAAGACACTTTGGAAGGGAAAATATATGATAACAAATCTATTACTGCACAATTTTAAATCGCATAAGAAGACGGATTTGAGATTTTCAAATCTTATTGTATTGACCGGCATTAATAGTGCCGGAAAGTCAAGTGTAATTCAGAGTCTACTATTGCTTAGGCAAAGTCATCAAAAAGAATACATCCACAGTTATTATACTTCATAATTTCTTTGATAGCAAAGGATACATTTTTGATTTGTGGAAACAAAAAATTATTTCTTTTGAGAAATATACGAAGCATTTATATCGAAATTCTAAAATAAATTTCGATTTGATTGATAGAAAATAAGTGAACAGGACGAATCATTGTTTGAGGATGCTTTTAGAATTTTTGCTGAATTGTCGTGGGCTGATATTTATAATTCTGAAGGATTAGACTATAAGGAATATACTAATAAACAGAAAGATTCATTCGCCATCTTTCGGTCTAAAAAGATATTTAAGTTCAGGATTACTCAAAAATATCGTTGTTCTGGAGAAGTTGTAAATGGAGTATTTCATGTCTTGATGTTTGATTTAACACATAAGTTAAGTGATTGATCATCCGATAAAGCAGGTATATGGTGAGCCTTGATGACACGTATGACGAACTCAGTACATTTTTTCAAGATCTTCACCCTCCCCCCTTCTATTTTCATTCTTTTTTGTATTTATTATAGGATAAAAAAGCCGTTTCGAAAGTCTTTCCATCAGAGTATACTCGCCTGCATGGGCTGGTTTATAAACATTGATTATTGAAACCTAAAAAAACATGAATTCAAAATACCTGTCTTTGACCAAAACAAAAAAGTACATCCAAAAGAAATATCTACAGTTCAAAGAGATAAGAAATCCGAAGCGACAAACAATTTATTTCGTCTATTACGGTACAGTGGGCTGCTTTAGTATCGGAATCATCGCCGACCTTTGCATCTACCTGATCAGAAAAGACCTGTTACTGGCTTTATGTAACATATTATCCCTGGGGTTATTCTTACTGTTCACTTACCTGCTGATTCGAAAAAAGAAACAGATAACTTTCTTGTTGAAATGCACCTTTTATACCATACAAAGCAATATCCTAATATCGATGTACTGCCGTATCTACCTCCCACCGGAAGAGACCGGCTTCTTTTTGTCACAAGATCTGATGATCGGTATGGTTACTTGTGGTCTGGCTTCCATCTCTGTGAGTCGACACACCGTAATGATATTATCTTTCGCCCCGATTCTTTTGTATATGTTCATCGGGGTCTATACATCATCCGAACTTTATTTGATGAGTCTGCCCAGCCTGGCAGTGGCATATATCTTTCCTCCCATCATGTTGGCAAGATTACAGGAAATACTACGAACCATGCAACGACAAAAGGCAAGAATGACATCCGAACTAAAACTATGGGCTGCTTTCAATGCTTTGCACCTGCAACCGAGTAGCAAAGAAATACAACTTTGCTGCTTGATACTGGAAAACAAAACAACCGAAGAAATAGCAGCACTCCAATACATAGCCACTTCAACCGTGAGAAGCAACCGGAGCCGGCTCCGGCAGAAATTACAACTGAATCAGGAAACCGACCTGCAAACCTTTTTATCAGAACTGATAAAAAAAGATTTTGATTATTTGGAAAGTCCCGATTAAAACCTCTATATTTGTCGGTGACAAGAATAAACGACAGCACGCTTTAGACAGAAGTGAGCGCGTTTATGAATACATTTAATTTAAAACTAGATTTCCCCAACTTGTTGTGGGAGATAGCCGGATATAATTTCCCGTCTCTATTCGGGAAATGGGCTATATTCTTTATTTTCATAGCAATATCTTTTCAAGTATCCGCCCAACGTATGGCCATCAAGACTAATACGCTGGAATGGTTGGCGGCATCCCCCAATCTGGGAGTGGAATTCCCATTAAACGATTGGATGACAGCTGAAATTTCGGCATCGGCTAATCCCTGGAAGATTACAGATAAACTTTTCTACCGCCATGGACGCGTACAAGCTGAAGCTAAATATTGGCTTCGGAACCTGCTGGCACGCCATTACATCGGTATCACAGGATTCTATTCCATGTTCGATGTGGGAATAAACCGCAGGGCATATTATGGAGATGCCGCGGCCGCGGGTGTCACGTATGGATACAACTGGATTCTGTCACGTCGCTGGAACCTTGAGGTATCAGGCGGTGTGGGTGTGGCACGCTACAGGTTGGTGCGCTACCAACCGGGAAGCACTCATGGTGAACCGAATGAATCGGGATGGGCCCCCATACCGGTTAAACTAAGTGTATCTTTTATTTATATAGCCAAATAAATATAACCCTAATGAATATCAAAAGATTTTTGCTATTGGGGATAGTGGTCCTATACGCCATTATTCCGGCATGGGGACAAGCCCAGAAAGTAGAAATACGCGGAAGCGTAATCGATGACGAGGGAGAGCCTGCCATCTCTATCGTAATCAGAGATCAGAATGAAAAGGGAGATGTATACGGCATCACAGACCTGGACGGAAAGTTCAAGATCATGGCAGATCCCAATACGACCCTGCATTTCTCGGGATTTGCCTACGCATCAAAAACAGTAAAACTAAAAGGAAAGACAACGATAAACGTAGTGATCTCGTACGAAGCATCGATGATTGACGAAGTGGTGATCACCGCCAAAAAAGTGGTGGACAAACTGCTACCGGAACCAACCGACATCGAAATCGTCGGAAATCAATACATCATCCACCCTAAAGTAAAAATTCCCAAAGAAATGTATAAGCCGAATACACGTATCGTAGTGCAACCGATGTTGGTGAATATTACCCGTAAAACACAGAGCCTGTTCCGCCCCGCAGTGGTGACCGGAAAGGAGTATGCCATCACATTGGAACGAATGATGGAATTCGACCTGAGCAGAGATCCGTTAGCAGCTTTTCAGGAGAAAACGCAAAAGATTGATAAGAATGAAGTGATTGCCTACGTAGACTCCCTCTATATGGATAACCCGGACGATGAATGCCGGTGTGACATCTACATGTATCTGGTAGAATATAAAAAACTGGCATACAAAGATACGGTAGTGATAGCCAAAGGTACGGTAAATCCGATGCGTTTCTTTACGTACCAAGCAGATGGCATGAAAATCAGAGATGAAAAATACATCCCTAAACCTCAAAAACAACAAAGAGGCGACAGAGGAGAAGTGAAGCTGAACTTCCTGATCAACTCGGCAACGATAGACGAAAAAGATCCGAACAACCAAAGAGAACTGGAGAAAATGCGCTTACGCCTGCAGGAAATAGAAAACGATCCGAACTCGGAATTCCTGTCGTTTTCGGTCAAAGGGGTATCTTCGCCTGAAGGTCCGTATCAATCGAATCTGAAACTGGCAAAAAAACGCACGGACAGTACGCTGAAACGTATCTTTGGTTTTCTGAACGAAGGTACTATAAACGCAATAAAAGACAGTACATATACAGAAGGAGTGGTGGCCTCATGGGAAGAGGTAGCAGAATTGATGGAACGCGACTCACTGCCTACAGACAAGTTACGGGAAATCATCAATTGCTATCCGGACAACATGGCCTCACAGTACAGCCGGATCCTACGACTACCGGAATATCGGAATGTCATTCTAACGACTTACTTACCACGGCTGCGCCGGGTGGAATATAGTTTCAACTATTCGGTGATGAGATTGCTGAACGATGAAGAAATACGCATAATGTATAAACAGGACTATAAAAAATTGGTACCCTATGAATTTTGGCGGATATACCTGGATGCCGATAATGACTCTACACGCGAAGTGATCTGCCGACAGGCACTGGAACAATATCCTAAATTTATGATTATGGCCAACGAATTGGCTGCGTTGCTGATAGAACAAAAGAAAGCAGACAGCAAATTGCTGGAACCGTTTGTCAGCAGATCGGCTCCCACAGAACTACTCTGTAATCAGGTAATCGCCTTAATGGACGAAAGAGCTTATAACCGGGCGGACTCGATTATAGACTTTCTGCCGGACAACGACATGACACAAGACGTAAGAGCCATCGTTGGAGCTTACAACGGGCATTTTGAGGATGCTTATGAACGGTTCGGAACGCAAGGCGGCATAAATGAAGTGGTATTATTAATGGCCATGAAGCAAAATGAAGAAGCATGGGAAAAGGCACAAGAACTACCGGATGAACCACTCAGCTATTATCTAAGGGCGGCATGTGCCAACAGGTTGGACAAAGTGAGCGAAGCATACGCTTTCATTAAACGGGCCCTGAACGAAGATCCGTCACTGAAAGAGATTGCGCAGATAGACGGAGACGTAACCGACCTACTGCAACAACTGGAAGATGAAAAGAAAGAACTGAAGGAAAAAGCGGAGAAAACAAAAGAAAAAACCGAAACGGAAGACACCGAAACGGAAGAGAGCGGCTTGAATGAAGAAAAAACGATAAAGCAATGAAGAATATGGGAAAGAGCTATAAAAGAATCCTGCTGCTAGGAATCGGTTTCATCTTATGCGGAACTCTGGCAGCACAAGAGCAAAAGCAAGATTCAACAGAAGGAAAAAACAATATAAAGGCCTCAGAATATTTGATGCCCAAACGAAAGGGAGCAGAAAAGTTCCATTCGAAGAGAGGATCGGAACATCTGTTTTTCTCTGTCGGATCGGGTATCGGTTATCTGTTTAACGTAGGAGGCGGACAAACCGCCCACGGGCCACGGGCATCATTCATGGCAGGTAATTGGCTGACCCCCGTCATAGGACTACGGGCCGGAGGGGAATATACACAATGGAAACAGGGAAATACGAATATGCATCTGGCAGGAGCCAATGTAGACTATTTGATCAATATCAGTGCATTTGCCGCCAGATACAACCCGAAGCGAGTATTCGAAGTGATCGGCGCTCTCGGACTCAGTTATCAGGCCACTATCGTAAAAGACCAAAAAACAATCCATTCATACGGATTGAGGGCAGGATTACAAGGGAAACTGAATGTATCGTCTGCTTTTAACCTGTTTATCGAGCCACAACTGGCACTTTATCCGGACCGGGTGGACAACCAGTCATCGTGGAAAAGATATAACCTGGCAGGATCACTAATGGCAGGTATTACTTACAAACCGGCAGGATACGCTACCCTGACTTTCCTTAAAGGAGGTTTTGCCTCGCTGGCAGCCGGTACCGGAAACACCGGAAATGTATTGTTCGACACGGAATTCGCTTTAGGTAAATGGTTCGACAAATTTAACGGGATGCGGATCAGTGCCGGTAGTAGTACCGCTTTTTTGGATAATGAAGACAGCGGTAGCAACCGCGATTTTAATATCAGCCTCAACATTGACTATCTGTGCAGCCTCACAAGGCTTTTTTCCGATCGGGACAGCCATGTGTTCAACCTGATCGTGGCAGGCGGCATCGGGAGCTATTTTCCCGGAGCGGAATCATCGTCTTCAATTATCTTGAACGGACGCATCGGACTACAGGGAGAAATCAGGCTATCGGCACATAGCGGACTCTGGCTGGAACCCCGGATCAATATATTCAAAGACAGAAGTTATCGGGCAGACCTTCAGGAACCCATACGGGGAACAGTAGGGTTAATGGTGGGAACGACGTATAAATTTTAGAATAAGATTCACCCCCACATACTTTATGCCCTCTGTTATGGAAAAATCAATATAAACATACATTGATGCAAGTGTTATAATGGCTGTTGTACAGCTTTTATTTTGTTTTGTTTGTGTTTAATAGTGCGCAACGAACTTACTGTGAAGTAAATGCGCTCTTGCTTTTCCACTCTAACTTACTGTGAAGTAAATGTGGTGTTTGTTTTATCAATGTCCCAAAGTTCAGCGGAACATGGGACATTTTTTTATTGTTCGAACCACCAGATAATGAATAGTGTAAAGAGTGTTGCCAATACGGTACAAACCAACGAACCTTCAAAACCAAATGCCCCTCCATTAATCAGATTATTTGCAGGCAGGCGAAGTGAAAACAAGGTTTCACAGAAACGATTGCCACTGACTTCATAGCCAAGTACGGGCCCTTGAATCCAGTTCCAAAAGAAATGAAGCGAAACAGGAAACCAAAGATTACGGGTGTAAAGATAGGAAGCTCCCAGTAACAACCCTCCCAACACCAGATTGAGCATGGGTAAAAAAGCCACATTGGGATTCATCAGATGAAGCAACGCAAACAAAAGGGAAGAGATGAGAAGAGAAATGAATTTATTGAGACGCGTACGCAACAAACGCCCCAGAACATATCCGCGCATCATAGTTTCTTCGACAATGGCAACCATGGCGAAAAACAACCCGCTTAAGAGCAAATCGCTCCAATGCAAATGGACACCGACAACCTCAATCTGCCCGGTCAGCAGGCAAACACCAAAACCAATGGCATAAATGAGCACTGCCATCAGGAAACCGTAGAGAATATCTTTGCCACGCCCTTTCAGACTGAATCCTAAATCGGAGAAGGGACGGCGATCCAGAAATCGCATCATCAGAAAGGTTACAATAAATACGCTCAACAACATAATCCCCTCTCCAATAAAGAAATAACCCATTCCGTACCCTCTTACTTCCGAAAAAAGATTCAGAACGGAATGGAATAGGGACATGACGATAAAGAAGCTTACCAAAAAGATAATAATGCTTGCAAATGCCGGAATCCCTTTCGGAGAAAAGAATGATTCGTGATCCTGTTGTTCCATTTTGTTAATTTATTGGTTGAAGGACAAAAATAACTATATTTTTCTAAAACTCTGGACGAGATAAAGTATGATTCGCTATATTTGTCTAAACATTTATCATAAATATGAAAATAAAACATCTGTTTATAGGAATAGCCCTTACTGCCAATCTATTTGCAGCTACGGCACAAGAAGTTAAGAAAACGTATTTCGTCAGCAAACCGGGAACATTGATTTCGATGATGACGGAAGAGGAAGCGAACCAGGTCACCCACCTGACCCTGACCGGAAAGATCAATGCAGTGGACTTCAGACATCTGCGCGATGAATTTAAAAACTTACAAGTGCTCGACATAGCTAATGCGAGCATCAGCATGTACTCGGGTAAAGAAGGTACCTATCCGGATAAGTTCTATATTTATATGCCGAATTTTGTTCCGGCATACGCTTTCTGTAAGATGGAAAACGGCACTGCCAAAGGAAAATCCACTCTGAAAAAGATCATTCTTTCGGAAAAGATCAAAAACATTGAAGATGCGGCTTTTATGGGCTGCGAAAATCTGAATATATGCCAGATTAAAAAGAAAACTCCTCCTAACCTACTGCCGGAAGCATTGGCAGACAGCATCACTGCTATCTTTGTACCACTGGGAGCAAGTGATGAATACCGGCTGAAAAACCGTTGGGATAACTTTGCATTCATCGAAGGCGAACCACTGGAAGCTAAAATAGAGGTAGGAGCACTGAGCACGCTGGAAAATGAAATTCAGAAAGCAGGACTACAGCCGAAAGAAATCAACTTCCTGACCATCGAAGGCAAGCTGGATGCAGCCGACTTCAAGCTGATACGGGATTATATGCCGAATCTGGTAGCTGTAGACATTGAAAAAACCAATGCAACGGCCATCCCCGACTTTACTTTCTCACAAAAAAAATATCTGCTCCGCATCCGTCTGCCACATGGACTAAAAAGCATCGGACAACGGGCTTTCAGCAATTGCGGCCGTCTCTGTGGAACGGTAGAACTACCGGAAAGCATTACGGCTATCGAATATGGAGCTTTCATGGGATGCGACAGGTTGCGGTACGTAGTTGCTCATGGAAACAAAATCACAACGATAGGAGATAACCTTTTTGGAGAAGGAAAAAATAAGTTGATTTATAAACGATAAAAAACAAGAGCTGTCAGAACTCACCACAGAGCACACAGAGTAACACAGAGTGAATTTAAATCATGGATGACCACATGAATAATCTGTGAAGAACTGCGTAATCTGTAGTGAGTTCTGACATTATCTCACTCCTCTCCTGTTCATCGCTTTTTTATCCAAAAGCCTATTCCCAAAAGAATCAGTACACCGGTAAGGATAAAGGCCCAGACATTGGGTACCCGTGATCGGGCCGTCAAGGAATATTCACCCGCCAAAAGACGGTAAGCATCCACTTTCCAAACCAGATATTCGCGATCTCTGAAAGTTGTATTGGCTGAGATCATTTGTCCGGGCATTTTAAGTTCATATTGAATCACGGCTCCGAACAATTCAATCGGACGTGTCTCTTCGTCAAAGCGTTTATCTACTTCTTGTTGCTTTTCCTTATAAAGCAGAGAAAAACAGTCGGTATGATAATGCGTATCGAGCAATTGGCAAATGAGTTCCGGATCAGGATCCGGATCATCATCTTTAGGTTGATAGCCGAGATACAATGAATCCTTAACTTCATCCAGACGGGACATATACTTCCCCCGATCTATCTCAGCGATAAAAGGCCGGATAACTTCGAAACTTAATTCATAAAGACTTCGGTTGTACCAGTCGTAAAATTTCTTTTCCAACCGATCGAGCAATTCTTTCATCTCCAATCCGTTCATTCCGCGATAGGCTGTGTCGTCACCCTGGAACCAAAGCTTCTGTTCCGATTCATTCAGGTAGTTCTTTAGAGGTACGGGGCCTTTATCTGCCAATTCCGGATAGATGCCGGTATAGGTATAATAGGTGTAGAACCAACGAAAATGTTTGGTCAGTGTCTCCTGAGGAGTCACCAAAGGACGGTACATCGGATCTTTAGGATGAACCTGCTCCGCAAACATGCTGACAGAAGGCTCTTCCCTGCCGGCACATACGTTAATCTTCCCCTCTTCTCCAAAATAATTGTGAGTACGGACAGAATCGAAACGTGTCACTACCCAACCGGAATCCAAAGAAAACATAAAGGGGTTTTTCATCGGATCTCCGGCCATGAATGCAGAATCGGCAAAAGCATATACTTCCCTATGGGCCGAACCGTCAGGATGAATCCGGGTTTTCACCTGATAATAAGTGGTGCAAGACACCATTGAAACCGCCAGCAGCAATATCGATAAAAGTCTATTCGTTTTCATATGCATCTGTTTTTAAAGGTTATTCATTCTTCATTATCTGTTCGTACCGGGTATAAAGCCGTTCCCGTTTAAGCATCTCCTTTTTCCGGCTTCGGGACGTGGAAAAGAAGATCTCCCGCTTCTCTCCTGTCATCAATCTCTCATAGCTTCGCTCATCGGTGAGTGTTTGCTCTTGATAGGGCTTCGGTATACGAGTCACCTCTGAGGATAGAATCGGATCGACAGCAACTGCCTCTGCCACCCATAAACCGAGAAGCAGGGTTGCAGCAATAGCAGAACACCAGGCAGCAAAGTTCAATCTGCGGACGGGCCTGTTCCTGAAAGGCGCTGCTTTGACAGCACGCATAATATCCTCGGTCAGTGCGTCCGGATTTTCTAAAACAGGTGGAGTCTTCTTTAATTGCTCCAACCATTTTTCGTAATTCATTTCTTCCTTTTTCATCTTTCTTTATTTATTTCGTTCAACTTCTTACGGATACTTTTTCGTGCAAGATAGAGATTGGCCTTGATCTGGACAGATGTAAATCCGGTGATCTTCTCAATTTCCTTGATTTCCAACTCCTCGATATCCCGCAATGTAAATACAAGCTTTTGCTTAGGGGTCAGTTGTTGCATGAAGTACAGGATATGGGCTTTCAGCTCCCGGTTGACTAACGTGGCTTCAATATTATCATCGGAACAGACAGGCAGTTCGGCAAATGTAATATCAGAGAGCGCACCGGCCGGAGAATGCTGCAAAGCCCGCAGACGATCATAACAGATATTACATGCTACCCTGTAAAGCCAGGTGGAGAAACGGAATTCCGGCCGGTACTTATCCAATGAAAGCCAGACACGTAAAAAAGTCTCCTGCACCATATCCCGGGCTTCTTCTTCATCGCACAACAGACGGAAAGCCAAGCGAAAAACGAAAGTCTGATATTCCGCCACAAGCAAAGCAAATGCACTTGCATCTTGCCTCCTGCTCTTTTCTACCAATACCTGTATCTCATTCTGTTCCATAGCTCACACTGTATATGTTGTTTATATATGATACGCAATAAATGAAGAAAGGTAAAATAACGATGGATGATAAACTACAGTAAATGCAAACAAAAAAAACGATGAACAGGCACCCATTTATGTGCAGCCTGTTCATCGTTTATCGTTCAAAAAACGTTCATCGTTACTTATACATCTTGGCTCTCAGCTCTTTGATGTGGTCGGAAGTAATGTATTCGTCATATTCCATCATCTTGTCGATGATACCATTCGGAGTCAATTCAATCACACGATTAGCAACGGTCTGAATAAATTCGTGGTCATGCGAAGAGAAGAGGATATTACCTTTGTAAGTCTTCAGATTATTATTGAATGCCTGAATAGACTCCAAGTCGAGATGATTGGTCGGAGTATCGAGAATCAGACAGTTGGCATTGCGCAACTGCATACGGGCAATCATACAACGCATCTTCTCGCCTCCCGAAAGAACACTAACTTTTTTCAGTACTTCCTCACCGGAGAAAAGCATACGCCCCAGAAAACCTTTCATGTACACCTCGTTGCCTTCGCCATATTGGCTCAGCCAGTCGACCAGATTCAGATCGGTATTGAAATATTCGGTATTGTCCAAAGGAAGATAAGCGGTTGTAATCGTCACTCCCCAGTTGAAATGCCCGGCATCGGGTTTCATATGCCCGTTGATGATCTCAAAGAAAGCGGTCATCGCACGCGGATTACGTGAAATAAATACAATCTTATCTCCTTTCTCCACGTTGAAGTTCACGTCGTTGAACAGCACAACTCCATCTTCGGTCTTCTTACTCAAACCGGAAACTTCCAGAATCTGATTGCCCGGCTCACGTTCCGGAGTAAAGATGATACCCGGATATTTGCGGGATGACGGTTTGATTTCCTCGACATTCAACTTTTCGAGCATCTTCTTACGGCTGGTAGTCTGCTTACTCTTGGCAACATTGGCACTGAAACGACGGATGAACTCTTCCAACTCTTTCTTTTTCTCTTCAGCTTTGGCCTTCTGGTTCTGCTGTTGACGAAGAGCCAACTGGCTGGATTCGTACCAGAAACTGTAATTACCGGCAAAAAGATTGATTTTTCCGTAATCTATATCGACGGTATGTGTACATACAGAATCGAGGAAGTGACGGTCGTGGCTCACAACCAACACGGTATGTTCGAAGTTGGAGAGATACTCCTCCAACCAGGTAACGGTCTCCATATCCAAGTCATTGGTAGGCTCGTCGAGCAGCAGGTTATCGGGATTTCCGTATAATGCCTGTGCCAACATCACACGCACTTTCTCTTTACCGCTCAATTCACCCATCAATGTATAATGTTTGTCTTCTTTCACACCTAAACCGCTCAGCAACATCGCCGCATCGCTTTCGGCATTCCATCCGTCGAGTTCGGCAAACTTCTCTTCCAGTTCGGAAACTTTCAAACCGTCTTCGTCCGTAAAATCTTCTTTAGCATAAAGGGCTTCGCGCTGTTTCATGATGTCCCACAACACTGTGTGCCCCATCATTACGGTATCCATTACCGTAAAAGCGTCCCATTTAAAGTGGTCCTGACTCAACACCGAAAGGCGTTCGCCCGGACCTAATGTAATGTTTCCGGTTGTAGGATCGAGGTCACCGTAAATCGTGCGCAGAAAAGTAGATTTACCGGCACCGTTAGCACCGATGATACCATAACAATTTCCACTTGTAAACTTCAGATTTACATCATTAAACAAGACTCTTTTACCAAACTGTACCGAAACGTTAGAAACTGTAATCATTCTATTATTATTCCTTAATTTATTTATTATCAAAATAACGCGGTGACAAAGGTAGACATTTTTAGTGAATAACGAACTATCAGGAATGTGTCAATCTGACATAAAAGTATTACCTTTGCTGCGTTTTTTGGCAAAACAGACAAACTGGCAAAGTTTTTGCTGCAAAGCCAGTACATCAAAATGCCGTATTGACATGAAACTAAATCCGTTTAACAAGAATAAAAACAGAATAGATATGGATCCGAAAGAAAAGAAAACCAAGCAAGAAGAAGAGTTGACAGTAGACGATATTCAGGATACCGTTGAAGGACAGTCGCAAAACGAAGAAGCAACTGAAGCAACCGAACCGCTGACCGCAGAGGAAAAGTTGGAAAAAGAGCTAAAAGAAGCTCAGGCTCAAATCGAAGATCAAAAAGACAAATACCTCCGGCTCTCGGCTGAATTTGACAACTACCGCAAACGTACCGTCAAAGAAAAAGCCGAATTGATTCTGAATGGTGGTGAGAAGAGTATCAAAAGCATTCTGCCGGTAATCGACGATATGGAACGTGCACTGACAACTATGGAAACAGCCACAGACGTAAATGCCGTGAAAGAGGGTGTTGAGCTGATATACAATAAATTCCTGTCTATCCTGTCACAGGATGGAGTGAAGGTGATTGAAACCAAAGACCAGCCGTTGGATACAGACTATCACGAAGCCATTGCTGTGATTCCTGCCCCGACAGAAGAACAGAAAGGTAAAATATTGGATTGTGTACAGACCGGATATACACTGAACGGTAAAGTAATCCGCCATGCAAAAGTAGTTGTGGGAGAATAACCGGAACATGAACGAACTTGCTAACATAACTAAAATCAACGAAACTAAAATATGGCAGAAAAAAGAGATTATTACGAAGTGCTGGAAGTCACGAAAGAGTCAACAGTCGAAGAAATAAAGAAAGCATACCGGAAAAAAGCCATCCAATATCATCCGGACAAAAATCCGGGTGACAAGGAAGCGGAAGAAAAGTTTAAAGAAGCAGCCGAAGCCTACGACGTACTGAGCAACCCGGATAAACGTGCCCGCTACGACCAGTTTGGTCATGCAGGAATGAGCGGAGCAGCCGGAAACGGTGGACCGTTCGGCGGATTTAGCGGCGGAATGTCTATGGACGACATTTTCTCTATGTTCGGTGATATTTTTGGCGGCCATAGCGGCGGCGGATTCGGTGGTGGTTTCGGAGGCTTTGGCGGATTTGGAGGCGGAGGTTCTCAACAGAGAAAATTCCGTGGCTCGGACCTCAGAGTGAAAGTAAAGCTGAATTTGAAAGAAATCTCTACAGGAGTTGAAAAGAAATTTAAGCTGAAAAAATATGTGCCTTGTTCGCATTGCCATGGAACCGGGGCGGAAGGAAACAGCGGTTCTGAGACTTGCCCGACCTGCAAAGGAAGCGGATCGGTCATCCGCAACCAACAGACGATCTTGGGAACTATGCAGACGCGTACCACATGTCCGACTTGTAATGGTGAAGGTAAGATCATTAAAGACAAGTGTAAGGTTTGTGGAGGAGAAGGCATCGAATATGGCGAAGAAGTAGTAACCGTAAAGATTCCTGCCGGAGTAGCAGAAGGTATGCAACTCTCTATGGGGGGTAAAGGAAATGCCGGGAAGCACAACGGTATACCGGGTGATCTGCTGATTCTGGTAGAAGAAGAACCACATCCGGAACTGATCCGTGATGAAAATGACCTGGTGTACAACCTATTGCTAAGCTTCCCCACAGCAGCTATCGGAGGTGCGGTAGAAATACCGACCATTGACGGCAAAGTAAAAGTGAAAATAGAAGCAGGTACACAACCGGGTAAAGTGCTCCGCCTGCGTGGCAAAGGTCTGCCAAGCGTAAACGGCTACGGTACAGGAGATTTATTGGTCAACGTTAGTGTATATGTGCCCGAAACGTTGAGCAAAGAGGAAAAAAGCACTCTGGAGAAACTGGAGGAATCAAAGAACTTTAAACCGAGTACTTCAATCAAAGAAAAGATATTCAAGAAGTTCAGAAGCCTCTTTGACTAATCGGCTCCGTTGCCAATTACTCTGATTTATACAGAGAGTACCCTATAAAATGTTGCCCGGACTTACATCTCCTGATGTTGCCCGGGCAATTTTATATCTGAACAAAAGTTCTATTTATCAGAAACCAAACGCTGTATTTGTTCGGCCTGTACAGATACGGCAGGAGTAAAAGCCGGACTTGCCATGTACTTTTTCAGACTATACAGCAACTGACGTGCTTCGGTACGTTTATCCATGTCCTGCCAGAAATCAATGCCGGATACCAGTAATTTACCATTGCCTACTTTTACTTCGAACAACAAGGCAAGAGGGCGATTTGTGAACCAATCGTCAATGACACGCACTATTGGAGAAATTTGGGAAGAAACCCGGGCTATTTCAATGACACCTGAATGGCTCATAGCATCCCACCATTGATAATCACTGTAATATTCGGTAGGGAACTCACTTAAAGCCGGATGTTCCGGATTGCACAAAATTCCCAATGTATGAGGTGCTTGTCCCCTTGTCCAGGCGGTGTTCCAGAAAATACTGGAAAAACCAACCTGAATATCACCTCCCATCTGCCGGTTCAAATCCCCTTTCTTCAAAGATAACAGTACGGAAGCGCCACTATTGAGAGCCTTCAGGGTAACGGCATCCAAACGATCGACCATCCGGATATTCTCTTCTCCTTCCACTTTGGGCGAGGTGGAGGGATAGACCCAAATGTTCCAACTATTTTTCTTGCCGTCCACTGCAACCTCCAATACCAAACGCCGGGGAGTCTCTATTTCAGCCAAAGAGGCAGAAATCTCTCCTAATTGGAAATTATTGCCTATAGGAAGGGAATCGACCTCCCATTGTTCGGACCGAAGTACACTACCCGATGTATCGGCCAAAGTCCATTCGGCCGTTATCTCCTTCAGAGGAGTTTCACCATAATGTGCAACTTCCACCCGGGCCTTCAGAGTCTCATCGTTTTTATAAATAAGTTTAGGCAAACGTGCCAAAGGTACGGTAGGTGCACAGAAACGCCGGTACTCTTCGGGAGAAATATATCCTTTTTCCTCCCAGAAAGCATCTAATACACCGACCAATGCAGTGCCCTGTCCCGGAAAATCGTTCAGTCCCAACAACTGGAATCCACCGAAATTCCGAGTACGCAGAGCAGCCTCAATATCCGCTTTATAGCAAAGCGCCTGCAACTTACCGGATGCCAATAAGAAACTGTCTGCCAGATGAATCATGCCATTCTTCTGTAAAGTTTCCCGGAAGATCTCCAAATTAGCAGGACGCATGACACCATCATATTTACTTATCTCTTCCAAATTAGGATAGACACACCATTGCCCGATCTCGTGGCTGACAACAGGTTGGCTGAAACGGCTGATATATTCCGACCAATCATAATCGGTACGGGGAGACTGTCCATTGATAATACTTCTGAGCCCTTGCCCCCATCCCTGAATACGTGGAGCAGGATCACTTAAAAAATCACTGACCGGCAATGCAGGCCATCCGGCACTACTGCAATACAAGCGGCGATTATCCTGCTCTTTCCAGGTGGAAACAAACCCGGACAAATAAGCACTGCTTCCCTCACCTGCCGGTTCATTACCATACATCATCATGCAAAATGAAGGGTGATTACCGAAGGTAGCGACAATCCGTTCGCTTTCGTCCCAGATAAACCGATCGAGTGGTCTACCATCACCAATCGTTGTAGATTGATTAGCCCAGGAAGAACATTCTATTTCCAAGTAAAGTCCCATCTCATCGGCTGCACAAAAAGCGGCCTCCGGCGGACACCAGGAATGAAAACGGACATGATTCAGTCCATGAGCCTGAAAAGCGGTGAATATTCTTTTCCAGGCTTCTTGGTCAGTAGGCGGATAACCGGTCTTCGGAAAAGCGGCACAATCCAGCGCACCACGTAAAAAGACGGGACGATTGTTGACCGTAATACAACCATCGACCACTTTAAAATCACGCATACCAAAGGATTCTTCACGGGAGTCGGTCGTGTTCTGTTCTTCATCAGTGAGGCTTACTTTTAACTGATATAAATTCGGGTGAAATTCATCCCACAAACGAATCTCATCACCCAAAGACAAAACGGCGTCCACTTCATTGGTGCCCGGCTGGAGAGTTACCTTCTTTTGCATCCGTTTGCCATCGGCCTCTAAAGCCAATAAGGCTGTCGCTTGGCTTTTCTTACGATTACGGAGGATTGTTTTTACGCGAACACTCTTATCGGATATATCGGGATAAATAATTGTGCGCGCAATATTCACCTTAGGACGGACTTGCAGATACATATCTCCGACAACCCCATTCCAGTTTCCCTGGGTGTGATCTGAAATGCTATGTGAGTTTTCACCAGGATCGATGTCTTTTATACGGTTATCAATACGCAAAGTCAGTGTATGTTTGCCGGGGCGCAGCACATCCGACAAATCATACTGATGCGGAGCACCCAGCGCATTCTGCATACCGACCTCTATATCATCTACCCACAAACGAGTTTCCCAATGACAACGCTCCAGAAACAAGTGAATGTCCTGTTGCTCCCAGCCTGCCGGAACAGTGATCTCCTTTTTATACCAGGCTACACCTTTATAATACTTTACAGGTTGCAACCAGAAAGGAACTTTGATATGTCCCGATTCACGATAACGGGCATAAGCATCGCTACGGAAATAGGCCGAATCTACGATTCCACCCGTCCACGGAGTACTGACAGTAATATCTTCTCCTAAACCATTGGAAGTCATGGAACCGGGTAACCGGATCGTATTGTCCCAACGAGTAGAATCAGTCGTAAATTGCCAACTTCCCGACAGGTCTATCTTTGTGACCTGCTGAGAACAGGAAGTCCATAAAAAAGAGAAAAGTACAAGTGTTTTAATCTTCATGATTCCATATGATCTATAAGGTAAAAAACAGTGTTATTTCATTGATTTTGTGTCAATACACAAAAGTAGAAAGAACGATTTACCTGATAAATAGACTTTTCTGCTATAATGATGGATTATCTTACGATTTAGAGACAGCCGCTTCCAACTTCCCGTCCTTGTTAGCTCAATACCCCGGATTCTGTGTCAGATTGGGGTTCATTAACCGAACCTTTTCCGGAATGGGAAATACCGTAGTATAACCATTCTTCTCACCCGAAAGTTGAGGTCTGCCCGTATAAGTGCGGGTATATTGACGAAACCGGATCAAATCTTGCCTGCGCCACCCTTCCCATGCAAACTCCAACTGACGTTCGGCCAATAGATTAGCTAATGTAGCCGTCCGGAAAGGAGCATTCACACGAGAGCGGACAAGGTTCAATTCTTCATCTCCATTTTCTCCATTACGCACCTTGGCTTCGCTTTTCATGAGTAATACATCGGCATAACGATAGAGTACAATATCATTTTCCATCAGTTTACCGTCTTTGGTGGCAGTTTCATCAATCGCATACTTTTTCATCCGCGCTCCGGCAGTCTTTTCATAAGGAGTATTAGATATATCGACATCCACCTTCCAGGGGAAATATTCCAGCTGGGTACCGTCATCGAGTGTGACGACTTTTCCTTTGAGGTCATATACAATACCGGCAAAATAACATTTGTCAAAACGAGGATCGACTGCCTCTGTATCGTATCCAAACGTACGAAGGACTTCCACAGTAGCACTTGAACCATTCTCTCCTCCCAACCCATAGGCCTTGGCATGATTGTAGTGACGGGAGCGAAAAAGATATTGCATCTGATTGGTATACAAAGTCTTGCTCATCGGGATGGTGAAGATATTCTCAACAGAAGATTCATTGTAAACAGCAAAGTTCGCTTCATAATTATCTTCCAGCCGATATCCCATTGCAGTGATGGCATCACAATAAGCCTCTACCGTCTGCCAGGCATTGAGCCGCTCGCCATCTACTTCAAAATAAATATCTTTTCCATCGGGAAATTGACCGTCGGTCCAATTATTATCCGTATATATTTCAGCATTCAAGGCAAGTTTAGCAAGTAAAAAACAGGCTACGGGACGTGTAATGCGTCCGTAATAATTGCCGGAACGATTGCTATATGCCGTTTCCAGCAAGGGTTCAGACTCCTGCAGCTCTTTCACTACAAAATCGAAAACTTCTTTGCGACTGTTCTGCTTCACTTCTTTCAAAGGAGTGGATGATGAAAGAACCAAAGGGACACGGGCAAACAAATCCATTAAATGATAATAATACAAAGCACGGAAAGCGCGGACCTCCGCCCGATAGACAGGCAGTTCTTCATCGTTATGGGTCTGCTGGTACGTATCGATCCGTTCGAGTGACTGATTGCAAAGACTGACCACCTTATATAAATATTCCCACGTGGCTTGAATGGCATCATTATCCACTCCCCACCGATGCAGGAAAAGTCCTTGCCAGAACCCGCCATCGTACCAGTCACCGCCACGTGTAGGCATAATAGCCTCATCAGTGGTAAAAGTATTCAGATCGTAAATTCCTCTGCCGGTCCCCTGCAAACCCTGGCTATCACTGTAACCTCCGATGTTATTGTACAAGGAGGCCACTGCATTATAATATAAATCTGTTAGATTCTTATAAGCATCTTCCTCAGGAATCTTATCTTTAGGATTCTCATTCAGAAAACCATCACATGAAAACAGAAAACCGAGTCCCCAAAGACAGGCGAACATACATATATAACGACTTTTCATAACTCATCCTCCCATTAAAAATTAATACTTAAACCGAGAGTATAGGTACGCGCCAAAGGATAAGCCCGTTTATCATCCACACCCAAGGTAGAATTGACTGTAGAACTGTTGATCATGGGTGACAGACCGGAGTAGCCTGTGATAGTAGCCAGATTGTTGACAGTGAACGCGAGACGGAAAGATTGCACATACTTTTTCCACTTCGTTACCGGAACATTCCATCCGACAGTAACGTAATCAAAATTGATGTAGTCTCCCTTTTCCAGCCAGTAGTCTGTAGCAGTCTGATCTTTGATATTGCGTCCGGGAGCTTTCTTCATCACATTGTAATCGGGAAAAATATTCATATTCATATAGGTCAGTGAAGTGCCGTTATAGATTTTATGACCGAATGCGCCGTTCACCTGTACCGACAGATCGAAACGCTTATAGCGGAAACTGATATTGGAACCGAGTAAAGTTTTAGGGACAGCCTGTCCTGCTACATAACGATCCTCACCATCTTCAAGACTTACCCCTCCCCCATTCAGGTCGGCAATGTCATAGGTATATCCGCCATTTCCATCGGCAATAAGTCCCTTGCAATGGGGCAGATAGAAAACACCTAAAGGTTGACCTACCATTTGATAGACAATATGGTTGTATCCACCATGAAATCCGGCTCCGTCGAGACTTGCCAGACTTTTGTATTCAGGCGCCGAGATATTTTCTCCACCGTACATCCCACTTAAAGAGAGTAACTTGTTTTGCTGAAAAGTAACATTGACATTAACATTCAGTTCCATATCCTGAGTCTTCAAGGGGGTGAGGCCGACAGCTATCTCCGTACCACTATTACGCATGGAACCAATATTGGCCAAAAGAGTGTTATAGGTGAAAGGCGGTACACTGACGTTGTACAGATAGAGCATATCAGAGGTTTTGGAATTATAATAATTAAGAGAGAAAAGAAGCCGGTTGCCAAACATACCAAGATCTACTCCCGCATTGAAAGTGCGTTTTACTTCCCACTTCAAATCGGGATTGGTATTACGCATATTACCCAAAGTCACCACTTGTGAACTACCGACAGGTACCACTCCATTGGGTTTCACCAAATTAAGTGTCGTATAGGAGTCAATGCCACTCTGATTGCCGGCTAAACCGTAGCCAATGCGAAGTTTCAAATTATCGACCAGCGGAATACGCTTCATGAACTTTTCCTCACTGACAACCCAAGCGCCCGATACGGATGGAAAAAATCCCCATTTATGATTGGCACCAAATTTAGAAGAAGCATCGGTACGTGCATTCACCGTGAAGATATACCGGTCGGCAAACGTATAGTTGAAACGTCCGAGAAAAGATGCCAGTCGGGGCTGTTCAAAATAAGAATTTGTTCCTTCCCAAAGTCGTATGGCACCTGCCTGAAGATTATTGTAACCAAACTGATCGGTATTGAAATTGGTCACAGTAGTATAAAAGCCGCTATAAGTTTCTTTTTGCAGTTCGGCCAGTGCCAGTACATCAAAATAATGCTTGTTCCATTTCTTTTTGTAAGTCAGCATCAGATTGCCAAGCATTGACTCCATTTTCCTGGTCCCCTTGTATGCCTGTCCATGAGCCCACACAGCCGTAGGCAGATATTGGGAGTTTTCTACAATATTATAGGTATAAGAACCGAAAAGAATCAGTTTCAGTTCACGAAATAAATTAAAAGTCAGCCGGGCATGGGTACTGATATGTGATGTAGCATCATGATCTTTCACTTCCATCCAAGCCAGTGGATTAGTGATCTGGCTGGCATTGGTAATCTGATCCCAGGAATCAGTCTCCGGATTTCGGTGATTGGGATAAGTAGGATTAAAAGTAGCAGCCGAATAGAACGTTTTTTGAAGGTCAAACAAATTATGATTCTTTTGAATAGAGCCAAACATACCCAGTTCACAGACTAAAAAATCGTCAAACACATGTTGGGTCATGTTCATATTCGAAGTGAAGTTTTTCATATCTTCATTCAGAATGATACCTTGACGATCCATAAAGCCCAACGAAACACGATAACTGGAAGCATCCGTCCCGCCATAAAATGCAACATGATGATTCTGCTGCAAACCAGTCTGTTCTATCTCTTTCAGAAAATCCGTTTCATTTCCTTTGTCGAGTATGGCAACACCTTGCTGCCGGGCCAGATTACGAAATTCATTTCCGGAGAGCATTTCCAGATTTTTGTAGACAGAAGAGATACCAAAACTCCCATTGTAGCTAACCCTGGTTTTACCCCGGATTCCTTTCTTTGTCGTGATTTCAATAACACCGGAAGCACCGCGGGAGCCATATTGAGCTGTCTCGGAAGCATCTTTGAGAATGGTGAAACTCTCTATATCGGTAGGATAAATAGAAGTGAGCATACTGAGGTCACCAAATACACCATCGACAATGATCAAAGGGTCGTTACCACTGGTCAATGAAGTAGTTCCCCGCAAACGTACGGCATCCAAAGCTGCCGGTCCGTTGGTTCCTTTTTGTATGGTAAGTCCGGGAACACGTCCGCGAATCGCCTCCAGCGGATTGGTTATCTGATCTTTATTCATGCCCAACTCCGTAATTTTTTCTACTGAACCGGAAATGTTTTTCTTATTTCCGGTAGCATATCCTACTGTTATAAGTGAATCAATGGGAAAAACGGGCTTATCCTGCGCCTGCAAGATAGAGGGAGTAAACATCAGAAGCAGGGCAAAAGTCAATGTCGGTATACAGATGATCCGGTGTTGTTTCATACTATTAACATTTGAAGGGTTCGCATATAAAATATAACAAAAAAAGAGAGCATCTGGTTGCCCGGATGCCCTCCTTTCTTACTCTATCTGAACAGATTATTTGCTTTCGATCAGCAATGTACCTTTTTTCAGGCCTTTTCCTGTTGCTTCAAGTGTGATCTTTCCTGCTTTTTCAGTAGACTGCACAATCGCTGTCATCATACCGCTGAATACTTTCATTTTCGGGGTCTGGAATGACTCAAGAGAAGCCGGATTACCATTGGCTCCTGCACGATAAGTACCTGCTCCCTTCACCTTGAAACTGATCTCATTGTCTGCCAGCGGACAAAGATTACCCTCTTTATCGACTACCTTCACTGTCACAAATGAGAGGTCTTTACCATTGGCGTCAATCACGCTACGGTCTGCCACCAACTCAATGTGATCGGGCTTTCCGGCTGTATGAATTTCCTTCTCAGCAACGGCTTTGCCATCTTTATCGTAAGCAACCACTTTTACAGTACCCGGCTCGTATTTCGTATCCATCCACATCAGGCGATAACGTTGCTGACGTTTGAAGTTGGCCACAGAAGTAGAGTCACCGCTATTGTTTACCGTAACGGAGAGATCCTTTGTACGCTTACCCTGACTTTTGCCGTTAATAAACAGTTCAGCCGAAGGATAATTGGTATATACAAATACCGGGGTAACTTCACCCTCACGTCCTTCCCAATTCCAGTGAGGCAAGATATGCAGCGTTTCCTTATCTTTATTCCAATGACTGCGATAGAGATAATAACGGTCTTTCGGAAGTCCGGCAAGGTCTATAATTCCAAACAACGAAGAGTGGCTGGGCCAATCGGTATAGTACGGAGTCGGTTCGCCTAAATAATCGAATCCGGTCCATACGAACTCACCAATGCAATAAGGCAAATCCTCATGCTGGATAAAATCGTCTTCAGGAAGATTGGACCAACCGCAATGCTCTACATCATATGATGAAGACTGATGATCGTCATACTTCTGCATCGCACGACGGACAACAGGGAATTTATAAACGCCACGTGAACTAACGGTAGAAGCTGTCTCGCTACCCAGGATGATCTGTTGCGGAAGTTTTTTGTAGTTTTCCTGATATTTGTGAGGACGGTAATTAAAACCGGCTACGTCCATCACAGCCGCCATATTATTATTGACTACTGCATCGGGAGCATCCATCCCCTGAGTAACAGGACGTGTAGGATCTTCACGATGGCAGATATCCTGCAAGAAGCGTGACAGTTTCGGTCCACGGTCACCGTTCCACTGGTCGGGCACCTCATTACCGATACACCACATAACCACGCTCGGATTATTGCGATACTGATGAATCAAATTCACCAGATCTTTCTCTACCCATTCATCAAACACTTTGTGATAACCATTCTGTACTTTGGCTGCTTTCCACTCGTCAAATGACTCGGCCATTATCATCATGCCCATTTCATCACAAGCTTTAATCAATTCGGGAGCAGGCATATTATGTGAAGTACGGATGGCATTGCAGCCCATGTCTTTCAGGATACGAATCTGACGGCGAATACCGGCATCATTGGCAATACCTCCCAACGGTCCGAGATCATGGTGATTGCACACACCTTTGAACATGGTTTTCTTTCCATTCAGGAAGAAACCTTTATTCGGAATAATCTCAATGGAACGAATACCGAATGAAGTAGTATATTCATCCTTCAGAGTATTCCCCTCATATACTTTAGAAACGGCACTATAAAGATGCGGAGTATCCGGAGTCCACAAAGCCGGAGAAGTCACTACGAAATCTTGTTCGAAAACATTGTCATCGAACGGACCTCCCTTCTTTTCGTTGGCTGCCACCACTTTACCATCCTTATCCTTCAGTTCGGTAACAATACGATATCCTTCGAATGCTTTTCCGGCTGGTACATCGAGTTTGGTTTTCAAGTTTACCTTTGCAAATTCATCTTTCACTACAGGAGTAGTCAACTGAGTACCCCAAGTAGGAATATGGGCATCTTCGTTCACTACCAGATGTACATTGCGATACAATCCGGCACCCGGATACCAACGTGAAGATTCGTTTTCGTTTTCAAGCCGAACCGCCAATGTGTTCTTTTCACCCGGTTTCAAATAAGGAGTGGCATCCACATAAAAACTATTGTAACCGTAAGGCCAATAACCGGCCTCTTGTCCGTTGATATAGACATGTGCGTGGCTCATGGCTCCATCGAAAACCAGAGTAGCCTTTTTGCCCTTACTGAATGAAGGAGCATCAAAATTGAGCCTATACCATCCCACACCGACAAAAGGAAGTCCCCCGGTACGTCCGGCATGCTCCATCGCCTCTTTCTGTCCATCCTGAGAAATGGCTACGTTCTGTTTATCATTATTAATACTGAATGGTCCGTAAATAGCCCAATCATGCGGAACGGTCACAGATTGCCACTTCGCATCATCATACGTAGAGTTACTAAAGTCTTTACTATCCTCACGAGTGAACTTCCATCCCTTCTCAAAGGTTTGTTCCGTACGGACTTGCGCACACGCCAACAGCGGCACAGCGAGCATCGAAGCAAATGCAATTTTGATTTTCTTGTTCATGATTGATTTGTTTTTATTTTAATATAAATTCTATCTTCCCGGCATGTACCAACTCCTCATGACTGATACGATAACCTGCATGTTTCTTTCCATTCAATTTTACCTCCTTAATCAGATCGGCATTATCTCCCGGACGGACAGCAGTAATGACCAGCTCTTTTTCTTTATAATATTTTGGATCCAACTGAATGGTTACTTTGTCAAACGTAGGTGTAGTCAGCGTATAATCAGGCATTCCCGGACAATCAGGATACAAACCGATCATACTGAAAATAGCCCATGCTGACATCGTACCGGTATCATCATTACCGGGAATACCGTCAGGCCGGTCAGTGAAATATTCGGCAAGCAAACGCTTCACCTGTTTCTGGGTACGCCATTCTTCTCCTTTGAAGTAACTGAATAAATAAGGATAGGCAATATCCGGTTCGTTGGCAGGATCATACAAGCCTTCATCAAATACTTTCTGCAGTTTATCCACAAACTTCTTCTTACCTCCCATCAATCGGGTCAAGCCTGCAATATCATGGGGAACATAAAATGTATAATTCCAGGAGTTCCCCTCATGGAAACCGGGACTCGGAGCAAAATTGGCTCCTTCCATCGGATCGAATGGAGAGTAGAATGTTCCGTCGGGTAAAATGGGACGTAATGTACCGAACTCCTTGCAGTAGTAATGTTTATATCCCAGCGAACGGTCGTAGAATAACTTCGCATCTTCTTTTTTTCCCAGCGCCTGGGCAAAACGTGAGAGCGCATAATCGGCTATATAATATTCCAGTGCATGCGATACAGAATTATCATACTGCTCTGTCAGGGGCACATATCCTTTCGCAATGTAATCATCTATGTCGGGACGCATTAAATTATCTTTGCCAGGTGTCGTAGCAGACTTATACATAGCTTCATAGGCTGCTTGTACATCAAAGTCACGCAACCCTTTCATCCAGGTATCCACGATAACGGGAATACTCGGATCACCCTCCATGGTAAGTGTCTCACGCCCGTAAAGCTCCCATTTGGGCAACCATCCGTGCTCCTTGTACATATCTACCATTGTACGAACCATATCCAACTGCCGATCGGGGAAAAGCAGTGTCATCAACTGATGTACATTACGGTAGGTATCCCAAAGTGAGAATACAGTATAACGGTTGCCTTTTGTCGTAAGAATCTCGCTACCTTCCATAGCCGGGTATTGTCCATTCACGTCCTGCAAAATATTCGGATGAATCAACAAATGATACATGGCGGTATAGAATACTCTTTTCTGCTCTTCGGTACCACCTTCTACAAGAATCCGTGAAAGATCATTCTGCCACATGGCACGCGCTTCGGCACGAATCTGATCAAATCCCTTTCCGGCCTGCTCTTTCTCTAAATTCAGACGGGCATTGGCTATGCTGACAAACGACACTCCCATACTGACTTCGATCGTTTCACCTTCGTCGGTATCAAACGTAAACCAAGTACCGATATCATCGCCACTCATCTCTTTGGTATAAGCAGTATACAGCTTATTTTTACCGGAAGTATTATCCCACTGCGCTTCCACCGTCATCGGACGCATCTTCTTCCAATAGCCACGTGCACGAGGAGTTTTGTTAATACGCATCACAAAATAAATGGGAAATACGGCCTGCGGATTATAACAGAATGTACCGAGCAGCTTACTCCCCTCTATTTCGGTGTCACTGACAAAACGAACGGTGGCCCCGGTTTCATTGGTCAATCCTTCACCCAGATTCAAAAGGATATTACTTTCTCCTTTGGGAAAAGTAAAACGGCTGATTCCGGTACGCAAAGTAGCCGAAACCTCATTCTTAATCCCATATTTAGTCAGAACATTTGAGTAATAACCCGGAGTGGCTTTCTCGTCCTTATAGGCACTTCCGTATTGTAAATAATCAACGTTCAATTTTCCGGTTGTGGGCATCAAAAGTAAGGAGCCCAGCTCCGGACATCCTACTCCACTCAGATTAACATGTGAGAATCCGGTGAAATAGGTATTGGTATGTTCATAAGGTGTAGACCACCACTGGCTGTCTTTATCTATTTTATTACCAACGGATTTGTCCCCCATCACATTAAAAGGAACAACCGACATCATTCCCTGCGGACAGATAGCTCCGGGATTCGTTGTTCCGTAATTCGTCGTTCCGACGAACGGATTTACATAATCTACCGGATTCTCTTGCGCAGAAGCCACTGCTATAAATAGCCAGGCAGCTGCAAATGATACAAAATAAGGTAGTTTCTTCATTCTTTCAATACTATAATTTATTAATATATACGTTTGGTTTCACCCGCTCTGTGAGAAAGGTTATTCTACAACGATTTCGTCGGTAAACACCCACCCTCCAAACTCTTCTCCGGCACGGGCCTGATAGCGGATGTATCGTCCTTTGGCTTCCCCATTCCATGCGTAGTTTTTAAAGACCACAGCATCCGACTTCACTACTTTATGTGTCTGACGACTCAATTCGGTGAAGTTCTTGCCATCCTCCGAAACAGAAATTATCACTTCGGTAGGCAAAAAGACTTCCGGACCTACTACCTGCATAAAATCTGCGCCAATCGAATGCAAAGCAGTCGACTCACCCATATCGATAGTTACATCCAAACGATCACGGGAAATAAAGCCCTGCCATACCCCATCACTGTAAGTCCAGCTACCCCGGATTCCGTCAGTCAGGGTTTTATCGCCTTGCGCCGGATAAGACGCATTGTAAGGAGCATTATATTTAACCGTTTTGCCCAAGGCAAGATGCTGGACCGGTTTTGACGCTTCAGGCCGATTACCGATCTCCTTTTTCAAATCAAACGGATGATATCCCTTGGATTGTAGATATGCTACGGCTTTTAGAGCACGCGGGCGAAAATCAGTCCATGATTTTCGTTCGGGAGCAGACCAAGCCACTTCGGCCAACGCAAGAATACGAGGATAAATCATGTATTCACAATGCTCGTCAGTCTGGATGTATTCCGCCCAAAGATTGGCTTGGACACCATAAATCAGCTTCGCTTCATCAGGTGTAAGTGAGGCAGGGATCGGATTATAAGAATATACTTTTTCCAAGGGCAGATATCCGCCAATAGCCTCAGGTTGGGAATAAGGTGCATCTTGATAACCATCTATATAACAATGTGACCCGGGAGTCATAATCGCCTGATGACCGGATTTTACGGCATCGATACCTCCTTGTTCACCACGCCATGACATCACAGTAGCATTGGGCGCCAGTCCTCCTTGCAAAATCTCATCCCATCCTAACAGTTTACGTCCATGAGCATTGAGAAACACTTCTACGCGATGGATCAGGTAACTCTGTAATTCATCCACATTAGCCAAATGCTCATCCTGCATGCGCTTTTGGCATTTAGGACAGGTTTTCCAGGCTACCTTACCGGCTTCGTCGCCTCCAACATGAATATATTGAGAAGGGAAAAGCTCCATGACCTCCGTCAACACATCCTCAAGAAACGTAAAGGTTTTCTCGTTTCCGACACAAAAGTCGGCATTCTTGTAAGGCTCTCCCGAACAGGACAGTTCCGGATAAGCGGTCAGAACCTCTTCTGAATGAGCCGGCATTTCGATCTCAGGAATAATGGTAACATGGCGCTCGCGTGCATAATTGACCAATTCACGAATATCATCCTGTGTATAATAGCCACCAGAAGCCTCCGGAGCATCGAAACGACAATATTTACGTCCACCTTCATTCCACCATTTTTTCCAGTTAGCTTCCGGACGCCAGGCGGCAAATTCTGTCAATAAAGGATATTTCTTAATCTCGATACGCCACCCCGCAGCATCTGTTAGGTGCAAATGTAAACGATTAAGTTTATAATAGGCTAATGCATCTATCTGCTTTTTTACAAACTCCTTGGAGCGAAAATGCCTTGAAACATCGAGCATCAGCCCCCGGTATTCAAATCGTGGTGAATCTTGAATCGTCGTAGCCTGAACTGACCAAGTATCTCCCATTGCAGGCTGTGCCATTTGCAAAAGGGTCTGTACGCCATAGAATAATCCGGCTCCGGAAGTAGCCTGCACTGTTATTTTACGGGGAGTAACTTCTAAGGTATAGCTCTCGGGAGAGGATAACTGAGAGTTATCCTTTGTTATCAGCAACGAGACTACATTCTCTTTGGCTTGTTTTTTGGAACTTTTAAAGTGAATGGGTAATGTCTCCAGATAATCCATCATCATTTTCTTCTCCTTACCCTTCAGATTGGTATACAACAGGGTTTCACCGGAAAATTGAAAAGTTCCGCTTCCTTGTTCTATCCGGAGAGGTATGGGAATGACAGACTGCGCTTTCATACCAGCTGTTGCTATCATCAAACCGGCTGCAAGCAAGAAAGTACAAATTCTCATTGTAGGTTTTATCATGATATGATTGGTTTTAGTTTTTTGTTTTCAATGCACAAATATAAGTAAAATGTCAGATTATCTGCAATTAGTCAATCATTATCTTAGCTATTTCCGGAGTACGGATCCCCGGCTTCAACTCACCATTGATGTTAAAGAAGGTCTGTCCCTGTCCTGTCAATGCAGCACCGGCACGAGCGACATCTTGGCTCCGAACAACCTCTTCCCATTTATCCCGACGTGTGTTGTAAATCAGGATACGGTCATTGAAACGATACCATTCAGCCGGATGCAACATATATGTTTTTGCTTCAGATTTCAAACTGTCTACAGCTGCCTGATTACCGCCGGTCACTGCTGCTTTCATCATCTCCTCGCGTTGCAGGGCAGACAAGAAAATATCTTTATTAACCCCACCGGTGCAAAGTATCAGACTGTCTGTCAGAGCTATACCTGCACCTCCACCTAAAGCTACAGGCACAGAATCACTCCCTATCGGAGTAGAGACGGGTTGCCATTGTTGCAAAGAGGGGGAGTAACAGTATCCGTCAGTAGAAAGGGTTGCAGACCGCCCATCGAATGCTCCGGAAAAACCTCCCCACAGATATAAAAGTGTCTCATTCTCTTTACGCTGCCCCACACATACAGGCTGTACACGGGGAGCACCCGGAAAATCGGGAAGTTGTTGCCAGCCGGTCTCAGGGTTGCCCAGATTGAGGCAATAAAGCCCATTCGAAGGCTTGCCATTCACATTGCCTCCGGCTACAAAAAGGGTATAATCAACAACCGAACCACCCATGTTATCCATCGTACAAGGTAAAGATGGCAGCGTATCTACAATCACAGCTTGTTTATCATCACTCAAAGAAAGGCGGTAAACGGTAGATAAGGATCCATTTTCATTCGATCCACCCACACAAACTATCCCTCGAGGAGTCGATACTGAGACTCCATAAGCAGCAGCAACGGGCAGCTGACCTACTTTTCGCCACACGAAAACTGAATCTACAGAAGCATCAGCAGCATAAATACCTTGGTAGAATTTCTTCTTCCCTCCTTCAGCTGCCGGAGTTTCCGGAAAATTACATCCGCCGGCAATCAATAATTCTCCCTGATAGATGCCGGCATAACATGCCGATACACCCAAAGAAAAACCGGGTTCTCCTTCGGGGAATCCGGTCATTTTCTGCACGCTAATCCCTTCTTCATTAGGCGCAACTTGCCGGGAGCTGCACGAAGCAGCCATCCCGGCAAGTAAACATCCAATGATAGAAAGAAAACGAATCGTTTTAGTTTCTGTCATTTCTATTTTTTCAATTCAACGTAATTTCATCTACAAATAAGAAGCCCGGATTACCTTTACCACCATGCCATGCCGGAATTGAGTGTTCCGATGTTGCAATCACTTTCACATAACGGGTTTTTACCGGATCAAAAGTCAATTTGTGCTCGTAAAGGCCATTACGATCTGTCTCTTTCATTTCAGGATATGCTTCAGAAGCTACCTTTGTAAAAGTCTTATCATCATCTGATACTTCAATTGAGAAAGAACGTGCATCAAATACCCAGTCGCCCTTTTCAACACAAGTAGTGATAGCTACACTGGAGATCTCGGTAGGTTGTTGCAAGTCAATCGTTACATCCATATCATTTTTATAAAAAGCAATCCAACGACCTGTTTTATAATTGCCATTTCCTTTCAGTCCGTCTACTAATGTAGAAACACCACCAAATTCATATTGCTTGTTTACAGGCTGATTGGCTTTAATAGGTTTTGAAGTAGATTTACTGAAAGCAATCTGTTCAGTCAGCATTTTGCTGTTTCCGGTAGGACGGACAGCAACCGCTTTCAGAGTACAACTTTCCTTGATTGTAAGAATACTATCGCACACAGGAGAAGCTGCCGTAGGCTCAGTTCCATCTAATGTATAATGAATGGGAGCACCGTCAATAGTAGTCATCACTACGTCTACTGCTCCTGTAGCCGAATTAGCAATAAACTCGGATTTCACATCAAATACATGTTTGGCATAATTATATCCTTCAGCTTCATAAATATTAATCAACTGCGGCAAACGGCTCAGGAAGTTTTCATAATTCTTCTTTTCAGGATTAGACCATTGCACCTCTGCTAAAGCAGCCCAACGCGGCAACACCATATACTGAGCCTGAGAGAAAGTAGGAATGTATTCCGTCCAAAGATTAGCTTGTACACCAATAATATATTTTTGCTCTTCCGGAGTCAATGAAGAAGGCATCGGCTCGTAACCATACACTCTCTCCAAAGGTAAATAACCACCGATAGCCAAAGGCTCATTCTCAGTATCCTTGGTCTGATAGTAGTCAAAGTAAAGATAAGTGTTCGGAGTCATGATAACATCATGTTTCTGCTTGGCAGCTTCGATACCGCCACCTTCGCCGCGCCATGACATCACTGTAGCATTCGGAGCCAGTCCACCTTCCAGGATTTCGTCCCAGCCAATAATCTGACGTCCATGTTCGTTCAGGAATTTTTCTGCATGATTGATAACAAAACTCTGCAAATATTCTTCTTTTGAATGTTTAGCGTCACTCTTGATTCCCAAGGCCTTGATACGAGCCTGGCACTTCGGACATTTCGCCCATTCAGTCTTCGGACATTCGTCACCTCCGACATGGATATATTCAGAAGGGAAGATATCCATTACTTCCGTCAGGACATCATCAATAAAAGTCAGTACACTGTCGTTTCCGGCACAAAGCACCTGATCAGATACTCCCCATATTTTCCAAACCTCATACGGTCCACCTGTACATCCCAAATGCGGATAAGCGGCCAATGCTCCCTGCATATGTCCCGGAAGGTCAATTTCAGGAATAACAGTGATATAACGATCTGCAGCATACGCTACGATTTCTCTGGCTTCTTCCTGAGTATAGAAACCACCGTAAGGTTTTCCGTCATATTCACCGGAATTACGTCCGATTACAGTTTCCGATCTTTTTGAACCGATCTCAGTCAGTTTAGGATATTTCTTGATTTCAAGTCTCCATCCCTGATCTTCGGTTAAGTGCCAGTGTAAACGATTCATGTTATGCAAAGCCATCATATCGATGTATGTCTTTACTTCGTCTACTGTGAAGAAATGACGGCCTACATCAAAATGGGCACCACGATAACTAAAACGAGGATAATCGCTAATCTCGACAGCCGGCAATGAAGGAGTTGTGCCGATAGCTACCGGAATAGACTTACGTAAAGTCTGGATACCATAGAATACACCAGCTTCAGTAGGAGCAGCAATAGTTACACCATCTGCATTCACACTCAACTGATAAGCTTCGGGGTTTTCTGATTCCATACCCAACTTAAGCAGAATAGCACCTTTGCCCTCAGTACCTGCTTCAACGGCATAATCCTTACCTGTGGCTTTCTTCAGATAATCAGCCAGGAATTGGGCATTGCGTTGCATCTTTTCATTTCCTTCCGGATAGATGATTTTTACACTACCATTTAATGTAAATGGTTGGCTTTGAGCAGTCGTAATTTCCTGAGGTAAAGGAATTACCTGATAATTAGCTGTAGTTTCTTTGTCGTTACACGAAGAAATAAATCCCGTGAGCGCCAGTAAACCGGCAATTTTAAAAAGATTTCTCATACAAATTATTTAATAGGTGTTAGTTATAGGTATCTCGTACATGTTTCACTGTGATATTCAAGCTTTCTCCCTTCTTAATCTCCGGAGATGTTATCGTTATTTTTTTGTTTTCACCCGGCAACAGATCGAAGAAATTATCAGTGAAACGGGCCCCTTGAACAGGAATCTGGACAAAGACATCTTTTGCCAGTTTAGGAGATGACAAGGTCAGTTCACACTTCCCATCGAGTTGTTTCACTTTCATGGAAATAGCTGTCTGAGGCAGCTCCAAATTCTTGGTTTTATCAAAGAAATAAACTTCTTCAGCCACTTCCCTACCTGATTTATCTTTCAGGCTAAGTAGTAGAAAACTTCTCTTTCGCTGTTCCGGATTCACCCAAGTGTCCAACGGTTTACGCACGATACAAGAAGAAGTATTCATCGGTACCTCAACTGCCTTGATGACTTCTTTGTCTAATGTCTTGCCATTAAAATCAATGACTTTCATTTCAAGTGTAAGCTGACTCTGCTTTTCCAACATATCGGATATCAGATAAATATTCAAGCTATCGCCTTCCTGTATTGCATTGACCAGTAACGGCGCAAAAGCACGCTTTGCCTGATAATGCAACGCTTTCCAATTGCCATAATAGTCTATACTGGACCAGGAAACTACCGGCCAGCTATCATTAAGCTGCCAATATAATGTCCCCATACAATAAGGGCGGTTACGACGATGTGCTTCCATCCCATGACGCATGCCGTGTCCCTGAAGCACAAGTCCGATATACACAAAGTCTTCAAATTTCTCAGGAACGATATAATCACGTTCCATATAGGTACGTATCAAGTCATTACCAATACTGCTTTTCTGATGCCCATTCATCACTTCCGACTCAATCTGATAGTCTTCCGGAGCAGCAAATGTAGCAATCGTCTTCATTTCCGGGAACGACTGGAAACCAAATTCACTCATAAATCGCGGTAAATCCGTGTCTAATGATTCGAATGTTTTTTTGCCGTACCACACTCCCCAATTATGACTGTCACCTATGCCCCACGACTCCGGACGTCCCCAATTTGCAAAATAAGGAGAAGAATGCTTGTAAAAACGGCCTTCATCAAGCTCCTGAACTTTGGCAGGAAGCAATCCCCGGAACAACTTATCATACCCCCGGAGCATATTTTCATATACTTCCGGAGTATAGTTTTTCTGCCATCCCCAATATTTCAATCCTTCCAGAATCTCATTATTTCCACACCACATGGCCAATGAAGCATGGTTGCGCAGACGTTTGATATTATATTCAGCCTCTTCTTCTACCCGCTTCAAGAAAGTAGGATCGCTGGGATAAGCAGTACAGGCAAACATAAAATCCTGCCAAACAAGAATACCATTTTCATCTGCCAGATCATAGAAACGATCATCCTCATAAGTTCCTCCGCCCCATATACGTACCATATTCATATTGGCCTCTTTCATGTCCCGGAACAGGGTCTTATAACGCTCAGTGGTTATACAGGGAAGCAATGCATCATCAGGGATATAATTGGCTCCTTTGGCAAACATCGGGATACCATTCACTTCAAAATAAAAAGATTCTCCCTCTTTATCTTTTTCGTTTACCACCCGTATCGTACGAAGTCCGATGCGATGCTGGCGCGAGGCAATTGTTTTACCGTCACATATCACTTGTGCTGAGAAATCATATAAATGAGGTTCTCCCCATCCATTGGGCATCCAACGTACAGGGTTCTGAATATCCAACGGAATATGAATCTTATTTAAACCCGGTTTTAACGTCACGTTCTCATTTACTGTTACTTCTTTCCCTCCTTGCAATGAATAAGAGATCAAAACCTCAGCAGATTTTTCCTTCTCTGAAATGCTATTAATTTCCAATTCATTAGAAAGTTTTGCGACTTGATCTGTCAGGCTCAACTGTTTCACATGATAATCGGCAATAGTGGCAACATCATAAAAACGAAGAGTCACAGGACGCCAGATACCGCTTGTAACCATGCGGATTCCCCAGTCCCATCCATAACTATAAGGTGCTTTTCTAGTAAATACACTAAGACGCTTTTCGTGGTGATCATTATCAGCCGGATAATTAAATCCATTGGATGACCATTGTGGAAGAGTTTGTTTTATAGGAGAATGAAAATAGACATGCAGCAAATTCTCACCTTTACGTAACACCTGTTTTACAGGAACCGCATAACCCACAAACATATTATCTGATTTCAAAACCAAAGAACCGTTCAGATAAACGTCAGCATAGGTATCCAATCCCTCAAAGAAAAGCTGGGCGGCATCTCTCTTTAATTGTTCCTCTGTAACGACAAAACAAGTTTTATATTCCCAATCTTCGTCCTCCACCCACTGAATCTTTTTTTCATTGGTCCCATAGAACGGATCAGGTAGCAGTTTATGATGAATCAAATCCTGATGAACTGTGCCCGGAACAGTAGCTGGCAGCCATTTTTCTGTTCCTACCTGTGAAAACGACCAATCGTCATTCAGCATTAACACATCCGAAGTGTCTTGGTTTTGCCCATAGGCTAAACTGCAACAACATACAAGTCCATACAATAACTTTTTCATCATAAACTGCTCACTTTTTCAAGTTTATTTTCCCCAGTCCGTACGGAACGTAGACGCCGGTAAACCGTCACCGTTGACTAGATTGGCACGGGTAAAAGGTTGCCAACCGTAACGCACGTGAAGAGGATTTTTCACTTCTTTACTATATACTTTAATTTGATTTCCTACGATTTCGGCTATGGCCGGATAATAAATATCCTCTGTTTCTGCCACTTCGAATGTCTGTAACGGCTTTCCGTCCGATGCATGCATACCCTCGGCACAATCGAATGATACATAAGCAGCGCCATCACGAAACTCTACATTACGGAACATTGGTCCCGAAGGTGTAACATTCTTCTTTCCATAAGTTTGATTCAAAGCCCAATGAGCCAAACGCTCGCCTACCGGCTGCTTATGTTTGGGATGCACATCAAGTGAATCACCCAGGTCACTCGATACCGCCATACCCGTATGAGGTATTTCATACATCATTCTACGCTGGCTATCACGGAACCAAGGCCATGACGGACGGTTGATACTTGACAACTGTACATAATAAAAAGGCAAATTCTCATTTTCCCAGTTTTTACGCCAGCTCTCAACCAAGAGCTTAAACAATTTCTCGTGTGCCTCACGATTATGTGCATTCGATTCACCCTGATACCAGATGATGCCTTTAATAGGATATTGCTCCAAAGGACGAATACCTGCCTCATATAAATAACAAGGTTCGTAAGGATGACGTTGCTGCTTATTAGTAGCCTTTTTCACATTAAGAGCAGCGCGACCGCGCACCCAATCCTGAATAAAGTCATTTTGAGTCCAGTTACGTAATATAGCAGGGAACTTATACTCCAATGTACTGCGATCAACCCATGCTTCAGTAGGCGAACCACCGATCGCATTACAAATCAATCCTACAGGCACTTTCAGGCTATCCTGCAGCATTTTGCCAAAATAATAGGCCACAGCAGAAAATGAACCTGCTGTTGCAGGTGAACAAACCGTCCATTCGGTATCTTTATAATACTGCAAATGATTCAACGAATCCAATACGGATGCATCCCACTCCACTGCGTCCGTACGCCAGCGTGCCTTCATATCGAACAAACGAATCTGATCATTAGCAGCCTGCGGAATATCTCTTTTAGCCGTTTTACTCCAACTCAAATAAAATTCCATGTTAGATTGTCCGGAACAAAGCCACACTTCTCCGGCCAAAACATTATTGAATGTTTGTTTCTGTTTTCCGGCAGAGACAGTCAGTGTATATGGGCCACCGGCCTTTAACGGCTGAATGGTGACAGTCCAGTCTCCATTGGAAGCAGCCTTTGCAGTCAACTTCTGTTTAGCTATTGAAACAGTCACTTTTTCACCCGCATTTGCTTTGCCCCGGATAGCCAACGGTTCTCCGTGTTGAAGTACCATGTTATCAGTATACAACTCAGATAGATGTAACCCTCCAAAATCTCCTGTAATCGCAGAATATACCGTTTTTGCAAGAATACCGGCTCCCTCTACGTTAGGATGTACAGCATCCGGAAGAAGATAGGGGTAAGGATAAAGCGGTTCATGGAAATCCATTAACTGAACTCCTGCATATTTAGCTATCGTCTCAATACTTTGTTGAATTTCTCCATGCCAATCACGGGTACCTGACTCAAAACGAGGATGACGATCAGCGATCGGTGTCAAACGGGCAATAATAATATGACATTTAGGATTAGCAACTCTGAAAGAATCAATCAACGCCAGATAATCTTTCACAAAACTGTCACGATAGTTCGGCCAATCACGTGGATCCGTATCATTAATACCCAAATGGATAACAACAATATCACCGGCAAAAGCAATTGCCTTTTTAAATTCTTCTTGCTGCATGTAAGGACGATGTCCCTTATTCAATAAGGTAGCTCCTGATTTCCCGAAATTTCCAACTTCATAAGTCTCCCCTAGGAGTTGTTGCAACTGTGATGGGTAAGAGTCCGTTGCAGGATTCGGAAGAGTATATCCGTATGTAATACTATTCCCTACACAAGCCACTTTCACCCGCTTCTGTGCGGATAAAATGGTGCATACCATCAAGAACAGAGATAAGAATAGTATCTTTTTCATTTCTTATTTATATAAGGTTTAACAATATCAACCCATTTTAAGTAGCCTTTTCCCAGTAAATGTAAACCATCATTGGTGTACTCAATATTCATTTTCCCGGTCTTCTCGTCAACAAAATGAGAATAAAGATCGATATAGGTCACATTCTCTTTATCAGCAAGATACATCAGTCCTTCATTGATCTTTTTCACTTCCTGCCAGCGTGACGTATGTCCGCCAAACATCTTATAATGATCGGTTACCGGAAGTACACTTTGCAAATATAGCTTTGTTTTTGGAGAATCTTGTTTAATTTTTTGAGTAATCATACCAATACGGTTCACAATTGTATCTGCAGAGGTGCCCCGGCTTACATCATTTATGCCGATCAACAAGAATATTTTGGCGGGTTTTCCTTTCAAAATCGCATCCAGCCGATCATAAACACCCATACAGATATCACCACTGATTCCTCGGTTCTTGACATGCTTATTATTCAATAATTCACTCCATTCTCCCCCGTTGGTAATACTATTACCCAGAAAAATGATATCTTTTGAAGTCACAGGCAACTCCTCAAACAGAGTTGCACGTTGATAATAGAACGTAGAATATTTGCGTTCCTGTGCGTTGCCCGCCATTGAGGCGAGCAACAACATCATTAATAAAATTTTCTTCATTCGTTTTTATTTTTTCTCAATCACTTCGTTTTGTCGGGCGAATAGATAAGTCCGTCCACTGCATTTTCTCCGTCAGGAGTTACAAAAACTGTAGTAAACATCCACTTCACCAACCGCACCTCGGGCATATTGAATTTGCCAACCGGCAATTTCAGGAAAACTTTATTCCAGCCTTTATTCAGATGTACGGCGATAGGTGGACGTGCCACACAATTTTCATTTCCCAACGCTATTTCATTACTCTTTGTACGATGAGTAGCTGTCCATACAGGTGGCTGTATTTCTTCATTATTGATCCAGATACGGCTGCCTTTATAGTCCCATTTACCTTGTAACGGAGCCAGGTCCATTTCCGAACGACCATAATTCTGGAATTCAGCCCACAGCCCTACTTCCTGATCTTTCGGAGAGTAAACCCATGTATAGGCATAAGCCGTATGATTCTCTTGCGGATCTTTATAGAAAGTAGGTACCATTTTTCCCCATACATGACGAAGATAGATACCCGCACCAATGGCAGGGTGTACCCCATACTCTTTTCCTTCATATAAATAAGAATCCTTCAATTCCTGTTCCGGAGGAAAGACTTTATTCAAATCTCCACCATTAGGAAATGCATCAGTAATATTCCATTTTACATTCGTCTGTTTTACATAGGCGAACGGATATCCCTTAAATGTATGCTCTTTATGCCAAAGCATACGATTCTCAAAATCAGCAAATTCTTTAAACTCCGGAGAGTCTTCAGAAGGTAAGATAGTACCATTCTTATCAAAATATTCTGTACCTCCGCCTTTCCATGCACGTTCAGCAATAGCCAGCATATTAGGATAGAAATTATTCTCAAGTATAATATTGCGTTCGTTAGCTACGTAACGGTCATTCCAGATGGCAAGAATTGTCCCTGCAATATCGTCACTTCCTTGCTCAACATTATAAATACGGCTGTTATACAATGCAATGATATCGCCAAAAGTATCAAAATGATTGAGATAATGAAACTTAGAATCAATTGCGGGAATACCTTTTTGGGCTTTTCCACGATAACTCCACAAATGCGTCATATCAATCTCGCCAGGTTTATAATGCCATCCCGGATTCCACGAAATGACTTTCTTTCCTTTGGCACGGACATATTCGACCATTTCCGGAACAAACTTTGGATTGGTAAACCGAACTTCATCCGTACCAATATGAAGATAAGGTACATCAAAAGTCTCGCAAACTTCATCTACCAGCAATTTAAGAATTTTCATTCCTTCCGGGCTCTGCATATCATGACGGAATGTACGGACAAAAGCCTCACTATGCCCCGGCATATCAAATTCCGGAATTAAAAGTATATTATGCGCTTTACAAAAAGCGACTAAATCTTTCGCTTCTTCCAATGTATAGTATTTACCCGGCATACGAGTCGTGTTCACACTGTCATTCAACATCGGAAAAATTTTACTTTGCAATCTCCATGATTGATTTTCAGTCAGATGCCAATGAAAAACATTAATTTTAAATCGTGAAAGAACAGCAATTTCACGTTTCAATTCTTCAATCGACATATACGTACGCCCTACATCCTGCATAAAGCCGCGTATTCGGAAAGCAGGCCAGTCAACAATTGAACAACCGTTGAATGTTGCCTTTTTCTTTTGTACATCCTGTAGCTGGGCCAAAGTCTGCATAGCCCAATACACACCATGCTCCGTCACAGCCTCAACCGTAACTTTGCCATTATTTACCACCAGGCGATAAGCTTCGTCTGCGTTCAAAGGTACCTCTTCTAACGAAGATACCAGTTTCACTTCAATACTTGCACGAGCTTTGTCATCAATCACTCCACCCCTATCAACAACAAAAGCTTCCCACTCTTGCCGAAGCACCGGAGTAGAAAGCTTTGTTCTGCCCAGCACAAAACTGGAACCTAAAGGGGTAAACTTTTGCGGTTCCGGGAGCAGGTGATATTCACCTGCCCGAACCGAAGAAATTGTGCATAAGTAAATAATGAAACTGATTAAGAAAATTTGTTTGTTTCTCATCGGTATTTATTTAGTTTATGGGGGAAATCTCTCATTTAATAATGTCTTTCAACTTCACAGCCTGGAATGTCATGTGCGCCACACTACTTTCATAAAGAATACCAATCGTCTCTTTATCAATCATAGAGAGGCAAGAATAACCCCAGTTATTGCCTTCATCCAACAACAGCTGATGTTCGGGTGACCAAGTCACACCGCCATCCAAACTTATTTTAATAGTAGTATTATAGCGTCCTTTTGTCGTATTAGGATTAGAGAAAATCAATAAATCCTTGCCTAACACATTATCTTTTGCTTTCACACTGATCAAACTAGCCATACAAACAGATTCCGGCAATGCCTTACGAGAAGATTCATGTTCCGTCCATGTTTTACCCAAATCTTTTGTAATAGCCACAGCGCGGCTTCCTCCGCGATTATCACGCATATTCAACATCAACACTCCGGGTTCGACCTCAGCTACCTGGGCTTCTGTGGTGTTCGTACGTGCATAATTGTGCATCTTCCAGTTCTTGCCACCATCTTTACTGTACATAATACCGGCATTGGGCACACGTGTCGAATCGATAAACTGAGTTGGGAATACCAAAGTACCGTCACTCATAGTGATACCCCTACCCGGTCCCTGCAACAAGAAATACCAAGAAGGATCTTTCACCTGCTCTGTAATATTAATAGGTGCAGACCATGTTTTACCATCATCTGTACTTTTAGCTAAAACAAGTTGTGCTGTATGGTTCATATCCATACCCGGATGCGAACTCCACCATGCCCGCTGATTACCCATACCATGTGTCCAGGCAGCAACCACCCAAACATTATTTGTTTTTGTATCAACAAGGATAGAAGGGTCTCCTACCCCATTCTGACCGGCAGGCAGACCACCGAATTCTCCAAAAGCCAAAGGCAAACGCATTTTTTCCCAAGTTTTTCCACCATCTGTACTGCGGCTTAAACCAACATCAACATGCTCCTGCAAGTCAACACTACTGTTATAACGTACATCATAAACTCCCAGTAACGTACCTTTATTAGTAGTCACCAATCCCGGAATACGGAATGCGGCAGAATTATCGTCTCCGGCATGGCGCACTCCTACTCCCATACGGTGTTCTATCCCATTTTCTGAAACTACATCCAACAGGGCTTTTTTGCCATCCAAAGTAATTGAAGCGATATCCGCAGTCACCTTGCTGGTAAGCGAAGTGCCCGGCTTCATTTGCAAACTAATCCAGAAATAATTGATTCCGGGAAACAGTTTCTGATCTCCTTTCAGAACAACCTGATTACCGGGATTAGTTACCTCCGATTTTTTGATTGAATAAGACGGATTGGCGGCAAGTGTTTTCCCCGGAGTGTTACTGGAAATATATCCAACAGGAGCAAAACGTTTTTTACCACTATCCTGCAATGCTTCAGTACCTCCATAATAAAGCTTTATGGACTGAATTTCAGAAAGATTCACTCCTTCACCCAAGTTTAACACTACATCGTTCAGGGTCTGGCTCTCTTTAGCATCCAAACGGAGATAGAATAAGACATTATCCTGCCTTTCTATCAAAATAGGAATACGTGTTTCACGAACAAAAATGGTATCTGCTGCTTGAACTACCGGTATAGCACACAGAAAACAGAAAAGCGAAAATAGAATTACGGCTTTTTTCATGGTATCGACTAATTAATATTTATGTTATCGGGAGCAAAGATAGTATTTTTTATTATATAACGGTTATGTTAATTAAATATTTTATTATATACGGTCGATTTAATAAACAAGACACTATTCGACGCAAAGCACTAAACCATCGGAAATAAACATATTCAAAGCGGTCATTGAAGACTATCCCATCAATCAGGATTGGGATTGTATTTAAAAACAAAGAGAGGGATGTTATCTCGAGCAACATCCCTCTCCTTTATCTTATTTCGGTGATCTATTGAAAACTCAATTATTCTTCAGCCACTTCCCCAATCTTAGTTGACCAATAAGGATTCTGATACAATACAGATGTCTCTGCTTTTTCATCCGGAGACAGCAATTCCATCTCACGAACCGGCACAGGATTGAGATAATGTGCCTTCTGCCAGGTATACCCATCGTATACATCATTATTGGTTTTCAAAATGGCATACGGACGCAGGTATTTAAAGGAGCGTGAAGAGATATTAGAACCTTCTTCACCAGAATCTTTAAATGTAACCTCAGCACCATTCTCATCTTTATTAGCCGATTTGTACATTTCATCCCAGAAATTACATCCTTCAGGGATATAATTTTTTGTCAGCAGATGATCCATTGAACGCCAACGTACCAAATCATCCCAACGCATCCCTTCACCAATAAATTCGCAACGACGTTCACGGCGAATATTTAATAAGGTGGCGTCTACAACTTGTCCGCCCGAATATTTACCCCAATCTGTTTCCTGACTCAAATCGGTCGCATTGATTGTTTTTGTAAAATCAGGATCTACGCCTGCACGTTCACGAACGGCTCTCCAATATTGAGCTGCTTTACCTGTAACGTTACCATTCTTCATATAATAAGCTTCCAGATAATTCAGATAAGCCTCTACGCCACGATAAATAATACATCCGGTAGTCGACTCAGCTTTTCCCCATACATTCTGTGCCATATCAAAGCTGGCATATTTACGAATACGATATCCTGTCTGGTCTCTCATCTCTTCACGGTTAGATACAGGATGCGGAGCAAACATTTTCACAGTGCCCGGTTCCTCGGTCGAATATACTGGTACAAAATTGCTTTCACCAAACATAAACAACTGAAGACGGTTATCGCGATTGGCCTTCACATTATCCAATGTAGCATCCCCCTTATAAGGTGCTGCGCTACTGGCCGCATACCAAGGCAGACCATCCTGCATCAAAAAGCTTTCAACATAGCTTTTCAACAAGCCATGATTAGAACCGGACGCAATCCATGCCGGAGTACCATGCATGATAGAGAAACTACCGGTTTTTGCATACTGACGCCAGAACAACACTTCGTCATAGCCGCTTAAATCAACATTGGCATACATTTCAAAATAAGGATTCCATCCGGATGTAATAGAAGGATTAGCAGGATCTTCAACCTTTGTATTAGGAGTCAAAGTTATTTTATCTGCAACTTCTTCCGCTGCTTTCATGGCTTCTGTCAAGAAGAAGTCAACCTCAGCTTCTACATCCAATGAGAAATTAGAATGTACTTTCTTTCCCGGCCAGTTATCATCTCCCGGTACACGTCCTGTACCCTTGTGGTATCTTTCAAAAGAGGCTTCATACAGTGCCACCCGAGATTTAATCAGCAAAGCTGTCTCACGATTCAAACGGGTATTATTTTTAAATCCCTTACTGTACATCATATTGGCAGCATCATCCAAATCTTTCAGGATAAAGCGGGCAACCAGATTACGAGGTTGGCGGACACCTTTTTCCATCAGCACCGTTTTGTCATCGGGCAAAACCTCTGTTACGATCGGAAAGTCACCGTAAGTACGCAATAAATTATAGTACACAAGAGCACGCATCAGATGCATTTCGCCAATATAATGACGAATATCGGCATCTGCTCCGGCAACCTCACCCGCTTCATATTTAGGCACAGCATTCTCAAAGAAGTAGTTGCAATAACGGATATTGCTGAAACTCCAGTTACCATCACTGGAAGGAACTTTCCAAAGCCCTTTTACATAGCGACTACTACGCCCTCCGGCCACCATATTATCCGTTCCACCATCGTTATTCGCTATACCTGCTCCATAACCACCATGCGAAGGAAAATAGTTTTGATACCTCGCTATGGAATAAGCGGCAAAGTGATCCACCGTTTGAAAGTAGACTTCCGGTGTGACAGAAGAAAGAGGTTCTCTATCAAGAAAGTCATTACAGGACGTGAGCGCCATTACCCCTCCCGCAACAAAACATGCTTGTACAAACAGATTTTTTATTTTAAGCTTCATAATACTTCAATTTAAAAATTAACGTTAACACCAACAGATATCACTCTTTGCAAAGGATACAACTTACCGGATCCTGTTCCGGCCAAACTTCCGGTAGCTTCCGGATCGAAAATCTTAGAAAGACTGGTTATAGTTGCCAGGTTATCACCCGAAACATATACACGTACAGAAGATATTCCGGCTTTCTCTGTCCATACCCGAGGCAATGTATAACCCAACTGGACATTCTTCAAACGCAAATATGCTCCATTCTGTAAATAGCGTGTCTGAATCTTGGTATTACGGCCCCCACTAAAGTTGACGCGCGGATAATATGAATTCAAATTAGCACCTAACGGGTCACCCTCCGGACGGAAGAAATCCCAATGTTCGGTAAAGCCGGTAGATTGCCACTCATTTCCTTGTCCGTTGGCTCCCCAGAAATAACATCCGTCCAGCCACAGGTCACGTTTTCCAATCCCCTGCATAAAAATGCTGAAATCGAATCCTTTCCAAGCAGCATCCAGTGTAATACCATATTTAAAACGAGGAGTCGAATTACCGATAATACGATAATCGCCCGTATCTCCTAATTTATTGGTTCCGTTACTGATTTTTCCGTCACCATCCAAATCGGCATACATAATATCACCGGCACCCCAATTGGTTCCTACAGAAGATTGATCGACTTTTGCCAAATGAGCATCCATCTCTTCCTGTGATTTAGCAATACCGATTGTTGTCAATCCCCAAATATCATTCAAATGTCTACCTTTATAATACGAACCTACGTCATACGAGTCATTCGGATAGCGCAGAATCTTCTGTTGGTCATCAGAAAGTACAAATTTTGCTCCATAAGAAACTTCACCGATCCGATCTCTCCAATTTACCTCCAATTCAAAACCATACGATTTCATGTCCGAGTTGTTAATCTTCGGAACTGAAGTTCCCAACAAACTTGAAAGTTCGGGAGCCGGGCCGATCATATCATAAGTATAACGTACGAAATAGTCGAATGAACCGGATAAACGGTTATTGAAGAAAGACCAATCCAAACCGACATCCCAAGTCTCTACTGTCTCCCAAGTTTTCTTAGAGCTGACAATACCCGGATTTGTAGCATAGTTAGGACGTTCGCCATTTACTAGCCAACCGTAATTAGACCCTACAGGCATCGTTTGATAAAATGGATACCACGCATCATTGGTATTCGTATTACCCAACTGACCCCATGAAGCTCTTAACTTTAAACTTCCCATATTAATTTTTTCAGCAAAGCTCTCCATGAATGGTTCGCGAGCAATATTCCAACCGGCAGAGAATGATGGGAAGAATCCCCAACGTTCTTTTCCTACGAAGCGGGAAGAGCCATCATATCGGCCATTAGCCTCAAACATATAACGGTCTTTATAACTCCAGTTGACACGCGCAAAGAAACCGGCTACTGAGTTGTCAGCATAACCACCATAAGCCTGCGGATCATCAGTTGCCGTATTAATAGTAGGTACCCCCGGGGTAATCAATGTATTTTTCTCAGCCGTGATGTTTCTGGTTTTATATAACTCTGCATTAAAACCGGCCATCACTTTAAAATAATGTCCGTTATCGAACTGTTTGAAATAGTCCGAATAAATATTTGTGGTATAATAATTTTCCTTCCAACTATATTCATTCACGCGAGAAGAACCTGCCGCATAAGAACCATATCCCATATCCCACACTGTATAATAGGGATCTCCATCCACATTGTAGGCATAAACAGGTAATACTTCCCAATGCTGATATTGAGTAGTGGTACGTACACTACCTTCAAGATTGATTTTCCAGTTTTTAATAGGCTCGAAAACCAGTTGCAACTGATTCGTATAAAAATCTTTCTGGCTGTTTTGCTTTCCACCGTTTTCCATCTGTTCCACTTCACCTTCGTCCATAGGGAATCCGTTAGGATCATAAGCCGGATGCACAGGCCATTTACGAGCTAAGTTATGGAAAAAGCTTCCTGTCAAGTAAGTAGGACGTTCAAAATCCTCACGGGTCCATTTAGTAGAATACGTCACCTTGAACCAATCAGTGACAGCCGTTGTGATTTTACCATTCAATGTGTAGCGTTGAAACTTATCTGATCCATGACGCATTAAACCTTTCTGATCCAGAAAACTTCCACTAATCAAGTATTGAGTTTTGTCCGTACCACCATTAATACTAAGGTTATGTTCCTGAGATGGCGCCCAATGATCATAAAATTCTTCAAACCAATCCGTGTTTCCATTCGCGTTAGCCCATTTTTGCCAAATACCTGCTCCATTATCAACTGTAGTAGCTTTCAGCGTTCCTTCTTGATAAGCTTTGATACGTTCCATTACAGCAGGGGCAAAAATATCACCGCCACCCTTATTGGCAGAAGCACGATTGAAGTACTGAGCAAAAGTGTAAGAATCCATAATGTCCGGAATACCAATAGCGTCTGAGAAACGAGCACTACCGCTATATGACACATTGGTCTTACCGCTCTTACCACTCTTCGTTGTTACAAGAATTACACCGAACGAAGCTCTTGCACCATAAATAGAAGCCGATGCAGCATCTTTTAATACCGAAACAGATTCGATATCATTGGGATTGACAGTATTCAGATCACCCTCAATGCCATCAATCAAAACCAATGGAGAAGAACCCGATCCATCACCAATCGTTCCGGCTCCACGAATATTCATGTTTAACGTTCCATCAAGGGCACCACCGTTATTACCAACAGTAAGGTTCAAGCCGGGAACAACACCCTGCAATGCTTGTGAAGCATTTGCCACCGGACGCGCTTCCAACGCCTCGGCACTAACCATACCTACAGCCCCTGTAACGTTCACCTTCTTTTGCGAACCATAGCCGACTACAACAACTTCATCCAAAACCTCCGCATCCTCTTTCAGCACAATATTATAAGTGCTTTCAGAGCCAACTTTAATTGTTTGTTGCTTGTAGCCAATATAGCTCACCAAGAATTGTGAATTAGGTGCCACCTTTAACGAGAACTTACCGTTTAAATCAGTAATTACTCCATTAGTGGTTCCCACTTCTACAACACTTGCCCCAATAACGGGCTCCCCGGTAACATCTGTTACCAGTCCCGAAATCGCCTTTACCTGTGCCATCACATTAAACGATAGCAAACAGCCCAACAAAATAAAAAGGACTTTTTTCATAAATTGATTTTTAGTTAATAAAAAAGGAAAATTATCTCTTCTAAACTCCATAAATATAAATACCTGAAAATGAGTACAGTCCTATCGGGACTTATCCTTTTAAATAGTAATCCCAGAATCAGATAAAACATAATTATCTATAATACAAACTATTACGTCTTAATAGTGAATCAAAATAACAGGGTATTTTTAGTAAAAAAACACTCATGAATTAATAATGGTGAAAAGTAGTGAAGCACTAAATATTTTTTTCTCGCCCCAATTCCTCTAAAATCTACTTTTCAATAAGCCAAGAAGAATTATCTATATTTCAACACAAAGAAACACCTTATAACATATAATAAGGTTTTTGAATATATTCTCTCGCCCTTTTCAAGTCAGTCCAATAGCTTTTTAAAACAATAATATATTACATATACCTATTCTAAGGTGAATCGCTATATATATAATATAAGAAATCAATATTATATGAGAGAGGATACCCCATAAACAATCTTTTGTGAAATTTCCAAGTGGGTTATCTTAGTTTTTCAATATTATTTCGTCTATATAAAAAATATATTTAAAATATGCTTGTGAGTTTTTAATATAATATATATATTTGCAACGGTTTGATAGTATATAAATGAAAAGAAATAATAAATTTAACCTTTTTCATTTATTATTTAGGTAATGAAAATACCAAGTACCGATAGAACTTAGTTTAAATAACCAAAAACACATATAAACATCTTTATTATTAACTCAAAAAGCAATACTTATGAAGAAAACCATCTTCTTGATTTTGTGCATTTTATGTTCTCTTGG